>LSQX01081662.1_pt2 | contig 15690 bp, 28 predicted proteins | sample 654561 | NCBI WGS metagenome assembly LSQX01 (sample SAMN04489861, study PRJNA283612) | anaerobic digester metagenome | isolation source: 4 biogas reactors fed with cattle manure at either 37C or 55C with and... | place: Denmark: Kongens Lyngby | collected 2014 | reverse complement strand
TCGGCACAACCCTGCCCCCCAGCCCGCCTATAAACTCCGCAGCTGCTGAAAGCAAAACCATCAGCCACTCGGAGTTTCCGCCGTTGCGTTGGGACGGCCCTGATACGACCGTTTGATGTCAGGGATGACATCAACGAGCCTACACGGACGTACTTGCGGCGTGTCGTAGCGGGGGCGTACCAACGCAGAGGCTACCGGAAGATTCGCCGCCATAACGAATACCACGCAGACACAAAAAACCCGCGACTGATACCACGTCGCGGGCTGTTTCCTACCCCAGTCCGTTATCAGACTGGGACTTCAGACATCGGAATCCCCAGTGCTTTCGCTACACCCTCGCCATAGGCCGGATCAGCCTTGTAGCAATGAGTGATGTGGCGAATCTGGATGTGACGCTCGACGCCATTCATGTTGCGTCCGGTGTTATCGAACAGACGCGCTTGCTCATCAGCGGACATCAGACGGAACAGATCACCGGGCTGGGTGAAGTAGTCCGCATCGTCCTCACGGAAGTCATAACGTGCGGCTGCACCTTCCAGCGCCATTGGCGGCTCGCTGAAGTCAGGCTGCTCCTGCCACTCGCCGTAGGTGTTCGGCTCGTAGTGCAGACGGCTGCCCTGGTTGCCGTCGACGCGCATGGCACCATCACGGTGGTAGCTGTGTACCGGGCAACGGGGTGCGTTCACCGGGATCTGGTGGTGGTTCACACCCAGACGGTAGCGCTGGGCGTCACCGTAGGAGAACAGACGACCCTGCAGCATGCGGTCCGGCGAGAAGCTGATGCCGGGTACCACGTTGGCCGGGGTAAAGGCGGCCTGTTCCACGTCCTGGAAGTAGTTGTCCGGGTTGCGGTTCAGTTCCATGTAACCCACTTCGATCAGCGGGTAGTCCTTCTTCGACCAGACCTTGGTCAGATCGAAGGGGTGGAAACGATAGGTTGCTGCGTCAGCCTCGGGCATGATCTGTACGTACATGGTCCAGCGCGGGAAGTCGCTGTTCTCGATGGCTTCGTACAGGTCGCGCTGGGAGCTTTCGCGGTCGTTGGCCACCACGGCTGCGGCTTCGGCGTCAGTCAGGTTCTTGATGCCCTGCTGGGTCTTGAAGTGGAACTTGACCCAGTAGCGCTGCTGGTCGGCACTGATGAAGCTGTAGGTGTGCGAACCGAACAGGTGCATATGACGGTAGCCCGCGGGAATACCCCGGTCACCCATCACGTAGGTGATCTGGTGCAGCGCTTCGGGCAGGCCGGTCCAGAAGTCCCAGTTGTTGTTGGCACTGCGCATGTTGGTGCGCGGGTCGCGTTTTACCGCGTGGTTCAGGTCGGGGAACTTCAGCGGGTCGCGGAAGAAGAATACCGGGGTGTTGTTACCCACCAGGTCCCAGTTACCCTGTTCGGTGTAGAACTTCAGGGCTGCACCACGGATGTCACGCTCGGCATCGGCCGCGCCACGTTCACCGGCGACGGTGGAGAAGCGGGCGAACATCGGGGTCTTCTTCCCGACTTCGGAGAAGATCCTGGCCTTGGTGTATTTGCTGATGTCGTGGGTAACAACAAACTCACCAAACGCACCGGAGCCCTTGGCGTGCATACGACGCTCGGGAATCACTTCGCGGTCGAAGTGAGCCAGCTTTTCCAGGAACCATACGTCCTGCAACAGCATGGGGCCGCGTTGGCCGGCGGTCATTACGTTCTGGTTCTCGGCTACTGGCGCGCCGGCTACTGTAGTGAGTCTTGGCTTGTCGGTCATATCGCTCTCTCCTGGTCAATTCGGTCGCCAACGGTAAGCGAACCGGTGGCATGTGAGGATAATAAGAGAAATATGCAGATAGGCCTAATGATTAAGATCAAGGCGGACGATAGAATTTACATATATCACCCGTGCAGCCAATAAAAAACCGGGCCTGAGCCCGGTTTTTCTTGAAGCGACTGCTGCTTACTCTTCAGAAGCGGCAGCTACTTCAGGGCGGTCAACCAGTTCCACGTAGGCCATGGGTGCCGCATCACCAGCGCGGAAACCGCACTTGAGGATACGCACATAGCCGCCGGGACGGTCTGCGTAGCGCTTGCCCAGGTCGTTGAACAGCTTGCCTACAGCTTCTTTGCTGCGGGTGCGGTCAAACGCCAGACGGCGGTTGGCTACGGTATCTTCTTTCGCCAGAGTGATCAGCGGCTCTGCTACACGGCGCAATTCCTTGGCCTTGGGCAGAGTGGTTTTGATCAGTTCGTTCTCGAACAGCGACACCGCCATGTTCTGGAACATGGCCTTGCGGTGCGAGCTGGTCCGACTCAGGTGACGACCACTTTTACGATGACGCATCTCTCAATTCCTCGGTGTCAGACGATCAGGCGTTAACCTTGTCGTCCTTCTTCAAGCTAGCAGGCGGCCAGTTGTCCAGACGCATACCGAGTGACAGACCACGGGAAGCCAGAACGTCCTTGATTTCGGTCAGGGACTTCTTGCCCAGGTTCGGGGTCTTCAGCAATTCCACTTCGGTACGCTGGATCAGATCGCCAATATAGTAAATGTTTTCTGCTTTCAGGCAGTTGGCCGAACGGACAGTCAGCTCCAGGTCGTCAACCGGGCGCAGCAGGATCGGATCGATCTCGTCTTCCGGCTGCTCCACCTCGGGCTCCAGATCACTCTTCAGATCAACGAAGGCAGCCAACTGGTGTTGCAGGATGGTGGCAGCGCGACGAATCGCCTCTTCCGGCTCCAGCGTACCGTTGGTTTCCAGGTCGATGACCAGTTTGTCCAGGTCAGTACGCTGCTCAACCCGTGCGCTTTCGACGACATAGGCCACGCGGCGAACCGGGGTATAGGTAGCGTCGAGCTGCAGACGGCCAATGGAACGGCTTTCGTCCTCATCGGACTGGCGCGCATCGGCGGGCTGATAGCCACGACCGCGCGCAATAACCAGTTTCATGTTCAGCGCGCCGTTGGCGGACAGCGTGGCGATGTGGTGATCGGGATTGACGATCTCCACATCGTGATCCAGCTGAATGTCGCCAGCGGTAACAGCACCCGCACCCTTCTTGGACAGGGTCAGGCTGACCTGGTCGCGACCATGCATCTTGACTGCCAGACCTTTGAGGTTCAGCAGGATCTCGATGACATCTTCCTGGACGCCTTCAATGGCGCTGTACTCATGCAAAACGCCATCGATTTCCGCCTCTACCACGGCACAACCGGGCATGGACGAGAGCAGAATGCGACGCAGCGCATTGCCCAGGGTATGACCAAAACCACGCTCCAGCGGCTCAAGAGTGATCTTGGCACGAGTGGGCGAGGTTTCTTGTACGTCGATATGACGTGGTGTAAGAAACTCGGCAACCGAATTTTGCATGAAAGGCACCTTTTGCTGACTATCGCTTACTTGGAGTAGAGCTCGACGATCAGGTTTTCGTTGATGTCGGCGTACAGATCACTCCGTGCGGGCAGGCTCTTGAAGACACCTTCCTTCTTGGCAGCATCGACTTGCAGCCATTCTGCCTGGCCGCGCTGGGCCGCCAGTTCCAGAGCGCCATTGATACGCAGCTGGTTCTTGGACTTTTCGCGAACAGCAACCACATCACCCGGGGATACCAGGTAGGAAGCGATGTTCACGGTCTTGCCGTTGACACTGATTGCCTTGTGGGACACCAGCTGACGTGCTTCAGCGCGGGTAGCACCAAAGCCCATGCGGTATACCACGTTATCCAGGCGACGCTCGAGCAGTTGCAGCAGGTTCTCACCGGTAGCACCCTTCAGACGGGCAGCTTCCTTGTAGTAGTTGCTGAACTGACGCTCCAGAACGCCATAGATGCGACGAACTTTTTGCTTCTCGCGCAGCTGAGTGCCGTACTCGGAGAGACGACCACGACGCTGACCATGCACACCTGGAGGGCTCTCCAGCTTGCACTTGGAGTCCAGCGCGCGAACACCGCTCTTGAGGAACAGATCAGTGCCTTCGCGACGAGACAGCTTACACTTGGGACCAATATATCTAGCCATTTTACCGTCTCCTGATTACACGCGGCGCTTCTTGGGCGGGCGACAGCCGTTATGTGGGATAGGTGTGACATCGGTGATGCTGCTGATCTTGTAACCACAAGAGTTCAGCGCACGCACTGCAGATTCACGACCCGGGCCAGGGCCCTTCACATTAACGTCGAGGTTTTTCAGACCATATTCCAGTGCGGCCTGACCAGCACGCTCGGCTGCTACCTGAGCAGCAAACGGGGTGCTTTTGCGCGAACCACGGAAACCGGAACCACCAGAAGTCGCCCAGCTCAGAGCGTTGCCCTGACGGTCGGTAATGGTAATGATGGTGTTGTTGAAAGAAGCGTGGATGTGGGCGATCCCATCAACCACCGTCTTCTTGACTTTTTTACGAACACGAGCAGCAGGCTTAGCCATATCTGTATATTCCTTCGCGATTACTTACGGATCGGCTTGCGCGGACCCTTACGGGTACGAGCGTTGGTCTTGGTGCGCTGGCCGCGAACCGGGAGACCACGACGATGACGCAGACCACGATAGCAACCCAGATCCATGAGACGCTTGACGTTCATGTTGATCGCGCGGCGCAGGTCACCTTCGGTGTTGTTCTTGGCAACCTCGTTACGCAGCAGATCAATCTGCTCCTCGCTCAGATCCTTGATTTTAACGCTGGGCTCAATGCCAGCGGCGGCACAGATCTGCTGTGCCTTGGTTTGACCAATACCAAAGATATAGGTCAGAGAGATAACAGCATGCTTGTTATCCGGGATGTTGACGCCTGCAATACGGGCCATCCAAATTTACTCCGTCTGACAGCTACCTGACTCAACCCAACACAACCAGGTTGCGAGAAAAAGGGTGCAGTAGGGTAGCGCTAACATATAAAAAAATCAACCACCCGACCATTCAACTGGTCGGGCGGCGGTTATCCTGAGACGTAGTCTTCAATCAGAGCAGGTTGATGAATCAACCCTGGCGCTGCTTGTGACGGGGCTCAGCGCTGCAGATAACCCGTACGCTACCATTGCGACGGATGATCTTGCAGTTACGGCAAAGCTTCTTGACTGATGCTGCAACTTTCATATCTTTCTCCAATCCCGAAGATCAGCGCAGCATGCCGCTGCCGTAACCCTTCAGGTTCGATTTCTTCAAAAGAGACTCGTACTGCTGAGAAACGAGGTGCGATTGTACTTGGGACATGAAGTCCATAACAACCACCACAACGATCAGCAACGAGGTACCACCCAGATAGAACGGCACGTTGGCCGACACCATCAGGAACTGCGGCAACAGACACACCGCAGTCATGTACAACGCACCGAACATGGTCAGGCGGGTCAGTACGCCGTCGATATAGCGGGCGGACTGTTCACCCGGGCGGATACCCGGAATGAAAGCACCTGACTTCTTCAGATTGTCAGCCACGTCCTTGGGGTTGAACATCAGCGCTGTATAGAAGAAGCAGAAGAAAATGATCCCTGCACTGAACAGAATGATGTTCAACGGCTGCCCGGTTTCCAGTGAACGGGTGATCTTCAGCAGCCATTCCATGCCTTCACCCTGACCGAACCAGGTGCCCAGCGAAGCCGGGAACAGCAGGATACTGCTGGCGAAGATCGCCGGAATCACACCGGCCATGTTCACCTTGAGCGGCAGATGGCTGGTCTGTGCAGCAAACACCTTGCGGCCCTGCTGACGCTTGGCATAGTTGACGGTGATCCGTCGCTGTCCACGCTCAACAAACACCACGAAGGCAACCATGGCCACAGCCACGAAGCCAATCACGATCAGGGCGAAGATATTGATATCACCCTGGCGCGCCGACTCGAAAGACTGACCGATGGCACTCGGCAGACCGGCAACGATACCGGCGAAGATCAGCATGGAGATACCGTTGCCGATACCCCGCTCAGTGATCTGCTCACCCAGCCACATCATGAACATGGCGCCCGACACGAAGGTCACAACCGCTATGAAATAGAAGCCGAACCCGGTATTGAACGCAACACCCTGACTGGACAGGCCGACCGACATGCCCACCGCCTGGATCAGTGCCAGCAACAACGTCAGATAACGTGTGTACTGGCTGATCTTGCGGCGACCGGACTCGCCTTCCTTCTTCAACTGCTCGAGCGACGGGCTGACCGCGGTCATCAGCTGCATGATAATCGATGCAGAGATGTACGGCATGATCCCCAGAGCGAAGATACTCATCCGCTCCAGGGCGCCACCCGAGAACATGTTGAACAGGCTAAGAATGGTTCCCTCGTTCTGTCTGAACATGTCAGCCAGGCGATCAGGGTTGATACCGGGCACCGGTATATGCGCGCCAATTCGGTAAACAATGATTGCCAGGAACAGGAAGCGTAAACGCCCCCACAATTCGCTCAGGCCACCTTGATTCATTCCAGAGAGAGCACCTTGCTTAGCCATGTAGTCCTTATTCCTCGATCTTGCCGCCGGCTGCCTCGATTGCTGCACGGGCACCTTTGGTAGCCTTCAGGCCTTTGATGGTAACCGCTTTGGTTACATCGCCGGACAGTACGACTTTGGCGCGGATGTACTTGCTGCCGATGATGTTGGCATCTTTCAGCGCTTGCAGATCGATGACATCAACGTCCAGCTTGTTCAGCTCGCTGGTGCGAATTTCAGCAGTCACCATCGCGATGCGCGAGGTGAAGCCGAACTTCGGCAGACGGCGGTGCAACGGCTGTTGACCACCCTCGAAACCAGGAGCAACGGTACCACCGGAACGGGAGGTCAAGCCCTTGTGGCCGCGGCCGGCAGTCTTGCCCAGGCCGCTACCGATACCACGACCGACGCGCAGCTTGGCTGGGCGTGCACCGGGCGCGGAACGCAGATCATTCAGTTTCATGTCTTAACCCTCAACCCGTACCATGTAGGCGACCTTATTGATCATCCCACGAACAGCCGGTGTATCTTCGACTTCGACAGTGTGACCGATACGACGCAGACCCAGGCCCTGGATGCAGGCCTTGTGGCTCGGCAGACGACCGATCACGCTCTTGTACTGGGTAACCTTGATTTTTGCATTAGCCATGTCAACTTACCCCACGATGTCTTCAACGGTCTTGCCCCGCTTGGCCGCCACGGAATGAGGCGACTGCATGGACTTCAGACCCTTGTAGGTAGCCTGAACGACGTTGACCGGGTTAGTGGAACCGTAACACTTGGCCAGTACGTTGTGGATGCCAGCGGCTTCCAGAACGGCACGCATCGCGCCACCGGCGATAACACCGGTACCTTCAGAGGCCGGCATCATGAATACCTTGGAGGCACCATGAGCTGCACGCAGCGGGTACTGAATGGTGGTGCCATTCAGATCTACCTGGATCATGTTACGACGTGCGGCTTCCATGGCCTTCTGGATGGCGGCAGGCACTTCACGCGCCTTGCCACGACCGAAGCCCACGCGACCGTTGCCGTCGCCAACTACTGTCAGCGCTGTGAAGGCAAAGATCCGACCGCCCTTAACTACCTTGGCGACGCGGTTAACCTGAACCAGCTTCTCAATGTAACCTTCGTCACGCTTTTGATCGAAATTAGCCATAACTCTACCCTTAGAATTCCAGCCCGCCTTCACGAGCGGCGTCGGCCAGCGCTTTCACGCGGCCATGATACTTGAAGCCGGAACGGTCGAAGGAGACCTGAGTTACACCGGCGGCCTTGGCGCGCTCAGCCACCAGAGCTCCGACCTTCTTGGCCGCTTCTGCGTTGCCGGTGTTGCCACCGCGCAGACTGGCGTCAAGAGTGGAGGCACTGGCCAGTACCTTGGAACCATCGGCGGAGATCACTTGCGCGTACATGTGCTGCGAAGAACGGTACACGCACAGACGTACGGCTTCGAGCTCGCGCAGTTTCAGACGCGAACGACGAGCGCGACGGAGACGAATAACTTTTTTATCGCTCATTTTGCTATGCCCTACTTCTTCTTGGCTTCTTTACGACGCACGATCTCATCGGCGTAGCGGACACCCTTGCCTTTGTAAGGCTCTGGGCGACGGAAGTCGCGGATTTCCGCGGCAACCTGGCCGATCAGTTGCTTGTCGATACCTTTGATGACGATATCAGTCTGGCTCGGGGTTTCCACGGAAACACCTTCTGGCATCTGATAGTCGATCGGGTGGGAAAAGCCCAGTGCCAGGGACAGAACCTGTCCTTTGGCCTGTGCGCGGTAACCCACACCAACCAGCTGCAGCTTGCGCTCGAAACCTTCACTGACGCCCACAACCATATTGTTGACCAGAGCACGGGTAGTACCGGCCATGGCGGCGTTGACGCTGCCCGGACGCGGCGCGAAACGCAGTACGCCGTCTTCCTGGATCATTTCAACGGCAGGATGCATGCTCAGACTCAGGGCACCCTTGGGGCCTTTGACCGATACGTCCTGACCATCAACTTTAATTTCTACACCCTGTGGCAATTTGACAGGGTTCTTGGCGACGCGAGACATCGTAACCCCCTATCAGAATACTGTGCAGAGTACTTCGCCGCCGACACCGGCTGCGCGAGCGGCACGATCAGTCATCACACCCTTGTTGGTGGAGACGATCGATACACCCAGTCCGCCCTTGACCTTGGGCAGCTGGCCTGCGGATTTGTACTGACGCAGACCAGGACGGCTGGTGCGCTTCAGCTCTTCAATAACCGGCTTGCCTTCGAAGTATTTCAGTTCGATGGACAGGACAGGCTTGGCGTCGCCCTGAACTTCGTAACCGGCTACATAGCCTTCTTCGGTCAATACTTTGGCGACAGCCACCTTCAGCTTTGCCGAAGGCATGCTGACACTGGACTTTTCAGCCATCTGGGCATTACGGATGCGGGTCAGCATATCTGCTAACGGGTCCTGCATACTCATGGGCTTGGTGCTCCTGAAACGAGTAATTAAGGTCTTGTTTACCAGCTGGACTTGACCAGACCGGGTACATCACCGCGCATGGCAGCTTCGCGCAGTTTGATGCGGGAAAGACCGAATTTGCGGTATACGCCGTGGGGACGGCCGGTGACGCGACAGCGATTACGCTGACGCACCGGGCTCGCATCACGCGGCAGTTTCTGCAGGGCTACCTGGGCATTCCAACGCTCTTCGACAGAAGCATTGACGTTACCCACCAGCGCCTTCAGTTCAGCACGCTTGGCAGCGTACTTGGCAACCAGACGAGCGCGCTTGGCCTCGCGGTTCTTCATGCTGATTTTGGCCATTGCTGACTCCTAGTTACGGAACGGGAAAGCAAACGCACGCAGCAGCGCACGGCCTTCGTCGTCATTCCGGGCAGTGGTGGTGAAGGTGATGTCCAGACCACGCAGAGCATCGATCTTGTCGTAATCGATTTCCGGGAAGATGATCTGTTCCTTGACGCCCATGCTGTAGTTGCCACGACCGTCGAAGGACTTGGCATTCAGACCGCGGAAGTCACGCACACGCGGCAGGGAAATCGACAGCAGACGATCGAGGAATTCGAACATCTGCTCACGACGCAGGGTCACCTTGACACCGATCGGCCAGCCGTCACGAATCTTGAATCCGGCAATCGACTTGCGGGAGTAGGTCACGATGCCTTTACGGCCGGTGATCTTCTCCAGGTCAGCCAGTGCGTTCTCGATGACTTTCTTGTCACCTACTGCTTCACCAAGGCCCATGTTCAGGGTGATCTTGGTGAGTTTCGGAACTTCCATCACGTTCTGCAGGCCCAGTTCTTCCTTGAGCTGAGGAACCAGGGTGTTCCGATAATGTTCTTTCAATCTTGCCATGGTAAGCACCTGGACTCTCAAGCGTCGACGGTTTTTTGGGTCGACTTGAAAATACGAACCTTCTTACCGTCTTCGACCTTGAAGCCGACACGGTCGGCCTTGCTGGTCTCAGGGTTGAAGATAGCCACGTTGGAGACGTGGATAGGCGCCTCCTTTTCAACAATACCGCCCTGCACACCAGCCATGGGATTAGGCTTGGTGTGGCGCTTGATAATGTTGACACCGGTGACGACCAGGCGGTTGTCGGTCAGGACCTTGAGGACCTTGCCGCGCTTGCCTTTGTCTTTACCGGCGATGACGATTACGTCGTCGTCACGTTTGATCTTTTGCATGACCGGGCTCCTTACAGCACTTCGGGCGCGAGGGAAACGATCTTCATGAACTGCTCGTTACGCAGCTCACGCGTCACTGGCCCAAAGATGCGGGTACCGATCGGCTCATTCTTGTTGTTGAGCAGAACAGCAGCGTTGCCATCAAAACGGATCAGTGAACCGTCGTTACGGCGAACGCCGTGACGGGTACGCACGATGACCGCAGTCAGCACCTGGCCTTTCTTTACTTTGCCGCGCGGAATTGCTTCCTTCACGGTCACTTTGATGATATCGCCAATGCCAGCGTAGCGACGGTGAGAACCGCCCAGAACCTTGATGCACATAACGCGGCGTGCACCACTGTTGTCAGCCACATCCAGCATGGATTGAGTCTGAATCATAACTTTCTCCGACCCTTGAAAATTCCGCTATTAACGCGCGGGGCTTAGACTTGCGCCGCGCGCTCGTCGATCTGTACCAGGGTCCAGCTCTTGGTTTTGGCCAAGGGACGGGTTTCCCGAATGGTCACGGTATCGCCGATGCGGCATTCGTTGTTTTCGTCATGCGCATGCAGCTTGGTCGAGCGACGCAGGTACTTGCCGTACAGCGGATGCTTCACCTGACGCTCAACGAGCACGGTAATGGTTTTTTCCATCTTGTCGCTGACCACACGGCCAGTAACAGTACGAATAATAGAGTTCTCGGCCATGATCAGTTATCACCTTTCTGATTGAGCACAGTCTTGACTCGAGCGATGTCACGCTTGGTCTGCTTCAGCAGGTGACTCTGGCCCAGTTGACCGGTTGCCTTCTGCATGCGCAGGTTGAACTGATCGCGCAGCAGGGTGAGCAGCTGCTCGTTCAGCTGCTCGGCAGATTTTTCACGAAGTTCTGTCGCTTTCATCACATCACCGTCCGCTTAACAAAGGTAGTTGCCAGCGGCAGCTTGGCAGCGGCCAGGGCAAATGCCTCGCGCGCCAGCTCTTCGGAAACACCTTCAATCTCGTACAGGACCTTGCCCGGCTGAATCTGGGCTACCCAGTATTCGACGTTACCCTTACCTTTACCCATCCGCACTTCAAGAGGCTTCTTGGAGATCGGCTTGTCAGGGAAGACACGGATCCAGATTTTACCGCCACGCTTGACGTGACGAGTCAGAGCACGACGTGCAGCCTCAATCTGACGCGCAGTCAGACGACCACGGCTGACGGATTTCAGAGCGAATTCGCCAAAGCTCACTTTACTACCGCGCTGAGCCAGACCACGGTTGTGGCCGGTCATTTGCTTGCGGAACTTCGTACGCTTGGGTTGTAACATGTGCGTACCCCTTACTTAGCAGCTTTTTTCTTGGTCGCGACGGTTTTGACTTCCTCGGGCTGACCACCAATGATCTCGCCTTTGAAAATCCAAACCTTCACACCGATCACACCATAAGTGGTGTGGGCTTCAGCCGTTGCGTAGTCGATGTCGGCACGCAGAGTGTGCAGCGGCACACGGCCTTCACGGTACCACTCGGTACGGGCGATCTCGGCGCCGCCGAGACGGCCGCTGACCTGGATCTTGATACCCTTGGCACCAATACGCATGGCGTTCTGTACAGCACGCTTCATCGCACGACGGAACATGACACGACGCTCGAGCTGCTGGGCAACGCTCTGGGCCACCAGGGCACCGTCGAGTTCCGGCTTGCGGATCTCTTCGATGTTGATGTGCACCGGAACACCCATCTGGCTGGTCAGTTCCTGACGCAGCTTCTCGACGTCCTCACCCTTCTTGCCGATCACGATGCCGGGACGGGCAGTGTGAATGGTGATGCGGGCGGTCTGCGCCGGGCGCTGGATATCAACGCGGCTGACAGAGGCGGCTTTCAATTTGTCCTGAATGTACGCACGTACCTTCAGGTCAGTGTTCAGATAGTCCGCGTAAGTGCGGCCATCTGCGTACCACACCGAAGTGTGCTGTTTTACGATACCGAGGCGAATACCCGTCGGATTTACTTTCTGACCCATGATCGACTCCTACTTGTCAGCAACCTTGACCGTGATGTGGCAAGACCGCTTGATGATGCGATCAGCGCGGCCTTTGGCACGCGGCATGATGCGCTTCAGGGAGCGACCTTCGTTTACAAACACGGTGGAGACCTTCAGGTCATCCACGTCTGCGCCATCGTTATGCTCGGCGTTGGCAATCGCCGACTCGAGCACTTTCTTGATGACGTCAGCGGCCTTCTTGTTGCTGAAAGTCAGCAGGTTCAGGGCCTCATCCACTTTCTTCCCGCGGATCTGGTCGGCGACCAGGCGTGCTTTCTGGGCAGAAAGTTTGGCGCCTTTAACTGTAGCGGCTACTTCCATCTTCCTGTCCCCTTAGCGCTTGGCTTTCTTGTCTGCCGCGTGACCACGATAGGTACGGGTGGCAGCAAATTCGCCGAGTTTGTGGCCAACCATGTCTTCGGTAACGATGACCGGTACATGCTGACGACCGTTATGTACAGCGATGGTCAGACCAACCATCTGCGGCAGTACCATGGAACGGCGCGACCAGGTCTTGACTGGTTTGCGATCGTTCTTTTCTACTGCAACTTCGACCTTCTTCAACAGGTGAAGATCGATAAAAGGACCTTTCTTCAGAGAACGCGGCACGTCGTTTCCCCTCTATTACTTGCTGCGACGACGGACAATCATGTTGTCAGTGCGCTTGTTGGACCGAGTCTTGGCACCCTTGGTCGGGAAGCCCCATGGCGACACCGGATGACGACCACCAGAAGTACGCCCTTCACCACCACCGTGTGGGTGGTCAACCGGGTTCATGGCAACACCACGAACGGTCGGACGCACACCGCGCCAGCGAGTGGCACCGGCTTTGCCCAGGGAGCGCAGGCTGTGTTCACCGTTGGATGCTTCACCCAGGGTGGCACGGCACTCGCCTAGGATCTTGCGCATTTCGCCGGAACGCAGGCGAACGGTAACGTAAGCGCCTTCACGGGCTACCAGCTGTACGGAGGCACCGGCACTGCGGGCAACCTGAGCACCCTTGCCGGGCTTCAGTTCGATCGCGTGGATGGTGCTACCAACCGGGATGTTGCGCAGCGGCAGGCAGTTACCGGCCTTGATCGGCGCCTCGGCACCGTTCAGCAGCTGATCGCCAGCTACCACGCCCTTGGGGGCGATGATGTAGCGACGCTCACCGTCGGCATACTTCAGCAGAGCAATATGAGCGGTACGGTTCGGATCGTATTCGACGCGCTCAACAGTGGCAGGAATGCCATCCTTGTTGCGACGAAAATCGACCAGACGATAGTGTTGCTTATGACCGCCGCCACGATGACGCGTGGTGATGCGACCATTGTTGTTACGACCACCGGACTTGCCTTGCTTCTCCAGCAGAGGTGCGTAGGGAGCACCCTTGTGCAGGTCCGAGTTAACGACCTTTACAACGAAGCGGCGGCCAGCGGAAGTAGGTTTACATTTAACAATTGCCATGATGTACCCCTTTCTTATTCAGCGCTGGCGAAGTCGATGTCCTGACCGGGCTGCAGGCTGACATAAGCCTTTTTCCAGTCATTACGCTTGCCCAGTCCGCGAACGGTTCGCTTGGTCTTGCCATTGACATTCAGGGTCGAAACCTTCTCGACCTTGACGTTGAACAGTTGCTCAACGGCTTTCTTGATTTCCAGCTTGGTCGCAGTGGTATCCACCTTGAACACGATCTGGCCGTGCTTCTCGGCGAGGTCAGTAGCCTTTTCGGATACATGCGGGCCGAGCAGTACTTTGAAAATGCGCTCCTGGTTCATCCCAGCATCTCCTCGAACTTCTTGACAGCAGGTACAGTGATCAGCACCTTGTCGTAAGCGATCAGGCTGACCGGATCTGAACCCTGAACATCACGTACGTCGACGTGCGGCAGGTTGCGTGCAGCCAGATACAGGTTGGTATCCAGGCTATCGGTAACGATCAGCACGTTTTCCAGGTTGAGCTCATTCAGCTTGCCAACCAGGGCCTTGGTCTTGGGCGCATCAACGCCGAAGCTCTCAACCACAACCAGACGCTCCTGACGCACCAGCTCGGACAGAATCGAGCGCATGGCGCCGCGGTACATCTTGCGGTTCAGTTTCTGTTCAAAGTTACGCGGACGAGCTGCGAAGGTGGCACCGCCCCCACGCCAGATCGGGCTGCGGATGGTACCGGCACGGGCGCGACCAGTGCCCTTCTGACGCCAGGGCTTCTTGCCGCCACCGGACACTTCAGAACGGGTCTTCTGCTGCTTGGTGCCCTGACGGCCACCGGCCATGTAGGCGACAACAGCCTGGTGAACCAGGGTTTCGTTAAACTCGGTGGCAAAGGCCAGATCGGATACTTCGATCGCGCTTGCACCAGCTACATTCAAATTCATGTGAACTCCCCCTTAACCCTTGGCCTTGACTGCCGGGCGAACAATGACGTCGCTACCAGGCGCGCCGGGAACCGGGCCCTTGATCAGCAGCAGGTTACGTTCAGCGTCAACGCGTACGATTTCCAGGGTCTGCACGGTCACTTGCTCAGCACCCATGTGACCAGCCATCTTCTTGCCCTTGAACACGCGACCGGGGGTCTGGCACTGGCCAATGGAACCCGGAACACGGTGGGATACGGAGTTGCCGTGGGTGGCGTCCTGACCGCGGAAGTTCCAGCGCTTGATGGTACCGGCAAAGCCCTTACCTTTGGACTGACCGGTAACGTCTACTTTCTGGCCCGCTTCGAAAAGACCGACATTGAGCTCTGCACCGGCTTCGTATTCTGCGCTGTTGTCCAGGCGGAATTCGCATACGCTGCGACCTGCAGCGGTATTGGCCTTGGCAAAGTGCCCTGCCATCGGCTTGCTGACGCGACTGGCGCGACGCTCGCCCACGGTGATCTGGATGGCATTATAACCATCGACATCAAGGGACTTGACCTGAGTGATACGGTTTGGCTCGACTTCAACCACCGTAACAGGAATGGAAACACCATCTTCAGTGAAAACGCGGGTCATACCGCATTTCCGGCCGACTAAACCAATAGTCATGTTGTAAACCTCTTGAGTGCACGGGGCTATTACCCGCTATGGCCGCCCATTTCAGGGCGTTACACGGCTGGATAGCCCCCGTCGTTCGGGGCTATCAGCCGAGGCTGATTTGAACCTCAACGCCAGCTGCAAGGTCCAGTTTCATCAGCGCATCGACAGTCTTGTCGGTGGGCTGAACGATATCCAGCACCCGCTTGTGGGTACGGATTTCATATTGATCCCGGGCATCTTTGTTGACGTGCGGAGAAATCAGCACGGTAAAACGCTCTTTGCGTGTCGGCAAAGGAATTGGACCACGCACCTGAGCCCCAGTACGTTTCGCGGTATCCACGATTTCCTGGGTTGATTGATCTATCAGGCGATGGTCAAAAGCCTTCAACCGAATACGAATCTGTTGGTTCTGCATTTGACCAGAAACTCCAAGCTTCTATTTTCAGAGCACACCCGGAAGCAGGCGGGCCCATCCAAGGGAGGCGCAATATTACAGACGCGCCAAACCAGTGTCAACCAAAATACAAAAGCCCCCGATCATCGGGGGCTTTTGCGTATGGTCAGATCATCAGGCGATGATCTTGGCAACCACGCCGG
>LSQX01037710.1_pt1 | contig 15691 bp, 14 predicted proteins | sample 654561 | NCBI WGS metagenome assembly LSQX01 (sample SAMN04489861, study PRJNA283612) | anaerobic digester metagenome | isolation source: 4 biogas reactors fed with cattle manure at either 37C or 55C with and... | place: Denmark: Kongens Lyngby | collected 2014 | reverse complement strand
GCGTACCTTCGCCCACCCCAACACAACGCTTTCGCTTGGGTGGGCAGGGTAACTTGCAACCTAACGATCTAACAAAGGGGACACTCGGAATATTCTTGATTGGGTTGGGGATTACCTCGGCATTAATTAACTATGCAATTGCTGAAGAACGACGCAACGACAAGTCGTAATATTGTTTTTATTTTGCAATCTGAACCATATGAAACACGCGCCAGAAGTGAAACCCAAAGAATTTAGAAGCGCCGGAAGCAAGATGCAGTTAAAGCAATTTCTAAAAAATATCCAGACCTATTGGGGGTATTATGCTTCCTTCCTCTGCATTTTGGTGGGCGGGTTATTAATCAAACCAGTGTTCAGGCTGGTTCCTGTTTTATTTAACCTGACTTTTACCAAATCTGCCAGCAACGAGCTCACTCTCTGGTCAATTGGAGATGATTCGCCAGAAAGCGATATACATCATCAAACTCGTGATGGTACCTTGCTGTTAACAATACCCGATCAGACCAACAGGGAAAGCATTGAACAAAAAGAAAAAGACGAGTCGTCCCTGTCTACGATGGATTTTTCGCCAAATGGATTTCCTATCAGTCTGACAATCAAAACCATGCATGGTGAAAAAGCGTCGGAGGGTTTGGTTGAAATTTTATTTAGTCCCGGCGAACAATGTGTTTACGGAGATGGGCAAGCTTGTGTCTTTTCTTTTTATTTACCAAATGAGGTGCCGGTATTCTTCGCCAGCGCCCATTCAGGTATAGGCAGCGAAGGTGAGCCCTTCAGAGATTTGGTTGAAGGGACAGGCATCAACAGAGCGTTGCTCACTGAAAAACAGGTTCTCGAAAAGACACAATCCATCGTGGGATCAGAAGTCATTATCAAACAAGGTGAAACGATCATTCCAGGATTGGCATTAACCGCAATCGTCCGCATCCCGCCAGCACATGTTGACACATACCTCTCTTTGCCGATTGAATTTGCACTTGATTACGTGGTGAACATAGGGGCCCTAGACCCAGAAATACTCACTGAAGACATATTTGCATTTGAAACATGTGGGTGGCAGTTGCCAGGTGAAGAAAGTGACTCAAATTATTCCAGCACGAGCCAATCGATCTACCTTGGAATTATTCAATAAAGAAAAAATCTCCCAAGTATCGGGAGATTTTCTTACATGGCGAAGGGCGGATTCGAACCGACAACCAATGGCTTATGAGTCCACTGCTCTACCATTGAGCTACTTCGCCTGCTGCTAATTCTTACGACGATTATCTTACTATGGCTTTTTTAAATTGTCAATTCGTTTTTGTTCAAACCCGTCTTTGCCTTGCTCCAGGCGATTTTAATGTGTGAAAATTTGTTTCATCTTGCAAGGGGACATAAGTCGGCTCGGGCCGGTGACCACGTTTTGCATTTTGTAGCTGGGTAAAGGCAGGGTTGTTCAACCCGGCAGAAACTGAGCAGTTACTCGGTGCTGGGTGGGCAGCACGACTTTGCGCCTGGCGAAGTTCTCGGCGCGATAGCGTCTGCTCACCGGGTTTAACGGCTGGCTCTGTTAACCGATCGGCCTTTTTAGAAAGGCTACCCACAATCATAATCCGGATCACCCACACCATCAGGGCGATAAATACTGGGACCGTCCGGAGGACAAACCTCTCGTTCACCATACCGGCACTCACTACCGGGTGAGATCCAATAGCCAGTACCACCCCCCACCACGTCAGAATAGCATTCATCGTAGCAGCTAAAATCCATGCACCAAACATGAACCAGGTTGAACGGTGATCATGATGATCACCCTGGGGTGCCAACAACAGCGCAATTCCAGCAAAATCGATCCCACAAAAGGCAATTGCGAGCAAGGAAGCCCACGAAAAATCCAAAAACCTGAGATCGCCTAAAAGGTCGGAAAGGGCAAAGTCGGTCGTACTGTAATTAAAAGCTTCGAAGCCGATCAGCGCCAGAGAAAATAGAATAACATACCCGATTTCTTTACGTGTTTTCACCAGGGAATAAAGATTGGAAAGTGGTTTTTTAACCGATTGGCTGACATTCATAAGAACCTCCAGTAATCAATAGGACTGATGTTTCTTATTATAGAACATATGTTCTATCATGTCAAGGGGTGCTTTTTACAAATTAGCTATTTGTGAAATCAGGCGTTAATCAAACGAAGGCGATTGTGATGCCGACTCGATTAGCAGATAACCCCCAACGCGCTAAGAAAGCCCGCTGCCAGAGAAAATTGCGCCAGGTGGTAGGTCACCATAATCCATACCCTTATTCTGGGCATTTTTTGCTTGAAGCGATCGTAGGCTAACATGGAATCCGAAACAAAGAAAAGCACCGCACCGATCGGAAGAAACAGCATCGGTGTTGAGAAACGCGCTGGCATGGTGACGATCAGCATAGATATCACGACAAACCCACTTAAAATCCAGCCGTAAATCTGGACAGAGGTCCAAAGAAGTAAGGGCATTGTCAGGCGAGGTTTTTTTGGGGCAATGAGGCGGTAAAACAGAACCAGCATGGCCACCCAAAGGCCGCCTGCCAAAGCCAGCCACCAAGCAAAATTGGGACTCACGCCAAATTGGCGGACGGCAGCCATGAGTTGCCATCCGGTTATGCCGATATACACCAGATGGCCCATCAGAAAAGCACTTAATCCCGATATAAACCAGCGCGGGCTCAAAAGCAGAAAAATATCACCAGCTAACCCTACCGTTTGTGCAAGAACCAGCAAGATCAGTACCCCATTAAAATGCCATCCTGCTGCTGTCAACATCCAAAGAATGATCGCGATCATAGCAGCAGGTTTTAAAAAGTATTCTAGCTTGCGCCATGAAAAACGGACAGTTAGCCAATCCAAAAGAAAAATAATTAAAACACCGATGGTAGCCCACCCCAATGGCTCAATCATAGCTCAACCCATGCTTGTGTAAAAATTTCTGATTATTACGCCAATTTTTCTCCACCCTGACCTTCAATTCAACAAAAGCGGGAGTGCTGCTCATTTCTTCAATCTCCTGTCGTGCTGCAGTGCCGATTTGTTTAATCATCCCACCGCCCTTGCCAATCACAATCCCCTTATGCGACTCCCGTTCAACGATCAGCTGGGCATGGATGTAAAGCATTCCGTTCTCTCTTAATTTATAGTCATCGACATGCACATAAAGCCCGTAAGGGATTTCATCATCAAGAAAATTAAAAGCCGCCGCCCTGATCAGGTCTTCAGCAATGTCCCTCTCGTAGGTTTCTGTCACCTGGTCATCCGGGAAATATTTAGGGCCTTCGGGTAACAGCTCGATTATTTTCGAAAGCAAAGCCTCTTGCCCAAGTACCGCCGTGGCGGAGATGCGGGTTTGGTCTGCAAAGTCCAACAACTCGGCATAAGCGCGGCTATTCCTTTCAATAGCTGCGGGGGCCAGCTGATCGATTTTGTTCAACACCAGTAATTTCGGTGTCAGCGCGGCTTTTTCAGCCACTTCCTGGGCCAGCTGATAATCCTCCTCATCGGGCAATTGGCTGACATCGGCAACAAACAGGATTAAATCTGCATCCAAAAAAGCATAACGGGCTTCACGATTAATAAACTCGCTCAATTTATATGAACCTTTGTGCAAGCCGGGCGTATCCACAAAGATGATTTGGGCTTTTTCAGTCGTCAAAATACCCAGCTGACGACGGCGTGTGGTCTGGGGTTTTCTTGAAACGGCAGCAATTTTTTGACCCAAATACCCATTCAATAAAGTTGATTTTCCGACATTCGGTTTTCCTAAAAGGGCAACATACCCCGACTTAAAGCCGCCAAAATCCAATTCCGCAAGGGTTGCCATCCTATTCCTTTCCTGTTCCAGAGGATACACTCTGGTAAATTATTATGGCTGGACCAGTTTCTGCTTCACAATGGTGTGACCTTCCAGTGTCAGGAGAAATTCTTTAACGGGCAACCCACCACCAAAGCCATGCAAGCCACTGTCGGAGCCAATCACACGGTGACATGGGATCACTATTGGCATTGGGTTCCGCGCCAAAGCAGTGCCAACGGCACGGGCAGCGCCAGGTTTTCCGAGTTGTTTAGCAATCGCACCATAGGTTAACACCTGTCCGTAAGGAATGCCGTGGGTTATGTGCAAAACCTGCTTTTGAAAACCTGTTATACCATCCCAATCAATATCAATAGTGAATTCTCGTCGCAAGCCTGACAGGTAAGCATTGATCTCATCCAGCAATGTTCCCAAAGTCTGCCAGCCCGACAAAGAGGGCGCATCATCCGTTTGATTGACAATGGTCTTAAGGTCCTGTAACTCCGTGAAGGCAACCCAACGCAAACCATGATCGCCCGCCGCAAAACTGAGCGGCCCAATCGGTGACTGTACAATCTGAGCAAAGGTAAGATCCAATTTACACCTCATTGATAATCATTGAATTTTTATGAATATCCTTTATCTTACCTTAACTCTCCAATGAATTAATTCGTTTTTCAATTTTTCATTCTTTGTTATCGATCAATCGTAGGGCAATCGTAGGGTGATCGTCAAGTATGAAATGTCAGTTTCCTGTACGATTATAGCGAGTTAAGGCAACTTCTCTTCTTCTCCTCCTTATATTGAACGTGCCAGGGTCGGCGTCCCTGGCACGTTCCAATTTTAAACTCTCAGTCTCCATTGCGTCCTATAACTAATCAAAAAGCAATTGGCTGTCTGCCGTTTTTTGATGATATTGAGCAAGGTAAAAAAAAACATGCTTTATAATTAAATCAGATGGTGAATCAGCTTATTGGAGAAATCATGAGTAAACAGCCAGAAACATATGGGATCGAAATCGCAGGCCTGCATCGTGAATTAAAATTATTTCAGGTCAAACCCGGCCTGCGGATTGCCATTTTAAACATCCTCGGCGATACACACTTGGTTCAGGCAAGTGCATCTGCTTTAGCAAAAAAACTTGAGGTTGTCGATTTTAATGTATTGGTTACAGCGGAAGCAAAAAGCATTCCAATTGCCCATGCCCTATCCGTCGCCACCGGCAAACCTTACGTCGTTTTAAGAAAATCCTATAAGCTTTATATGGGCGACGCTTTAAAATCAGAAACTCGATCCATCACCACCGGTGAACCGCAAACATTACTTCTTGATGAGAAAGATCGGGAATTAATCAAATATAAAAAGGTTGTGCTCCTTGACGATGTTATCAGTACTGGGTCAACGCTCCAGGGGATGCACGAGATTATGGAGAAAGCTAGCGCGACCGTCGTTGCTGAAGCGGCGATCCTCACAGAGGGCGAGCCAGCGAAATGGTCTCAGGTTATTTCTCTCGGGCATATCCCCCTTTTCACCGATGAAACACCCCATTGAGGGTCAGCGCATCAACCTAACCTTGAAATAAAGATCGCTGTTAAATCTTTCTGGGGATTGTTCAACCTGAATGCCTAATAAAAACTTGATACGTTCGTTTGTCTAAGTCATGCTCAATGGTTGATAATCGGTTAGAATGATTTAGAATCACCTACAGGAGCACTGATGCAAATTCGAATCGGTATTGAAAATAATATTGAAGGCCGAACGCTGACCTGGGCTTTGGATTACCCGGGGTGTTTTGCCTATGGTATGGACGAAGCTGAAGCTTTGATTAAATTAACCAAAGCGCTGTTGGAGTACGAATATTGGATTAAGAACCACACCCATCAACCCTGGGTCAACCTCGAGGAAATGGATATACGCGTTGAAGAAAGATTTGAAACTTTTCGGCTGGGCACAGACTATAAACCCGCCCCGCCTGGTGAGGGTTATGAAATCAACGCCTGGTTTATCGATGATTGGCGACCGCTTTCTGCAAAAGAGATAGAGCATGGCTTACTGATATTTAATTGGCAAAGAGATGAGCTCTTAGCGGGCCTCAGCACGCTTGACCCGGCGTTACTGGAAAAAGAGTTTCCCAATCAACGGTGGACAATTACTGGTATTGCCAAACATGTCGCTAATGCTGAACTTTGGTATCTTCAGCGCCTCAACCTGACTGAAATCTCACACCAAGCATTGTCTCCTGATTATGCGGAGCGTTTATCCCAGACAGACGCGTTAATCAATGAGATTTTTCCTCAGTTTGTGGATCAGGTCAAAGTTCGGGGCATCGATGGTGAAATCTGGTCCTATCGGAAAATCCTGCGCCGCACACTCTGGCACCAACGCGACCATATCGACCACATCAAACAGTTGGTTTTTGAAGAAATCTAAAACAAGTTCTGAGTTAAGAATCACAAAGCAGGCGCCTCACCAAACGCCTGCCTTGCTTTAAAATCTCACCTTGGGACAAAATTGGAGTGTACTCACAATTTTGGGTTCAGGATTTTCGAAAGGAGAGAAACAACGCCTGTAACCACCTGTAGGATATCACAACCTCATTAATGAAAGTCAAAATTAATGTTATCAATTTGTTAATTCTATAAACCACAGGCACAATCAAGCAGCTCTTCACAATGATTATTGCTACTGAAAGTTGAATTTTTGTTAAAACACACAAGGTGTGCTATCATTTAAAAACGTCAGAAGGATGTTTTTTAATGGGAAGAAAATCACGTACGTTCATCTTCATTATCATCAATATTGTTGTGTCTGTCAGCGCAACACTGACAGTGCTGTGGCTGTGGAAGCGAGCACATCCCTACCCCGACTTCTCGTTATCCAGTGTTCCAAGCAATGGGACACAGCCAATGATCAGTCAGAACCCTGTCAGCGATCAGAACTCAAATGTTAATCCTGAGCCGTCTTTCCCAAACCAAGATCTTAAAGTCCATATCCGAACCATTGTTGGCGCCGGAGATCTTAATGTAGAATATGTTGAAATCATCAACCAGGGGCAAAATCCAGCCAATCTAACCAACTGGCAGTTAATTAATGAAGATGGGAAAGAATTTACATTTCCGGCGTTAATTCTGTACAGTGACGGTGCTGTCAAAGTCCTTTCAAAGGCTGGAACAGATTCGATCATAGAACTCTTTTGGCAAGCAGATGCTCCAATTTGGCATTCCGGTGAAACCGCTTGTTTAGTCGATGCCGTCGGTGAAACGATGGCAACATATTCAATACCATAGAAATTAAAACATCTTATGACCCAAGCACTTTATCGCAAATGGCGCCCACAAAGCTGGGAAGAGGTAATTGCACAGGAACACGTGATTCAGACGCTCAAAAATGCTGTCGCTAATGACAGGGTTGCCCATGCATTCTTGTTTGCAGGGCCGCGCGGCACGGGCAAGACAACCACCGCGCGTATCCTGGCGAAGGCTGTTAATTGCCTGGAACCAGATCTGTCCAAACGTCCTTGCAATACCTGTGATCATTGTCAAGCCCTCACGTCTGGTCGATTCATGGATCTAATCGAGATTGATGCGGCATCGAATACCAGCGTTGATGATGTCAGAGATCTGCGAGAAAAGATCAATTTTTCGCCCTCCCAGGGGCGATTCAAAGTCTATATCATCGATGAAGTCCACATGCTTTCAACTTCCGCTTTCAACGCCCTCTTGAAGACGCTCGAAGAGCCGCCTTCGCATGTCATATTCATCCTTTGCACAACCGAAATTCACAAAATTCCGGCAACTGTGCTTTCTCGCTGTCAGCGGCACGAATTCCGCCGAATTCCGGTTCCAACTATCATCAAGAAACTGGAAGTTTTAACCAAACAAGAAGGCATCGAAATTGAACCGGAAGCATTGAGCCTGATTGCACGCCAGGCAACCGGCGCCATGCGGGATGCAATTTCGCTGGTAGACCAACTCTCTTCGATGTCAAAAAAGGTTACGCTNNATTAAAAACATTGGAAGAACCGCCCCCGCACGCCATATTCATACTTGCCACCACAGAAATCCACAAAATTCCAGCTACGGTGCTTTCGCGCTGCCAACGGCATGAGTTCAGACGCATACCCATGCATGACCTGGTTACATATCTACAGGAGAAAAGCCGGGTAGAAAAGATTGATGTCGATGAGCCCGTTTTTACCGAGATCGCCCGGCAAGCCACCGGAAGTTTTCGAGATGCAGTCTCATTGCTCGATCAGCTAACCTCTTCAACTGAGCACATCACACTGGATCTAGCCCAGAAAGTTTTAGGCACAGCCACCAACCTGCGTGTGATTGAAGTCATCGATGCACTCTTGGCCAAAGATGCACAAACGGGATTGGCTTTGATTAATGCCGCTTTAGATAGCGGTGTGGATGCACGTCAATTTTCGCGTCAAGTCGTCACCTATTTGCGCAATGTGCTCCTGTTCAAAATGGATAATAAAACCCAGGTTGAGGCAGGTGAGATGCTAAAAGCCACACTTGATAAACACGCGGCTCAACTTTCAATGCCGGAATTATTAAAAGCAATTACAGCTTTTAACGAAGCAACGACCCAAGAGCGGTTCACGTGGCATCCAGGGTTGGCACTCGAATTGGCTTTTACCAACTACCTGGTTGAACCGGAAACGACGCCACTCGCTGACCAAAAAACGGACGAACATATTCGAGTACCGCTATCTGCACCTGTGCCATCAGTTGCAAAATCAGAAGTAAGGAAAGAAAAAGCCAAGCCAGCATCCCCGCCCGTACAGGCTGTCACCACAACAGACGCTGAAAAGCCCGTTGAAAAAGATAAGGTTGAAGCCGTTGAGCAGGCAACACCAAAATCTCAGGAGCCCCCTGAACAAGAGGACGCAGAAACCGCCCCTGAATCTAAGTTTGCGCCCGCTCAACCTAAAGGTGATATAAGCTTCGGCGATATTCAAAAAGCCTGGATGAGGATTAAAACCCTTGTCAAGCAGCACAACCCGCGAACCGAAGGCTTGCTGAACACATCAAAGCTGGCTGGTATAAAAGGAAATGTACTGATCCTTGCGTTTTCATCAAATATCCTCAAGGAAATGATGGAAAAAGAAGGCAATCTGACGCTGACAATGGATATTCTGGAAGAGGTGCTTGGGCAACCGATATTGATTGAATGTATTGTTAGCACGCATGAAGAAAATGTGATTCCTGATGATTTAGAAATCGACCAAGATGGCATGGTCAGTACAGCAACACGCGATCTGGGTGGTAGAATCAGCCGTGCAAAAGAAGAAAAATAAAACGTTTTGAAAGGATGTTTACATGGCAAAAGGATATAATCGCCCCCGTCAAAGCAAGGGTGGTAGCGGAATGATGGCACAATTTCAGCAAATGCAAGAACAAATGGCACAAGCCCAGGCTGAATTGTCCGATGAAACCGTCACAGCGACCGTTGGCGGCGGTGCGATCCATGTAACAATGACCGGCGACCAGGTATGTAAATCTGTAGAGATTCAGCCCGATTTACTCGAAGATGTCGACATTGAACTGCTCCAGGATTTAATTGCCAGCGGTGTGAATGCAGCATTAGAGCAATCCAAGGAACTGGCTAACCAAAAAATGAGTCCCTTTACCAATATGTTGGGCGGTTTAGGCTTAGGGTTGTAGGCTGTTTTTCATGCGCACCCTTCCTGAACCCGTTCAGAATCTTGTCGACGCTTTCGCCTGCTTGCCTGGCATCGGGCCGAAGACGGCNNAAAGCAGATACCAGGTTATGCGAAGTGTGTTTTAATATCACGCATAAAGATCGTCCAACCTGTGATATTTGTGCCAGCCACCAGCGAGATGGGCAGGTCTTATGCGTTGTTGAAGAGCCGCTGGACGTCTTCGCTATTGAAAAAACTGCCGGCTACAACGGTTTTTACCATGTTTTGCACGGCGTGCTTTCGCCCATTGAAGGCATTGGCCCAGAAGATCTGAAAATCAAAGAGCTGTTGGAAAGATTGCAAGCGCATAAGTTTAGTGAGGTGATCTTAGCCACCAATCCGAGTATGGAGGGTGATGCCACGGCGCTGTATCTACACGAAATCATCACTCCCCTAAACATTCGGGTAACCCGGCTGGCCCGAGGACTGCCAGTTGGCGGCGACCTTGAATACGCTGATCAAAACACACTGCTGCGCGCTCTGATTGGCCGTGAGCGATTAGAATAATTCTGATATACAAACTTCACATCCCGGTCCGCAATGCGGTAATTATTATCAGCACGATGCGTTAAATAAGATTTGGGGGATGTTTTTAATTAAATCACTCTTTTCCAGCCCCAGGTTATAATCTATTGCCCAACCCATCGCCAAATATCGTATAATTGATGCGTTATCATCATACAGCACCTCAGGAGTAGTTTATGCCAAGAAAGCTTACCGGGGCGGAAATTCGGCAAAGTTTTATTGATTTTTTTGTCGAACGAGGCCATACATTTGTTCCATCATCTTCCCTGGTTCCAGGGGGAGACTCAACCCTCCTGTTTACCAACGCAGGCATGGTTCAATTTAAAGATGTCTTTCTCGGCACAGATCAAAGACCTTATACCCGCGCTGTCAATTCTCAAAAATGTTTGCGTGTTTCTGGCAAGCATAATGACCTTGAGCAAGTCGGCAGGGATGATACCCACCACACATTTTTTGAGATGCTGGGAAACTGGTCTTTTGGCGATTATTACAAAGAGGAAGCCATCGCCTGGGCCTGGCAATTACTGACTGAAGTATGGCAACTCCCTAAAGACAGGCTCTGGGCTACCTATTTTAAAGACGAGTTGGACGAAATCCCAGAAGACCTCGAAGCGGCAGAGATCTGGTTGAAGCAGCCCGGTTTCAACCCCGATAATCTGGCGCCTTTTGGTCGAGCAGAGAATTTTTGGGAAATGGCTGAAACCGGACCCTGCGGGCCGGACACAGAAATCCACATCGACCGCGGCCCCGCATACTGTGAGCTTGGCAATGATCCAGACCACGTCTGCCAGGTCAACGGCGATTGCGGTCGCTATCTTGAGCTGTGGAACAATGTTTTCATTCAATACAATCGCCTCTCACCAGGCGAGCTTCTCCCCTTAGAAAAAACCCATGTAGACACGGGCATGGGTTTTGAACGCATTGTATCAGTCTTGCAAGATGTGTCGTCGAATTATAGAACGGACCTGTTCATGCCCCTGATCACTCGGATTCAGAGCCTGGCAGGGCAAACGGATAAGGAGCGAGAAGCCAACTTGACGCCATACCGGGTGATTGCAGATCATGCGCGTTCAACAACTTTCCTGATCGCTGATGGCGTGGTGCCCGGCAACGTTGGTCGTAATTATATTTGCCGCATGCTGGTGCGTCGGGCTGCCCGTTTTGGGATGAAGTTGGGCTTGCACGAGCCCTTTATGGCCGAGGTCGCCCAGGTGGTGATTGATGAATACGGTGATTTCTTTCCGGAGCTCAAGCGCAACGCGGCAACCATCCTGGAAAACCTCACGCGGGAAGAAAGCCGCTTTGCCAAGACAGTACATGCCGGCCTGGAGCACTTGGATGAACTGCTTTCAGAGCTGAAAACCAGCGGTGAGCATGTGCTCTCCGGGGAAAAAGCCTTTAACCTCTATGCCACCCTGGGCCTTCCCCTTGAGATCACCCGGGACATTGCCCAGGAGCAGGGCCTGGATGTAGATGCCTCAGGCTATGAAAATGCCCTGGAAACACATCGGTTGATTTCAAGCACCGCAAAAGCTGCAACGAAAGGCTCTTCTGAAGAAGTTAAGGTCTTTTCAACGCTTCTGGATCAGCTGGTCCGTGCGGGAAAACTCGCCGAGGCTGGCGTACGCTATAACCCCTATCAACCCAATGAGACGCCGCTGGAAGTTTTAGCGGTGATCAAGGATGGCCAACCCGTGGACCATGTTGAAATCGGCGATTTGGTCGACGTTCTTCTGCCAGAAACTGCATTTTATGTTGAATCTGGTGGTCAAGTCTCCGATACTGGCCAGATTGTCAATGCTGGTGGCGATAAATGGTCCATTAACATAACCGGGATGCGCAAACCTGCTGCTGGAATAATTGTCCATGTAGGAGAAGTCACCTCAGGTAACCCTCAGATCGGCGATTTAGCCCTGGCCCAGGTCGACCTGACCCGGCGGTTGAGTGTGATGCGCAACCACACAGCCACACACCTCCTCCATTCTGCGCTGCACGAGGTCTTAGGGCCCCACGCCCGGCAGGCGGGTTCACTGGTTGCACCTGATCATTTGCGTTTCGATTTTACCCACCATCAATCCATGACCCGGCAGGAAATTCTGGCGGTAGAGGCGCATGTAAACCAGGCGATCTTAGCGAATTATGCATTAAAAGTCGATCAAAAACCGCTTGCTGAAGCCATAGATGGCGGGGCCGTTGCGCTTTTTGGTGAGAAGTACGAGAGCATTGTGCGAACGGTTCAGATCGGTGATAGTGACCTTCTTTCCTACGAGCTTTGCGGCGGTACCCATGTCGACCATACCGGTGATGTAGGCTTGTTTGTCATCACCTCCGAAGGCAGCATTGCGGCTGGAATCCGCCGGATAGAAGCCATCACCGGCTGGCAGGCGTATCAATTTGTCCGTGAACGCATGAACATTCTCGATGAAATTAATACATTCCTGAGCACGTCACCGACCGAAACATTAAGCAAGGTAAAAAATCTACAGGAGACCCTCAGCAGTCTTGAAAAAGAAAAAGAAGGCTTGCGCCATCAACTGGTGGGTAGTGCCTTTGACGAGGTCATGGAGCATCTGGAACATATCGAAGGTATTTCGGTCTTGAGAACAATTCTCCCGAATGCCGACATGGACACGTTACGCGAAATGGCCGATAAATTCCGTGCCAAACACCCCCTGGGCGTGGCTGTCCTGGCTTCCGATCTCGGTGACAAACCGATCCTGATTGCCGTTGTCGCAGACGAGCTGGTAAAACGCCGTTTTCATGCCGGACATCTCGCACAGAAAGTCGCCAAAGTTATTGGCGGCAGCGGCGGCGGTCGTCCAAACCTGGCCCAGGCAGGTGGGAAAGATGCCTCTAAACTCGCTGAAGCCCTGGATCAGGTGCAGGTTTACATCCGGGAGGTATTAAAATAAAACTCGCTTATCCTCCTTCTGGTGAGGATCAATTGAAGCAATGCACAGTGCCTGACTGAACTGAGAACATGACTAAATTAACCCCGCTCCGCCGTCAATATCTGGATATCAAACGCCAGCATCCCGATGCGATTGTGTTCTTCAGACTCGGTGATTTTTACGAAACCTTCGATGAGGACGCGAAGATTACGGCTCGAGAATTAGACATTGTTCTTACCTCGCGCCCGGTTTCCAAGGGCGTCCGTGTACCTATGGCCGGTATCCCGCACCACGCTGCTGAAAATTATCTTTCGCGTCTGATTAACAAAGGTTACCGTGTGGCCATCTGTGAACAGATTTCCGATGAGCCCGAGAATGGCTTGGTGCCGCGAGAAGTGGTGCGCGTGGTCACCCCCGGTACCGTTGTTGAACCGGGTTTGCTCCAGCAACCCAGCAATAATTACCTGGCAGCCGTTTTCCTTCAGGAGCATCGCGCTGGCCTAGCTTATGTGGATATCTCTACCGGAGAATTTGCTGTTACTGAACTTTCCGGGAAAGAAGTGCATGAGCAAATCCGTTCAGAACTTTTCAGATTGCAGCCTGCAGAAACCCTCTGGCCAGATTCACTGGAACAACCTGAAAATCTTCCTGGCTTTTTATCATCCTATGAAAGCTGGCACTTCGAATTAGGGCGCTGCACTGACAGTCTCAAAGAACACTTTGGCGTGGTTTCACTGGATGGTTTCGGCTTACGTGGCAAGCCCATGGCTGCACGTGCAGCCGGAGCAATCCTGGCCTATCTGGAAGACACCCAGCGACAATCCCTCAAGCTGCTCAACCATCTCAGCACATACACGTTAGATGAATTTATGGTACTGGATGCAGAAACCCGGCGTAATCTTGAACTCACCGAAACGCTTCGCTCGGGGAAAATCCACGGTTCGTTGTTGGGCATATTGGATTACACCCGCACCCCGATGGGAGCCCGTTTATTGCGCCAGTGGGTCAGTAAGCCTTTGCGTAACGCCGCTGAAATTCAACGCCGCTTGGACGCCGTTGAATATTTATATAAAAACGGCCTTATTCGCGCAGAAGCTATGGATGCCCTGGACGCTTTTGACGACCTCGAGCGGTTGACCAATCGGGTCATCTCCGGGCACGCCCTCCCACGCGATCTGGTGGCAATCCGGGAGAATCTGGCTAATCTCCCACAATTAAAAGCCGTTTTCAAAGATGAAGTCCCTGCCATCGCCCCCACGCTGGCTCACATCCGCGAATGTAAAAACCAGCTTTCGCTGCTGAAAACAGCCCTTCAGGACGATCCGCCAGCAACCCTGGCCAATATCGGTGTTATCCGCAGGGGCTTTTCTGCAGAATTAGATAACGTGATGGATTCCTCCCAACATGCTCGCCAGTGGATTGCAGACCTTGAAAAAACTGAAAAGCAACGTACAGGCATAAAATCGCTAAAAGTTGGCTATAACAAAGTCTTTGGTTACTATATCGAGGTGACCAAATCCTACATCGATCTGGTGCCTGAGGAATATATCCGCAAACAAACCCTGGTCAATGCAGAACGTTACATTACACCCGAGCTGAAAGAATACGAAACACTGGTCTTAAACGCGGAAGACCATATCAGGGAGATTGAAAGCCGGGTCTTTGCTCAGGTTTGTGCTGAATTGGCTGAAGGTGCCCAGGAATTACTCACGACTGCTCGCGGATTGGCAGCCTTAGATGCCTATCTCTCCTTGGCCGATACTGCCGCCATGAACGGGTATCACCGACCTGAGGTCGTCGAGGAAAAGTGCTTGCAAATCATCAACGGGCGTCATCCGGTAGTGGAAAAACTACGCTCCTCTGAACGCTTTGTTCCGAACGATGCGGTATTCGACCAGGATGAAATCATCCGTGTGATTACCGGCCCGAACATGAGCGGTAAATCAACTTTCTTGCGCCAGGTTGCCCTGATCGTCTTGATGGCACAAATGGGCTCCTTTGTACCGGCCGATTCTGCCCGTATCGGCTTGGTTGACCGCATTTTCACGCGCATTGGCGCCCAGGACGAAATTCACGCTGGCCAATCGACATTTATGGTCGAAATGGTCGAAGCAGCTAATATCTTGAACAATGCCACCCACCGCAGCTTATTGATCCTGGATGAAATTGGCCGGGGTACCAGCACCTATGATGGCGTTTCGATTGCCTGGGCAATGGTGGAATACCTCCACAGCCATCCTGAGTTAAAAGCGTTTACCTTATTTGCTACCCATTATCACGAACTGACCCAGCTGGCCGACCTTCTGCCAGGGGTGTGCAATTTCAATATTGCTGTTTCAGAAGCAGATAACAACGTGGTATTTCTGCATAAAATCGTGCCTGGCGGCGCCGATCGCTCTTATGGTATTCACGTGGCACAAATTGCCGGCCTGCCCAAGCCAGTCACCCAACGTGCTCATGAAATTCTGTGCCAGCTGGAGTTTTCTTCCGGTACCACCCTCGAGAAAAAGGAACAGGAAAAAAGCCAGCTAACCCTTTTTCCAGAAAATAACCCGCTGCTTGAAGCCTTCAAAGACCTCGACATCAACAGCCTCACCCCCATCGAAGCCTTGAACCTGCTCTATGATTGGAAAAGACGCTTCTTTCAAGACGCAGAATAATTTTCGTGTACATCGACGAGTTGATGTAAAATTCTCAGCAAGTTAAATTTAGCACCGCAGGCCATGTTGGCACAAAAACGCTGTTTGTACTGACCAGCATCTTGT
>LSQX01152606.1_pt1 | contig 15695 bp, 14 predicted proteins | sample 654561 | NCBI WGS metagenome assembly LSQX01 (sample SAMN04489861, study PRJNA283612) | anaerobic digester metagenome | isolation source: 4 biogas reactors fed with cattle manure at either 37C or 55C with and... | place: Denmark: Kongens Lyngby | collected 2014 | reverse complement strand
CTTAACCAAAGCGTCATAAATGGAGCTGTCTCCATGGGGATGATATTTACCCATGGTATCACCGACAATACGGGCGCATTTACGGTGTGGTTTATCCGGTCCATTGTTTAATTCAATCATTGCATATAGAATTCTTCTTTGTACCGGCTTTAGACCGTCCCTCACATCGGGAAGAGCACGGGAAGCGATGACAGACATGGCATAATCTATATATGATGTTTCCATGGTCTTTTTCAGATCCACATCATGCACTTTGTCGAAGATATATTCGTCCATTGTTTTTCCTCCGTTTTCAATATCTTATCTTGCGTTATATATCTAGATTTCTTACATACTTAGCGTTTTCTTCAATGAATTCCCTTCTGGGCTCTACCTTGTCGCCCATAAGGGTTGTAAAGGTAAGATCTATTTCCGAGGACTCTTCCTCGTCTATGGTTACCCTTAGCAGAATTCTTTTTTCCGGATCCATGGTAGTATCCCAAAGCTGGTCGGCATTCATTTCACCTAGACCCTTGTATCTTTGAATTTTAACACCATCTCTGCCTATCTCATCCAGAAATTCGTTCAATTCATCATCGCTGTAGGCATATCGGACATTCTTATTTTTATCAATTTTGTATAAGGGTGGCTGAGCCATATATACATAGCCCTGCTTGATTAGCTCCGGCATAAACCTATAGAAAAATGTAAGTAGCAGGGTAGCTATATGTGCACCATCAACGTCGGCATCCGTCATAATGATGATTTTGTGATAGCGTAGCTTGGATATATCAAAGTCTTCTGATATTCCGCAACCAAAAGCCGTTATCATAGCTCTTATCTCATTGTTTGAAAGAATTCGGTCTAATCTAGCCTTCTCTACGTTTAAGATTTTACCTCTTAAGGGTAAAATCGCCTGGGTTGCTCTTGACCTAGCTGTCTTTGCAGAACCTCCAGCGGAGTCACCCTCAACAATATAAATCTCACATTTAGTCGGATCCTTTTCTGAACAATCGGCCAGTTTTCCGGGAAGTCCAGAGCCTTCCAGTGCGGTTTTTCTCCTTGTAAGCTCACGTGCTTTTCTTGCTGCTTCTCTTGCTCTTTGAGCAAGAACCGACTTCTCACAAATTGTCTTGGCAACTGTAGGATTTTGCTCCAGAAAATAGGTTAGCTGCTCACTTACTATACTATCAACAGCTCCCCTAGCTTCGCTGTTACCAAGCTTTTGCTTTGTCTGACCTTCAAACTGCGGATCAGGAAGCTTAATACTTATAATGGCAGTAAGGCCTTCTCTAATATCCTCTCCGGATAAATTCGGCTCACTGTCCTTTAAAATTTTCTGTGTTCTTGCATAATCATTAAATGTCTTTGTAAGTGCATTTCTAAACCCAATCATATGGGTTCCGCCCTCTGGTGTTGTTATATTATTTACAAAGCTGTAGCAACCTTCAACATAGGTTCCATTATGCTGCATGGCCACTTCCACATATACTTCATCTTTTTTTCCTTCACAATATATAATATCAGTATAAAGTGGATCCTTATGGCGATTTAAATATTGCACATATTCTATAATTCCACCTTCATAATGAAATACTTTCTCGCGTATCTCCTCTTCTCTCAGATCACGAAGAATCATCCTTATTCCCTTAGTAAGGAAGGCCATTTCTCTAATCCGCTGCTTTAATACTTCATATTCGTATACGGTTTCTTCGAATATTTCATCATCAGGGAGGAAAGAAACCTTGGTTCCTCTCATACTTGTAGCTCCCATGTCTTGTAGCTTCATGATAGGCTTACCTCTTTCATAGCGCTGGACATATCTTCTCCCTTCAACACAAATCTCAACTTCAAGCCACTCAGAGAGGGCGTTAACTACAGATGCTCCTACTCCATGTAAGCCACCTGATACCTTATATCCCCCACCGCCGAATTTTCCACCGGCATGGAGCATGGTAAACACAACCTCCACCGCGGGAATACCGGCTTTATGGTTAATACCAACAGGTATACCACGGCCGTTATCCATTACAGTAATGGAATTGTCCTTATTAATATTAACCTCAATAGTATCGCAAAACCCTGCTAAGGCTTCATCTACAGCATTATCAATTATCTCATATACCAGATGGTGCAATCCCTTAGCAGCTGTGGAACCTATATACATTCCTGGCCGCTTTCTAACTGCTTCTAATCCTTCTAATATTTGAATTTGATCCGCACCGTAATCATATTCATTGCTCATATTTGTTCTCTCCATTCATCTTAAGCAAAGGTCTGCTATTAATTTTCACAGGTAATAGTATTGTTAGCAACATGAAATATTTTGTTATATTTAAATCTATGATTAATAAATTCTTCGAGTCCGGTACAGGTTATGATTGTCTGAATATCACCTATACTGTTTAGCAAATAATTCTGTCTATTTCTATCAAGCTCGGATAGCACATCATCTAATAATAAAACCGGATTTTCTTTTATTACTTCCTTCACTAGCTCAAGCTCTGCTAGCTTCAAGGATAATGCAGCAGTTCTTTGCTGTCCTTGTGATCCGAATCTTCTTATATCTGTATCATCAAATAAAAACAACATATCATCCCTATGGGGGCCTATATTAGTCATTTTTAGAAACAAATCTCTCTCTTGTGATTTTTTTAACTTTTCAGCAAATTCCTCCCCCTTAGAATTCGGCTCATAGAGAATTGTTAATTCTTCCTTGCCTCCAGTTAGTTTCTTATGTATCGGATATATTAAGGAGTTAATTTTTTTTATAAATGACTTCCTCGTGTCAATAATTATACTTCCATGCTCAACTAACTTAGCATCCCATATATATAGTGTGTCCAATAATTTCCTATTAACACTTATCTGCTTCAAAAGATGATTTCTTTGTGCCAATGCTTTATTATAATTTGTCAAATGATGCATATAAATTTTATCAAGCTGACAAAGCTCTAGGTCCAAAAATCTTCTTCTTTCGCCCGGACCATTCTTAATAATATTTAGATCTTCCGGCGAAAAAAACACAAGGTTAAGCATACCAAATAATTCACCTTGTCTTTTTATCGGGATGGTGTCAATCGCTACCCCTTTGGCTTTATTCTTCTTTAAGTGCATATCAATCCTATGGGATACCTTATTCTTTTCAATATTGATTCTCACATGGGCTTCATCTTTTTTAAAGCGAATAATTTCTCTGTCCTTGCTTCCTCTATGAGATTTAGTGGTTCCGCCAAGATAAATAGCTTCTAGAATATTCGTTTTACCCTGAGCATTTTCACCGTACAAAATATTGATACCATCATCAAACTGCAAATTTATATGTTCATAATTTCTATATTCCTTCAGTTCCAATGACCTTACAATCATTCTTACACCATCGTCTCTTCCTCTTCAAATCTTGAAAGACAGACTATTCTATTTAATAATTTCTATCTTTTCTCCATCAAATTCTACTATATCTCCCTCATGAAGCTTCTTTCCCCTTTGAGTTTCAATCTGTCCGTTCACTTTAACTTTTCCATCCAAAATCTCACTTTTAGCATCTGCTCCGGATCCAACAAGACCGGCGGCCTTTATGGCTTGGCCCAGCTTTATAAATTCTTCTCTCAGTTTAATTTGAACCATATGGCCTCCTGGGTGGTTATTTATTTTCGAGAATAAGCAGATTAGCTTCTCGGAAACCTTCGGTTTCCGAGAACACGTTGCACTTATCCATGTTAACCATCCCATTTTTTTTTGACATATAAAGCATGTCATAAAAAATGTGCTGTTACCATGGACTAATCTACTTATTCGTGATTATGCCTGGATGTTTACAGGTAATATTAAATATATATATGACTGGTCCTTGTCCCTAATAAAGCAGGGAGCCTTAGGATTAATCAAATATAAATCAACGGATTCATCATCTATTACCCTCAGTGCATCCAATAAAAACTTAGGGTTAAATCCTATAGTAATATCTTTTCCCTCTAATTCAATATCTATTTCTTCCTTCATGGATCCTATTGCTGTATTTATACTTAATTCAAAATTCTTTTCCCCGATTTTGATAATAATCGGCTTTTTATCTGTTTCTCTTATTAATAGGGATGCTCTTTCAATACAAGATAACAGCTCCTTTTTATTTATATTGACCTTTGTTTCATAATCTGATGACAGCATTTGGTCTATTCTATAATATTCACCCTCAATAAGCCTTGTAACAACTACCGTTTCATCAAACTCAAATAGGGCATGCTTTTCTGTAAAATATATATTTATCAATGAGGATGCTTCTCCAGATAATATCTTACTTATCTCGTTTAAGGTCTTTCCTGGAATTATAACCTTTCTTTCCTCATAATCTTCCTTCATAAAAATTTTTCTTATAGATATTCTATGTCCATCTAAGGATATAACCCTTAACTCATTCTTTTTAATATCAAATAACTCACCTGTCATAATCTTGTTGCTTTCATTATCTGAAATTGAAAAAACAGTCTGTCTAATAATCTCCTTAAGAGTAAATTGTGAAAGGACAAGTGGGTTTTCTTTTTCTATTTCTGGTAAGGCAGGAAATTCTTCTCCTGATCTTCCAACTATAGAGAATTTGGCTTTTTCACAAACTATTTCTGTTACATAGTTATCATCAGTAGTAATATTTACTTCATTCTCTGGAAGCCTTCTTATTATTTCTGAAAATACCTTTGCATTTAAGGCTACCATGCCCTCTTCTATCATATTTCCTTTTACTCTAGTTTCTATCCCTATCTCCATATCATTTGCAATAAGCTTAATTTCAGAACTTGATGCCTTAATAATTAAACATTCCAAAATAGGCATTGTCGATTTTGCAGGAACAGCCTTGAGAACGATATTAACACTATTTAATAAATCTGACTTTTGACATATTATTTTCATATGTGAATAAACTCCCTTTCCGTTATAATAGATATATATATAAAAGATTCTTAGAAGTAGTAGTAATAAGGGTCGTGTAAATGTTGAAAACAGACTTTTAACTTTATAAATCAATAGTTTTGTGATTTGATAGAATGTTAAAAAAGAAATAAATAAGTGTGGAAAATGTACTTTTTAATAACATCCATAAAAAGGCAAAAATCAAATAAAAAAATTATAAACACACTATCAACCCATTATCAACAAAGTATCACCGGCCTATTCGGGGTTTATTTTTTTGATAAGTACATCTATTGTATTATGAATAGATGAGTCCTTTTCAATATCTGAACTTATCTTATCACAGCCATGTAGGACTGTCGAATGATCTCTATTACCTAAAGACTTTCCGATATCGGTAACAGAATTGTCTGTTAGTTTTCTACTGAGATACATTACAATCTGCCTAGGATATGATATATTCCTGCTTTTGTCCTTTGAATAAATTTCAGCAGGAGTTAAATTATAATGCTCAGCTACAATATCTACTATTAATTCAGTCGTAATAATCTTTTTTTCATTAGGATATATAATATCCTGCAGAGCTTCTTCGGCAAGAGCAAGATTAAGCTCTCTTTTTTTAAGGCGGGAGAAAGCCACTATCTTAGTGAGAGCTCCCTCAAGTTCTCTTATATTTGACTTAATATTTGTGGCTATGTATTTTAGGACTTCCTCGTCTTCTATTCTTAAACCATCCAGCTCTTCTTTCTTTTTAAGTATAGCCATTCTTGTCTCATAATCGGGAGATTGAATATCAGCCATAAGTCCGTGTTCAAAACGGGAACGAAGCCTGTCCTCTAAAGTAAGCATTTCCTTAGGAGGGCGGTCACTGGATATGATTATCTGTCTTTTTGATTCATGTAAAGTATTAAAGGTATGGAAGAACTCTTCCTGTGTACTTTCTTTTCCTATTATAAATTGAATATCGTCAATTAATAAAATATCAATCGAACGATATTTTTCTCTAAATTGTGTTGTTGTTTTTTTCTGAATAGCCTCTATTAATTCGTTAGTAAACTTCTCACTTGTAACATATAAAACCTTTGTCTCAGGATTTTGGCTTAAGACAAAATGTGCTATTGAATGCATTAAGTGAGTCTTGCCAAGTCCAACACCTCCATATATAAAAAGAGGGTTGTAAATTTCACCCGGATTTTCCGCAACTGCAAGAGCCGCAGCCCTAGCAAATTCATTATTTCCCCCGACTACAAAGGTATCAAAAGTATATCTTGAATTTAAAAATGATGGTAAATTGTTATTCTTCCTAGCTGAATGTTCCTTTTTCTTATCCTTAATATCCATCTGACTGGCAAGAATGAAATTAATATCATAAGGATCATTCATTATTTCTTCGATGGATACCTTTAATAGAAGCTCGTATTTATTACGAATAACATTTAAGCTGGGAGGCCCAATTATTTCATCATTTATTACTATAGTTATGACATTATCCTTTACATCATGTACTTTCAAAGGTTTTAGCCATGTTTTATATGATACGTCAGTAATACCATATTCGGTTATTAAGTATTTTAATATCTCGTCCCATTTTGTTTCAATTTTATTTTTCATTAACAGCCTCCATAGTTACTCACATATTTATATATTATAACAATTTCATGAAATTTTCAATGGTTATTATAGCACTAAAAAATTTATTGACAGCTTATCCACAAAAATATTAAAGTTATCTACATTTTTGTTATAAGTCTTATATATATAAGGAAGAAACTAATACCAAATTTGTAGTATCCACAAAGGCTTAGAGAAAAAATAAGCACTTGACTAGAGGGGTGAATGCGAATATAATAGACGTGATATTCCAAAATTGAAGAAGAAGGATATAGCTCGACAAACAAGGAGCGCCGGTACAATAAAAGGAGGTGCGTAGCAATGAAAATGACATTCCAACCCAAGAAGAGATCTTACTCAAGGGTACATGGATTTAGAGCCAGAATGAGTACAGCAGGCGGCAGAAAGGTATTAGCTGCCAGAAGAGCAAAGGGAAGAAAGAAGCTTTCAGCTTAAAGTTTATCTAGGTCGCAATTTTGTGGCCTTTTCTTCTATAAGGAAGAAAGCTTAGTAACCAATGTATAAGAGTTGTAGAATGATGGTTATAGGTAAAATGAAGAAGACAGAATCAATAAAAAAAAATGAATCGTTTAGAGAAATCTATAGTACCGGTAAGTCATATGCAAATAAAAATCTGGTTATGTATATGAAAAAGAATAATACAGAGGAAAACAGACTCGGAATATCAGTTAGTAAAAAAGTGGGAAATAGTGTAGTAAGGCACAGAATAACCCGATTAATAAGAGAAAGCTATCGTTTGAATGAGCATAGTATTTTAAAAGGATTGGACATAGTAGTTGTCGCAAGAATAGGTGCCAAGGGAAAGAATTATTGTGAAATGGAAGGGTCTTTATTACACCTTATGAAGCTGCATGGTGCTTTGATAAAGCAAATAACTCCTAACCGTTAGGATTAAAGAAGGTATAGAAAGTGTTTAGTAAAATTCTTATATTTTTAATAAGTCTTTATCAGAAATTAATATCACCAATAAAAAGACGATCTAGTTGTATTTACTATCCAACCTGCTCCTCTTATGCTAAGGAAGCACTGCATAAGCATGGGGCAATGAAGGGTATGTATTTATCATCCAGACGCATTTTAAGATGTCATCCTTTTCACCAGGGAGGATATGATCCGGTACCTTAAAAAAACAGGGAGCTTTAAGAATAAAGAGCTCAAGGAGGATTAAATTGGAAGCTATATTTTTGTTAGGTAATATATTGAAACCGATTGCAAGCCTTTTAGGCCTAATAATGAATGGGATTTATGAGTTTTTTCATTTGTTTGGTGTACAAAACATAGCCTTATCTATTTTTGTATTTACCTTTATCGTAAAAACACTAATGTTTCCCTTAACAATCAAGCAACAGAGATTTTCCAGACTACAGTCAAGAATTACGCCTGAAATACAGAAAATTCAGGAGAAATATAAGGGAAAAAAAGATGAAGCATCTATGAGAAAGCAGCAGACGGAAACACAAGCTGTTTATCAAAAATATGGTGCCAGTCCAACCTCCGGATGTCTACCTTTGTTAATTACATTGCCTATAATGTTCGCATTATATAGAGTTATTAATAATATACCCGATTTTGTAAATCTGGTTAGAGAACCCTATGCGCTTGTTGCTAATGCAATAATGTCTCATGGTGAAGGGGTAGGCGTTCTATCAGAAATAGCTAATAATTTTGAGAAACTTCAGTTAACAACTTTAGATGAAATCATAAGTGCATTAGCGGTCTTTAATACTACACAGTGGAATTTGTTACTAGGCGAAGGCTTAGGGGCAACTGCTAATACTGCTATAGAAAGCATTATGAGTGTAAATAATTTCTTTGGATTAAGCATTACTAATACACCAAGCTGGAAATCTATATCTATATTGATTCCCTTATTATCGATGGGACTACAGTTTGTTCAGAGTAAACAGATTAGTGTTAAAACAGACAAAAAGGACGATGCACCAAACCCTATGGCATCTATGAATGTGGTTATGCCGATTATGTCTGGATTTTTCTGTCTCATGCTTCCTATAGGTGTTGGTTTATACTGGATAGCTAACAGTTTATTCTCAATTATACAGCAGTTCTTTGTAAATAAACGATTGGATCGTATGGATATTGATGAATTAGTTGAAAAAAGCCAGGAAAAGGCAAAGAATAAGATGATGAAGAAATCATCAACAACAGGTGGAGCTTCTATTCAGGAACTAGCAAGGAAGCAGACAAAATCAATTGATAGTGTTTCAGATAAAGCTAAGGATTCCGACAAAAAAACTACAAGTGATAATAATGATGATATAGATAATGATGCAAGTAATGACGATGCCTCATACAATCCTACCAGTATATCTGAAATCGCAAATCTTCTGAAAAATAGAAATATTGAAAAGGGGGATAAATGATGGATTGGCAAGAATTTGCAGCAAAGACAGTAGACGAAGCGTTAACAAATGCTATGTTAGAATTAGGTACAACCGCAGATAATCTGGAATATGAAGTTATTGAAAAGGAAAGCTCTGGATTTCTAGGGATGTTCGGCAAGCCCGCTAGAATAAAAGTAAGATTAAAGAAAAGCTTAGAAAATACGGCAAAGAATTTTCTTGAAAAAGTATTTAAAGCTATGGATATAAAGACAGAGATAGAGATGATTTACAATGAAGAAAGTGAAATGCTGGAAATCAATCTTATTGGTGAAGAGATGGGTGTTTTAATCGGTAAAAGAGGACAAACCTTAGACTCACTACAATATCTTGTTAGTCTGGTCATTAACAGGGAAACAGAAAATTATGTAAAGGTTAAGCTGGACACGGAGAACTATAGAGCAAGACGGAAGGAAACCCTTGAAAATCTTGCAAAGAATATTGCTTACAAGGTAAAAAGAAACAGAAGATCCGTTACCCTGGAGCCCATGAATCCATATGAAAGAAGAATAATCCATTCAGCTTTGCAAAATGATAAATTCGTAGAAACCTATTCTGAGGGTGAAGAGCCATATAGAAAGGTTGTTATAGGCTATAAGAAGACCAATAGAGAGTATAACAAACCTAACAAATATGGTAAGGATTCTTCCAAAAATTATAATAAGGATTATAATAAGAATTATAGTAGGGATTATAAAAAGGATTACGAGAAATATAAGGAAAGCAAAGCAAAGAATGCTTCTACTGATAACGCATAAACGAATAAGAAGGGGCTGTGCAAAATCTTGCATCAGCCCCTAATATTTTGGAAAGGAGTATACTCATGAAGACAGATACAATTGCTGCAATTGCCACAGGCCTAAGTAGCGGCGGTATTAGCATTATAAGAATAAGCGGTGATCATGCATTTCCTGCTATTGATAGAATATATCAATCTAAGAATAAGAAGAAAAAGCTGTCAAAGGAGAAAAGCCATACCATTAATTATGGATTTATAGTAGATGATGAAGATATAATCGATGAAGTCATGGTTACAATCATGAGAGCTCCTTCTACCTATACCAGGGAAGATGTAATAGAGATTAATTGTCACGGTGGTATCGTTGTAACAAGAAAAGTTCTTGAGCTTGTTCTTGGGCAAGGCATTAGGCTTGCAGAACCGGGGGAATTTACCAAGAGAGCATTCCTAAACGGAAGAATTGATCTATCTCAGGCAGAAGCCGTATGTGATATAATAAACGCGAAGAATGACATCGCACTTAGGAATTCAATTAAGCAATTAAAGGGCAGAGAGCTTGAAATTATTAAGACCATCAGAAATAATATTCTAAGAGATATAGCCTTTATAGAGGCGGCACTAGATGACCCGGAGCATATCTCAATAGAGGGTTTTTCTGAGGAGCTTTACGAGCATCTTAATAAATACAGTCAAAGCATAAACAAGCTTATCCAAGGATCAAAAAGCGGAAAGTTAATCAAGGAAGGCATAAAGACGGTTATACTAGGTAAACCAAATGTAGGAAAATCAAGCCTTCTTAATATACTGGTTCGTGAAGACAGAGCAATTGTAACAGATATTGCAGGCACTACAAGGGATACCTTAGAAGAAACAATAAGGCTAAATGATATAACCTTAAATATAATTGATACGGCAGGTATCAGAAGCACTGAGGATGAAGTCGAAAAAATAGGCGTGGACAAGGCCATGAGAATTGCTAAGGAAGCAGATTTAATAATATATGTTATGGACTCTTCCACTCCCCTTGATGATAATGATGAAATTATTCTATCCTTGATAAAGGATAAGATGGCTATATTACTGCTAAATAAAAGTGATTTATATCCGAAAATTTCGGTTAATGATATAAAAGATAAATCAAACCACCCAATTATTAGTACCTCTTTTGTTGAACACAAGGGATTAGAAGAACTGGAGCAATTAATAAAGGAAATGTTCTTTAAAGGGGATATAACATTTAATGAAGATGTTTATATTACAAACGACAGGCATATAGAAGCCTTTACCAATTCATTAGAAGCTCTTAATATGGTAAAGGAAAGTATAAATAACAACATGCCTGAGGATTTTTATTCCATTGACCTTATGAATGCATATGAGGAACTTGGAAAGATTCTTGGTGAGAATGTAGGAGAAGATTTAATTAACATGATATTTGCAGAGTTTTGTATGGGTAAGTAAGAATATCATACAAAAGATTTGTTTATTTAGAAAGGGTAAGGATTATTATGTCATACGTATACGAGGAATATGACGTAGTTGTTATAGGAGCAGGACATGCAGGATGTGAAGCAGCACTGGCATCTGCAAGACTATCCTTAAAGACGATTATTTTTACAGTAGCCATGGATAGCATAGCACTTATGCCATGCAATCCGAATATTGGAGGAACATCTAAGGGTCATCTTGTAAGAGAAATAGATGCCTTAGGCGGTGAAATGGGTAAAAACATTGATAAAACCTACATTCAATCCAGAATGCTTAATCTATCTAAAGGCCCTGCTGTACATTCACTAAGAGCACAGGCCGATAAGAGGGAGTATTCTAGCAGCATGAGAAAGGTTCTTGAAAACACTCCTAATCTAACATTAAGGCAGGCTGAAATTGTTGAGATATTAACTAAGGATAAGCAAATAACCGGAGTTAAGACATATTCGGGATCAATATATCCCTGCAAGGCTGTTATAATATGCACCGGGACATACCTAAATGCTAGGTGTATCTATGGAGAAACAGTTCACATGACAGGGCCGGACGGACTTTCATCAGCGGTATATCTTACTGAATCCCTAAAAAACCTAGGTATAGAAATGTTTAGATTTAAAACAGGGACACCGGCAAGAATAGATAAGAGATCCATTGATTTTAGCAGGATGGAGGAGCAAAAGGGAGATGAAAAGATAGTGCCCTTCTCCTTTAGCAACAGATCAGAGGATATCATAAAGGATCAGGTTTCATGTTGGCTTACTTATACAACACCCGAAACACATGATATAATCCGCGCAAACATAGGCAGGTCTCCGCTTTATTCAGGTAATATTAAGGGAACCGGTGCCAGGTACTGTCCTTCAATTGAGGACAAGGTAGTAAAGTTTGCAGACAAGGAAAGACATCAGGTATTTATAGAGCCGGAAGGGTCTTATACAAATGAAATGTATATCTCAGGAATGTCCAGCTCTCTTCCTGAGGACGTACAGGTAAAGATGTATCGTTCCGTACCCGGACTTGAAAAGGCAAATATTGTTCGTAATGCATATGCCATTGAATACGACTGTATTAATCCTTCACAGCTAAAGCCCACGCTGGAGTTTAGAAATATTGATGGGTTGTTTTGTGCGGGTCAATTTAACGGAAGCTCCGGATACGAAGAGGCTGCAGCCCAAGGACTTGTTGCGGGAATTAATGCTGCTATGAAGCTACTTGATAAGGAACCCTTGATTATAGATCGTTCTCAAGCATATATAGGAGTCCTGATAGATGATCTTATTACTAAAGAAACCAATGAGCCATATCGCATGATGACATCTAGGGCAGAGTATAGACTGCTTCTTAGGCAGGATAATGCAGACTTAAGATTAAGAAAAATAGGCTATCAGGTAGGCTTAATTGATGAGGATTCCTACCAAGCAATTCATAATAAAGAAAAAGCAATAAAAGAGGAAATAGAACGATTGGAAAACACCACAATCGGCGCTAATAAGGATGTTCAAGCACTATTAGAAAGCCTTAAGAGCGCTCCTTTGTCAACGGCGACTACCTTGGCTGAACTAATAAGAAGACCGGAATTAAATTACGAAATGCTTGAGAGTATTGATCCAGGCAGAAAAGTCCTTCCTGAGGATGTAATAGAACAGGTTAATATCAATATAAAGTATGAAGGCTATATAGTAAGACAGCTAAAACAGGTTGAACAGCATAAGAAGATGGAAAATAAAAAGATACCAGAAACATTAGATTATAATATGATATCCGGGTTAAGAATCGAAGCAAAACAGAAACTGGTCAAATATAGACCCGTATCGATTGGTCAAGCCTCGAGGATATCGGGGGTTACACCTGCTGATATATCTGTACTTATGGTCTATCTGATGCAGCATAATTCAAAAGAGGCTAAAAGCAAGCAGTAAGTATAGGCATTGAAAGGAAAGCAATCATGGAGAATGTTTATAATCAAGCGATTCTTAATTTTAAAAGAGGCTTAGAGGAGCTTAATATAATACTTGATGATGTTCAGATATCACAATTTGTGGATTATTATGAACTGTTAATAGAGAAGAATAAAGTCATGAATTTAACAGCTATTACAGAGTTTTCTGAGGTAATTAGTAAGCATTTTCTCGATAGCCTATCTATAATCAAAGTTTATAGACCTGTAAACGAGAAAATTCTAGATATAGGCACCGGTGCAGGGTTTCCTGGAATTCCTATTAAGATTGCATTTCCGAATACTCAGCTTGTGCTGATGGATTCACTTAATAAACGTGTACGCTTTCTAGATGAGGTTATTGAAAAGCTTAATTTGTGCAATATTAGAGCAATTCACGGAAGAGCCGAGGATTATGGCAGAGAGATACATTTCCGTGAAGCCTTTGATATCTGTACATCTAGGGCAGTTGCAAGGCTTTCTACCTTGTCAGAATACTGTATACCTTATGTAAAAGTAGGGGGAAATTTTATTTCCTATAAATCCGGAAATCTAGCAGAGGAACTTAAGGAAGCAGAAAAGGCTATTGGCATATTAGGAGGAAGGTTAATAAAGACCGAGGAATTTGACCTTCCTAATACAGATATAAAAAGATCATTGATTTTAATTGAGAAGACAAAGAAAACCCCTAATAAATATCCGAGACTAGTAGGAAAACCATCAAAAGATCCCTTGTAAGTGATAAAAAATAAAAATAGTACTTTAAAAATAGAAAAAACTATTATATGATATTATTATCATATTATATGTTAAGATTTGATATTATTTCCTCTTCATGTTAGGATAAATATAAGGGTTTTTTGCGATAAATATTTTAGATTATGTTCTTATTTTGAAGGGAAGGCAGATATGCTTGATAGTAAAGAAATATCAAATCACTCAGAAGACTTGAAAAATTTTATTATTAATCTGATTGAAGAGCATGAAGACAAATTAACTCAGATAAATAAAGAAAAAAAGAACTGTAAAAATAATATAGCAGAGAAGGAAGCTTTAATAAATTCTTTAAACCAAACGAAGAAAAAAAGCTCAAATCTTTTCTCACCTAATAGTAAGGATTATAGTACCAATGATTATGACCGCGAGCTAGAGAGCTTAAAGCTAAAACTTGATTATATTAATGAGAATGAAAAGAAACTTAACAGCACAATAGTACATTTAATAGAAATCAAGCAGAGGCTTATAGATCATGAACCTCATAATTTTAACATAGGTATTAATATATTGGAGCTACAGGAGCAGGACAGACAAAGAATTGCTAGAGACCTTCATGATTCTACTGTTCAAAGCCTAACTAGCCTTATTCACAAATGTGAGCTATGCTTTAGATTGATAGACATGGACCCTGTTCGTACTAAGCTAGAGCTTAATACCATGTCAAATACTATTAAATCAGTTATTAATGAAATAAGAGAGATTATTTATAATTTAAAGCCTATGTCATTAGATGATTTAGGACTTATAGCAACAGTTGAAAGATACGTCAATCAATTAATGATGGATCACGACATAAGGGTTAATATAAACCATAACGAGGAAAGGCAGATATTACCTGTTATAAAGCTATCTGTTTTCCGAATGATACAAGAGGCCTGTAGCAATGCCATTAAGCATGCAGAAGCAAAGACCATCGATATAGAAATATCCTATGGTAAAAGGAGTATAACGGTGACCGTTTCTGATGATGGTAAGGGTTTCGATGCAGAAAGCAAAAAGGAGTGTCTAGCACCGGATTACTCCGGCTATGGATTATCTATTATGAAGGAGAGAGTTTACCTGCTATCCGGTACTATGAAGATAAATTCGACAATAAACAAAGGAACAATTGTTACTATTACCGTACCTATAACGAAGAGTGAAGGGGAAGAGTGATGAGCAAGCCAATAAATGTTATGATAGCTGATGACCATTCAATGGTAAGGGAAGGGATTAAGCAAATTCTTGAATTGGATGGGGATATCAAGGTTAATTCTGAAGCCAGTAGCGGAAAAGAGTGCATAGAAACACTTGACGAAAGCAGAACAGATGTTCTGCTATTAGATATAAATATGCCAAATATGAACGGGCTACAGGTGCTTCAGTATTTAAAAGAAAAGAAAACAGATGTAAAGGTACTTATTTTAACGATTCATAATGAAGTTGAGTATCTTGTAAGAGCAGTTGAAATAGGTGTTGATGGCTATGTATTAAAGGATTCTGATTCATCAGTTTTAAAGAAAGCCATATTTACAATTAATCGTGGAGATTCATTTATTCAGCCTGAATTGACGCCAATGTTGAAGAAACGCTTAGAGGACAAAAACTCCGGAGTAAAGAAATTCGAAGAGACACTGACCAGAAGAGAAATAGAAGTTTTAAAACTTCTTGCTGAAGGGTTATTTAACAAAGAAATTGCCTATACCCTAAATATCAGTGAAAAGACTGTTAAAAACCATGTTTCTAATATATTTAAAAAGATTAATGTATCAGACCGAACTCAGGCTGCGGTCTATGCGATTAAACACAACTTGGTGGATATATTCTAAATAGAAGAAAGGCTCTATGTCAATAGTTGGGG
>LSQX01002093.1_pt1 | contig 15696 bp, 15 predicted proteins | sample 654561 | NCBI WGS metagenome assembly LSQX01 (sample SAMN04489861, study PRJNA283612) | anaerobic digester metagenome | isolation source: 4 biogas reactors fed with cattle manure at either 37C or 55C with and... | place: Denmark: Kongens Lyngby | collected 2014 | reverse complement strand
CTCAATCCCATAGGGGGGAGCAATATAACAGATATTCTTGTCACTATTTACGATTGATGAGGCCTGGTCCAGCGTTGGAGGACCGTTTGGAGCCCTGGGCAGCCTTTACAAACGGCCTGCGAAGGGCGGAAAGAGGTGTTCCCGGGATGACAGCAAGGAAAGCCGCGAAGGGCTACCTGACGAAAAGTCGGTATGCTTATATGACCATCAGGGAAGGGATCGTAGCTCGACGCTACCTTCCAGGATCCCCGATGATTATAACGGCCCTGAGCAAAAGCCTTGGAGTGAGCGAAACACCCGTCAGGGATGCCATAAAGATGCTCATTTCGGAGGGGTTCGTGGTCTCCAGCGATCACGTGGGGGCGAGGGTGGCAAGCCCCTCCCTGGAGGACCTGAAAAATATGTTTGAAATCCTGTTGAGCCTGCAGGGTATCGCAACTAGGATGGCAGTCTACCAGGGTTCAGGGGTTCTTCTCGAAGAGCTGGGAGAGATCCTGGAAAAAACGAAGCTCTACATTCATGAGCAACGCCACGAGGAATACGGAATCCTGAACGACCGTTTCCATGATTCGATCGAGAGCCGATGCTGCAACGCGGAGTTGATTTCCATCATCAACTCCTACAGGGAAAAAACCGGCTGGGTGCGCTCCCTCTTTGTACTGAACCCGAAACGCCTTGAAGAGTCCTTTGACGAGCACGTTGAAATTTTTGACGCCCTCAAGAACCGGAAAGCCACAAGAGCTGAAAAAATTCTGAAAAAACACTTACTGATTTCATTTAACGCTTATCTCGATTTCTTGAAAAAAGAGAAGGGATATGAAGGAAAAGAATACGAGATAGATGGAAGCCGATGGATCTGAAGCAGCTGGGCCTTTATTAAAATGTCTCCTCGCCGTCACGGCGAGGAGACAAAAAGCTTCCCTTCGTAACCAGGGGCGCCGGCGCGCCGGTCGATTTACAAAGCGGCGATCGTTTGGACCTCAACCAGGAAGGGTTCCTGGACGAGCCTGTCAACCATCAAAAGGGTGTTGGGAGGATAGACCCCATCGGGGAAGAAGCGCGGAAATTCCCGCTTCCGGTACTCCATGAACTTTGGGATATCCTGGGAGTGAACCAGGTAGGTCGTGAACTGCACGACCTGGTTCCATCCAGCCCCCGCCGAGGCCAGGGCGGCTTCGATATTCTTGAAAACTTGGGTGCATTGGGCGTCAAAATCATCTTTCCCGACAATGTTTCCGGCCCCGTCGGCCGAGAGCATGCCGGAGATGAAAAGGAACTCGCCGGCTTTGACCCGGGTTATGTGAGAGTACTGTCCAAGGGGTTTCCCCAAGGTATCAGCGTTGTAGATCCTGATTTCGGCCATTGATAGATCCTCCCCTATTTTGAATTTGACTACTGGTTTTTACGTAGCTTATAAAGGTCGAGCCGAACTGCCTGTGGCCTGTTCCACTGGATAATTCTTCGCAATTATACAACACAACGCTCGTCCAAAGGCAAAGACGGCCTACGGCGCCGACAAAGGACTGGAAATGACGGAGGGGTGGAAAAAGCATCCCTGTTACGAATGATAGGTATGATCAAACCAGAAAAAAGCACGAAAGGAGAGTTTTCGCCATGTGGAAAAGCATTTCATTCGTCACCCCCGACATTGTTTTTGGGATGGATGCAGTGAGGGTCACCGGTGAGAAGATCAAATATCTCAAAGGGAAAAGAGTTTTGATAATTACCGGTCCTTCGGTGAAGTCATCGGGGGCCCTGGACAAGGTATTGGAATCGGTGAAAAATGCGGGGATAGATTTTGACGTCAATGTTCAGCAGCGCTCGACCCCGGAACCGACCACCGAGCTCGCGGAAGAAGTGGCGAGGTACATCGTCGACGGCAAATTTGACGTGGTAGTAGGCTTAGGAGGAGGCAGCATCCTCGATGTGGCGAAGATGTCCTCGGCGCTGACCACGAATCCCGGTAAAACCCGCGATTACTTTGGTCCCGGCAAGGTCAAGAACAAGGGGCTCCCCACGATAATGATCCCCACGACCGCAGGGACCGGGTCGGAGGTTACGAAACACGCCATCTTCCTGGATCAGGAGAACAACGTGAAAAAAGCTGTAGCTTCTTCAGCCCTGCTCCCCGATGTGGCCATAGTCGACCCGATGCTGACCGTGACATCGCCGCGCAAGGTAACCAGCGCTTCGGGGTTCGATGCTTGGCTCCATGCCGCCGAGCCCTTTGTCTCGAAAAACGCGAACCCCATCACCGACGCCCTGGCCCTGCAGGCGGTGAGCATGATCGCGAAGCACCTGGGCGTGGCATGGTCGGACCCCGACGACCTCGATGCCCGGTACCATGTGTCCCTTGGTTCCCTGATGTCGGGCATGGTCCTCAACAACGCCGGAACCAGCCTTGTGCACGCCCTGGCCTATCCCATAGGCGGCGAGTACCACGCCACCCACGGGATCTCCCTCAGCGTGCTCCTTATCTCGTGCTTCAAGGCGATAGCAGCCTCGAAGGGAGAGCGCCTAGTCCAGATCGCCAGGGCGATGGGCGAAAACGTGGATGGCCTATCCACCCGGGAAGGGGTTGAGGTCGCCCTCGATGCCATGGCGGCTTTCATGAAGAGCGTCGAACTCCCTATCAGCCTCGAGGAAATAGGGATAACGGACCGGTCCGGCGTGGAACGGTGGGCTGTCGAAGGATGGAACGAGAGGCGCCTCCTGGGCCGCTGTGCCCGCGATCTTACCGTTGAAGACATAGCCGCCATATACAGGGATGCCTTCGAGGCGAGGATCCTGGGTTGGGTTTAGGATGCATGGAAAAGTCGGAAAATAAGGTGGGAAACGGCATCGGGCGGACAGGCCGGTGCCGATAGCTGCACCAGCGCGCGATAAACATTACGCAAGCGAATATCGGCGCCCGACTTTTCTCCACGATGAGCCCCGGTAATCACCGGGAGAAGCGAGACCTGCCCGGGATGTCCTTCAATTGAGGGGTTCCTGGGCTGTCTTGCAGAGGAGGAATAAAAATGGCAACGATCCACGACAAGAGCACGACACCATGGAAGACGGACAAATGGTTTACGAGCCCTTGGAATTTCATCCCCGAGGTCCGGGAGGGGATGCAGTTTTCCCCGAACATCCAGTTCCACGACGTGTCTCTCCGCGACGGCGAGCAACAGGCGGGGCTCCTCTTCGACAAGGATCAGAAGATAGCCCTAGCCGAGAAACTGGCCGAACTGGGCATCCAGCGGATCGAGGCCGGCATGCCCGTGGTTTCCGAGCAGGACGCCCAGGCCATCAAGGAAATCGTCAAGAGGAACCTCGGGCCAAAGATCTTCTCCTTTGCGAGGTGCATGAAGGAGGATGTGAAGAGGTCCGTCGATATCGGTGTTAAGAACATAGTCATGGAAGTCCCCGCTAGCGATCATATCCTGAAGTATGCCTACCGGTGGGAGTTCGAGAAGGCCATCGAAGTGTCCATCGAGGCCACCCTTTATGCGAAGGAGAACGGACTTTACGTCTCCTTCTTCACCATCGACGGCACCAGGGCCGATATCGACGACTATCTGAAGATAGTCGACAGGGTCGCGTCCGAAGGGCACATGGACGAACTCACCGTGGTGGATACCTTCGGCGGGCTGAATCCCCATTCGGTCCCCTACCTCATCAAAAAAGTCAAGGAACATATACCCGACAAGCCCATTGGGGTTCATTTCCACGACGACTTCGGCCTGGGAGCAGCCACGACCATCATGGGGCTGGCCTCGGGTGCGGACATCGCCCACACCTCCATATCGGGCATCGGTGAGCGGGCTGGCAACGCACCTTACGAGGATGTGGCCATGGCGCTCCTCACGATGTATGGCGTCGACACTGGCCTCCGCTACGAGAAGATCTACCCCCTTTCGAAATACCTCCGGGAGATCACGGGTCTGACCGTGCGCCAGAACAGGGGCATCGTAGGGGATTACGTGGCCGATATCGAGTCGGGGATAGTGGCGGCCTGGTACAAGAACGTGGAAGGGATAGCGCCCCTTGAACTCTCGCCCTTCCTCTATGACCTGGTGGGTCACCCCGACACGAAGGTGGTCATCGGAAAGTTGAGCGGTCTTCCCACCGTGGATATTTACCTGGACAAACTGGGTATCCAGACCGACGACAAGGACGCCAAGGCGGAGATCCTGAAAAAGATCAAGGATACGGCGCTGGAGAAGAGGCGCCTTCTGACCATCGAGGAGTTCGGAGAGATCGCGACGTCCGTTCTCGACAAGTCGTAAGGGAAAGACCAGCCCTCGCTGGGTAAGGCTGCCCGATGGACGGCCGAGATACTGTTCGACGAGGGCCTCGCAAGAAGCATTGCGGGTACCAACAGTGGCATTCCGAAGGGTTAGTACAGCTCCTTGCGATGGGAAGATTCTTGTAATTATCCTGAACATGATATCACCCTCCTTTTCGAAGCACCCTCTTCAATCAAGAGGGTGCTATCTCTCTGTTCCACCGTCGGGGGAAAAATCTGATATTCAGAATTAATACCCCTAGGAGTATTGACTCCATTTGCAGTGGGGATTACTCTTCTTAATACAACTTTTCAGGTATTTATGTTATCCAGGGGAAGTTGCACTTAAAAGGGGTTCGGGATTCCATTTTGAATAGCGAAGGGAGGGGGTCCGTGACCACTCAGAGCGTCCGCTTCTGCCGTAGGTTCGAGAGGTTTTGGTTGCTCGCCCCCTTTGTCTTATTTTTGAGAGGAGGAATTAGATAATGTCAGCTTCTTCCAAGAGGTGGATAAGAACGTTGGTAGTTTTGGCGGTTCTTGCTCTTTCTTTAACCGCCCATGCTCAAGACGGTCCCGATATGGAAGTGACGGGTGACACGATCCTGGTAGGCGCCAGCATGCCCTTATCGGGATCGGGGGCGGTTTTTGGGATTTATTCAAAGGGAGTACAAGCCTATTTCAACTACATCAATGACAATGGTGGCGTTCGTGGTAAACAGTTGAAGCTCAAGCTATACGATGACGCCGACGATCCTTCCAGGACCATGCGAAATGTGAGGAGGCTTGTGGAAAACGACAATGTTTTTGCCGTAGGTTTTATTGTCGGCACCGCCCACAACCTCGGAGTCCGTTCGTACTTGAACAATCGGAATATCCCCCATATCCTGGCCAATAGCGGCCATGACGAGTTCGGCAACCCTGTTTCCTCGAAAAAATACCCTTTGACGACGGTGTTTCTCCCCTCCTACGCGCTTGAATCCTCCGTTGCAGCGAGGTACCTGATAGAGCACAAGCCCAAGTGCAAGGTTGCCATCCTTCGCCAGAATGACGACCAGGGCAAGAGCTTGCTCGAGGGTTTTCGAAAGGCTATAGAAGGTACGGATATTGAGATCGTGGCTATCCAGGTCTTCGGATTAGGTGACCCCAGTGTGCTTGGTGCAGTGCAGGTCCTGGCTCAGTCTGGTGCAGACGTGTTCCTAAATTATAGCTCCGGTACCTACACCACCCAGGCCATCTCAAAGATGGCTGAACTAGACTGGCGGCCCTTAACCTTCCTCATTAGCTGGAACGTCGCCTTGAGCACCCTCGAACCTGCCGGATTGCACAATGCGAAGGGATTTATGGCCGCTGCGTACCTCAAGACACCTACTGATCCAATGTGGAACGACGACGAGGGAATGAAGTGGTATCGCCAAACGGTTGAGAAATACTTACCCGGCACCGACCCGAATCAGCAGGGCGTAGCCTATGGATTTACCGAAGCCGAGATATTTGTGACCGCGCTTAAGAAAGCCGAGAAACTCACCCGTTCGGCCCTGATTACCTCCCTGCGTAATTTGAAGGACGAGAAGATGACCCTTCTGGTTCCAGGGATAACCGCTTCGACCGATGAGTCGCAAGACCAATATTGGGTGATAAATTCGCTCGCCCTGCGCCGGTTTGATGGTGAGGGTTGGAAAGATACCGGAGACGTGTACACATGGTAGCAAAAGCTGCCCCTTTACCATGGCAATGAAGTCTGGCTCGAACGCGAGGGGTGGGGCTCTGGAAGCGCCCCGCCCCTTCTTGGAGGTGCAGGGGATTTCCTTGAGCTTTGATGGGATCCGCGCCCTTGATAATGTGAATTTCAACGTTGCCGAGCGGTCGCGATGTGGCTTGATTGGTCCGAACGGGGCAGGTAAGACTACTCTCTTTAACTGCGTCAGCCGTCTCTATTCAGCGCAGAGCGGCAGGATAATTATGGACGGACAAGATCTCAGCACCATTCCCGGGCATGCTATCGTTGGAATCGGAGCCGCAAGGACTTTCCAGAACGTTGGTCTAATCCAGTCAATGTCAGTATTTGACAATGTCATGGGGGGCGCCTGGTCGGAATATCCTCGTGGCCTTATACGGTTCGCGTTGATCCCCCCAGAGCTCTCCGCATCAGAGAAAGTCGTTCGAAGTCGTGCCTGGGAGGTCTTGGAACGGCTCGACATGACAAACATTGCCAGCCTAAAGCCGTCGGAACTCCCCTACGGGACGCAAAAGCGTGTGGAGCTGGCCCGTGCCTTAATGATGCGCCCCAGGCTTCTCATGCTAGACGAGCCTGCAAACGGTCTGACGACGGTTGAAGTGGATGAATTGAGAGTGCTGCTGACAAGGCTTTGGGAGGAGTACAAGCTCACGCTCCTTGTTGTTGAGCATAATATGAGGTTTGTCATGAATATTTGTGATGACATTGTTGTATTGGATGCGGGAAAGGTTATCGCCCACGGTAGTCCCGAAGAAGTCCGCAACAACCCTGCGGTCATTGAGGCATACCTGGGACGGCGTAACCCCGTCGGGGGAATAGGCAATGAGAGCTCTCACGGTCACTGATTTAGTAGCTTCCTATGGGCAGGGAGTGGTGCTTCACGGGGTAAGCCTATCTGTCGAAGCCGGGGAGGTGGTTGTGGTGCTGGGCGTAAATGGCGCCGGCAAGACGACCCTCCTTCGCGCTATTACCGGACTGATGTCTAAAATCCAGGGGACGGTCGACGTTGACGGCGTACAAGTACAAGGATTGAGTCCCGCTGATATTTTACGCCATGGCGTCGCCCATGTCCCTCAGGGTCGCGGCACCTTCGCCTCATTGTCAGTGGAAGAGAATCTCCGGGTAGGAGGATTAACACGAAGCAAGGAAGCCGTCGACAGCGATATCAACCGATGGTATGAGCGTATCCCCTGGCTTGCCAATCGCCGAGGTCAAGCCGCCGGCAGCCTCTCCGGGGGGGAACAGCAGATGCTGGCCGTCGCACGGGCCTTTATGTCCAATCCCAAGTATGTGCTGTTAGACGAGCCGAGTTTGGGGTTAGCGCCAAAGATCATCGAACAGATTTACGACACCTTGCGAGAAATTCAGCAGGAGTTAAAGATTGGCATGCTCATCGTTGAACAATTTGCTGATTTCGCATTGGAGATTGCCTCGGCCGGCTTCGTGATGGAATCGGGAGTAATAGTGGCCCATGGATCGGCGAAGGAACTGGCCCATAGCGATTCGATTCGTCAAGCTTATTTAGGTGCATAGGTAAGGAGGCGTCTATATCCGTGCACAATTTCTTGCAAACTTTAGTTAGTGGTGTTGAGGCGGGCTCTATATACGCTTTTCTTGCCTTAGCCATCGTGTTGGTCTACCAGTCCACAGGGATGATCAACTTTGCTCAGGGCGAGATGGGAATGTTCGCAACCTTCATCTCCTGGACCTTTGTAGAAAAGGGCATGCCACCCATTTTGGCGATTATTGCAGCAATGGTGCTATCCTTCGTTTTTGCCGCGGCGCTGGAGTTTTTCATAGTCCGGCGGGTGGTAGACCGCACTGGCCTCGATAGCCCGACAGCCTTGTCCTCGGGGATGTTGTTGCTCATCAACAACCTTGCTGGCGCTCTTTGGCTCTACGATCCCAAGGTTTTTCATATCTTGCCCCTCGGGGTTATATCCTTGGGCAGGGTGCGGATGTCCTATCAGACGGCCAGCGTTATCGGAGTCCTGGGGTTGGCTGTGATTCTGCTCTTCCTTCTTTTCCGATACACAAATCTCGGATTAGCGCTGAGGGCGGTAGTATCCAACAGGGAATCGGCAAGTCTCTGCGGCGCGCGGCCGGGGCGCATGTTAATGTTCGGATGGGGGTTGGCGGCCGCCCTAGGTGCCCTCGCAGGCGCCTTGATCGCTCCCACGTTATTCTTGTCGCCGATGATGATGTTGACCGTGCTTACCTACGCTATGGCAGGGGCCGCCCTTGGCGGGTTCGACAGCCTAACTGGTGCCGTTATTGGTGCGATGATAATTGGTGTGTCAGAAAACATGGCTGCCGCATACATTGGAATCATCGGCTCCGACCTTAAGGTGATTGTGCCCGTGGTGATACTGTTAATTGTCCTTCTGTTCCGACCCTGGGGTCTCATGGGAAGGAGGCCGGTGACCCGTGTCTAAGTCAATGTTAGGGTCAGCGGAAAGAAGTTCATCATCCAGGCAGCGGTTCCCCTTATCGGCGGTCGGATGGCTTGTCCTGGCGATCGCCGGAATGGCATTCCCGCTGGTGCTGATGTCACCGGTGGCACTCCACTTAGCGACGTTGGTGTTGGCCTATTCAATCACCATCGTCGGGATAAATCTCCTGACCGGTTTTTCGGGTCAGTCCAGTTTTGCCCACTCTCTCTTCGTGGCAACCGGTGCCTACACCACGGCAATATTGGTCGAAACTTTCAGCTGGCCCTTCCTGGCGACGATTCCCGTGGTAGTGGCGGTCACTTTCCTTTTGGGGCTGCTGCTAGGAACACCGGCAGCGAGGCTTAGGGGACTTTACCTTTCCATAGTCACCTTTGCGATCGGACTGCTCGTTCCGCCAATAATCCTCCGGCTCGAACCTTGGACGGGAGGCGCGAATGGATTTGCCATCACACGGCAAGTGATCTCCTGGGCAGGCTTAAATTCCATCCAGTGGAAATATTATATCGCTCTTGGCTTGACCGCCCTGGCATTCTACCTGGTGCGTAATATTCAGCGGGGAGGACTTGGACGGGCGCTCCTTACGCTGCACTCTAACCAACTGATCGCTACGACACTGGGCATCGATTTCGCAAAACTAAGAATTCTAGTTTTCGCCTTGTGCGGGATGTTCGCTGGGGTTAGCGGATCTATCATCGCCCTTATGGACGAATTCATCGCCCCTCAATCTTTCACCTTCATGTTGTCCATTTTACTTTACATTGGAGCCGTGATCGGAGGCATAGAAAGCACCATAGGCGCACTTATAGGAGCAATGGTGCTGGTAATACTGCAGTATTTCACCGATCAGGCAGCCCTTGGTTGGGTCGGCGTTTTCTACGGCGCCGTTGTCATTGCCTTAACACTGATAGCGCCGAACGGATTTACCGGTCTGATAAAAACCGTATATGCTTCGTTTTCTCGACTATTCTACCGAGAAGCCTCTTGTGAAGGGACCTCTGATTCGGACTGATCACTCTCCAGTGGGATTAAAATTAAATTGTCAAAGGAGAATGCAGATGGGTATTGTAAACTTCATTGGAAACATGACCCGGGATCAGGTGGCCGCTGTAGCTGATTCAGCTATTGCCGTTGTTCCCATTGGTTCGACTGAACAGCATGGAGCTCATCTCCCCCTGTTGACGGATTCATTGATATGTGAAGCTGTCACCAGGGAGGCTATTTCGCTGTTAGACATCGAGTCGCCAATCGTGATCGCCCCTTTGCTCCCCATAGGTAGTTCAAATCACCACCTTTTTGCCTGCACCGTGTCCTTGAGCGCTAACACCTACATCCAAGTTCTTCGGGATATTTGCACCTCCCTTGCGACGTCTGGTTTCCGCCGATTGGTTTTCGTCAATGGCCATGGCGGAAACGATTTGCCCATGAGACTGGTATGCAATGACGTGATTCTCGATACCGATATCATAGTAGGTGCCTGCTCCTATTGGACCTTGACCTCAGTGTTGCCCGATCCGCCGATTACTCCTCTTGATCATGCTGGAACGTACGAAACGGCACTTATTATGCATATTGCCGGTGATCTTGTTGGAACGCCTGATCCCCGATTGGGTGACAAGGATGCCTTTTTTGACTTGGTTTTGAGTCCTGGGTTCTTGGTGAACCGACACGATGAATGGTCACGGATTGGCGGTGTAACCGGCCCTGCCGACGGAGCTTCTGCAGAGCTTGGTCGCCGAATTTTGGCAGACCGTGCTGCGGCAGTGGCTGAAGTATTGCGCCAATTTGACCTGGCGACAAAAACTGAGTGATAGGAGTGAAAGAAAATGGGTTGCACGAAATGTTTCGTACCTCAAGATCCGGCTTTTGGCAAGGAAGAGTACGCAAGGCGGGCGACCGTTGTAAGGGAGAATATGGGCAAGGCTGGCGTGGACTTGTTGTTGGTGACCGACTCCACCAATCTGTATTATCTCACTGGATTTGACAGTATTGGTCCTCTCGGGTTGGAGTGCCTGATTTTACCTCTAGACTTGGAACCCGTTTTAGTCATTAATGAATTTTATGAGCCTGTATATCACCATACCTCGGGCGTGTACTCTACTGTTTTTTACAGTGAGTTTCAGGATCCTGTCGAAGTTGCACTGGGTGCAGTTCGTAAACATGCAGCAGGAGCCAAGGTGGTGGGGGTTGATTACGCTTGGCCCAAGCAAATGGGCCGACTCGCTGAAGGCTTAAAGCGGAGTTCTCCAGAAATAGAGGTGAGGGACGGTTTCGGTATTATCGAATCGATAAGGATCGTTAAGACGGACCAGGAACTGAAGTACATGCGAGAGGCGGCAAAGCTCACCGAAATTGCCGCGGCAGCTGCAGCAGCAATCTTGGCACCGGGTTGTACTGATCGGGAATTGGCAGCCGAGGCGAGTGCTGCCATGTTCCGCCAAGGTGGAGACCAGGGGCCTTGCGATCCTATTGTTTGCGCTGCCTATCGTGGAGGGATTCCTTTTTGTAACTTTGCAGGCTATACCCTGAAGAAGGGTGATAGCGTCTTCTTTGAACTAACGGGAACGGTTCGTCGCTATGTGTCTCCTCTTATGCGGACCTTTTCGCTGGGTGCCACCGATCCTGAGCGTGAATTAGCCGCCCGGGTCACCAGTAGCGCTGTTGACGTTATCCTGGAAGTCGCCAAGGATGGCGTGCCGGCCAAGACGGTAGCGGAAGCTGCCATGGAAGTTCTCACGGAGGGCCTTCCCGACCGTCTTTTCCATAACATTGTCGGTTATCCCGTTGGAATTGCTTATCCCCCAACTTGGGTTGAGCGACTTGGAAATAAGATTATGACCAACTCCCCGTTGATCCTAAGATCAGGCATGGTGTTCCATTTGCCGATGTCCTTGCGCAAACGGGGTTGTTGGGCCGTTGGATTGAGCCAAACAATTGTTGTCGGTCCTGAAGGATCAACACCCTTGGGAAGCACGCCAGCACGTATGGAAGTACTGTAGTACGCCTGGAATGGAGATTGAGATTGGATATACAAGTCTTCCCCGGGGGTGTTCCTAATTCAGACCTCGTTATAATGTTCGAATCTTGAATGCCGATTTCGAGACGACCTCCTTGAGGAGGCAACTTTTTTTGTTTGCCCATAGGGAAAGAAGGTCTTACCCCTGGGGAAGGAAGTCTGCAGATGGGCACTTTCGAATGCGCGGGGGGGGCGGAAAGTGGTTTTCCCGCTTCCCCCGATTTCGATCCCCGCTGACTTAAGATTTTAAGGAGAGATTACGACGCCTCTTTGCGAAGTCCGGTGTCCCATGGAAAAATAAGCTTGTGCTACACTAATAATTGTGAACCAGGTGGATTGAAACAAATCGCTGCCCATCTCTGCAGGTTCAGCCTAGTCCCTGGATATTACCCCCCGATTGATGAGAGCTGCGAGGGCTATGTCAGGCCCCATTTCCCAACGAGATTGGAAGATGAGAAACATGCTTAGAGGAGGATCGGACTGATGAAGAAGGAGATTCGTACCGATTTAGCGCCCAAGCCCATCGGTTTTTATTCTAAGGGTATAAAAGTGGGGAACAGGATCTATGTATCGGGAGAAGGTCCATTGAATCCTGAGACGGGCAAGATCCCCGAGACCATCGAGGAGCAGACCCGACAGGTTCTGACCAACATCAGTAACATTCTCCAGGCGGGGGGTGCCACCATGGACCATGTGGTGAAGGCCACGGTCCATCTTGCCGACCTCGAGGATTTCCATGCCTTCAACGATGTTTACAGGGAATTCTTCAACGCTCCCTATCCGGTGAGGACCACCGTAGGGAGTGCGCTGCTGGGAATCCTCGTGGAGATCGACGTCATAGCCGAGCTATAAAGAGCTGGTATTTTACCTGTAAAGAAAAGTAAAGGGCCCCTTTACAAGGGGTTACCATTCTTGACGGCTTTTAAGGCCTCCATGGGGTAGTATGGAGAAAACCTTCCTGGTCAGGGGGGAAAGCCGTGGAACGGATACTGCTTGCCGATGACGATGCGGGCCTTTGCGAATTGCTCACCGAGTTCCTTGAATCGGAGGGCTTCAAGATCGAATCCATCCACGACGGCGGCAAGGTCGTCTCAAAGGTCCTGGCGGAACGGTACTCGCTGGTGATCCTGGACGTGATGCTCCCCGGGCTTTCGGGGATGGAGGTCCTGAAGGAGATCAGGAGGCAGTCCGACATCCCCGTCCTGATGCTCACCGCCCGGGGCGACGACGTGGACCGCATCGTGGGTCTCGAACTTGGGGCCGATGATTACCTGCCCAAGCCCTTCAACCCCAGGGAACTGGTGGCCAGGATCAGGGCGGTGCTGCGGCGGGGGCGCCTCGATGGTTCCCGGATTTCCCAGGCGGGGGTCTACCGCGTTGGCGACATGGTCATAGACCCCGCCGCGAGGCACGTGAGCACTGGCGACACCCGTATAGACCTGACCACCGTGGAGTTCGACCTGCTGGAGATCCTCGCCCAGTCCTCGGGCACTGCCATGTCGCGGGAGTCCCTCGTGAAAAGCGTCCTGAAAAGGCCCTTCTCCCCCTTTGACAGGAGCCTCGACGTCCATATCAGCAACCTCCGCAGGAAGATCGGTACCTACTCCGACGGCTCCGAACGCATCAAAACCATCCGGGGCCTCGGCTATATTCTCGCCCTACCGCCGGAGGATCTCAAGCCGTGAGGGAACGGAAGCTTTTCCTGAGGATATTCCTCTGGTTCCTGGGTGCCATGTTGCTGATGGCCTTGGTGAGCGTCCTGCTGACGGTCTTCATGACCCAGCAGGGCATAATCCTCACCGGCCAGCAGGAAGCCCTGTCGAACGCCCTCGACAGGAACGGGAAAAGGCTTTTGGAGCTGTACGAGACGGAAACCCCCGCCCGCCTCAAGGAGGAAATAGAAAGGATCAGGAGCGAAACGGGTCTCGCGATATTCATCTTCAACGGACAGGGGACGCCGATACCGGTCGAAGGCGCCCCCTCGGGGGAATTCCTGGTCAGGCTCGGCAAGGATGCCCTGGACCTCCTGGACCAGGGGACGACCTTCCAGACCAGGGGGGGGTTCTCGTCGGTCTTCAGAAAAGTGGCGTCCTCCTCAGGCAAGGACTACATCCTGGTGGGTGCCTTCCGGAGATCACCCTACATAGCTAGGGTCCTGACGGGCAACCCCAAGGCTCTGGCGATCCACCTCCTGGGGTTGCTTGCCACCGCCCTCGTGTTTTGCTTCCTGCTCGCAAGGTACCTCTCGGACCCCCTGGTCCGGCTGAGCAGGACCGCCCGGTCCGTCTCGGGTGGCCGCCTGGATACCCCGGTGGACGACGGGGTCAAAAAACGTTCCGACGAGATAGGGGAGCTGGCCCGTAGTTTTGAGGCCATGACGAAGCACCTGACGACCCTGCTTGAAGCCCAGCGGCGCCTCATCAGGGACATCTCCCACGAGCTGCGTACCCCCCTCGCCCGTCTCGGCGTTGCGCTCGAACTGGCGAGGAAGAAGTCCGGGGCCGTGGCGAAGGAGTCCTTGGACAGGATAGGACGTGAATCAGAGGTCCTGAATGACATGATAGGGGACCTGCTCTCCCTGTCGAGGCTTGAGGCGGAGATGGAGCACATGGATTTCGAAAAAACGGACCTTGGCTCTATCCTCGACTCCGTCGCGGAGGACGCTAACTTCGAGGCAAGGGCCATGAAACGCGATGTGATACTTATCTACTCCGACGACCTGGGGCCGGTGAGGATTTACAGCGAATTGGTTCGGAGGGCTGTGGAGAACATCGTCCGCAACGGGTTCCGGTACGCCCCCGAAGGGACTCCTGTCACCGTAAGGGCGGAACGCCGTGACAGGGAAGGCCGCCCCGGGGTCTCCATCTTGGTTCTCGACAGGGGGCCCGGCGTACCGAAGGCCGAACTGGAGGAGATCTTCAAACCCTTTTACAGGACCGAGGCGTCCCGATCTCGTGACACGGGGGGGACCGGTCTTGGTCTTGCCATTGCCCGGAAGGCGGCCCTCGCCCACGGCGGTGATATCCATGCCGAACTTCCGCCCGGCGGAGGCCTTCTCGTGGAGATGTGGCTGCCGGTCCACCCGTTGGACCAGTAAAGAATCGCCTTTTCTCCCGCGATATTCTCTTCAGAGGGTACAATCAAAAGTGCTCAGGCAAGCCATACACAGAGGAAAAAGGTGAGTTGATCCTTGGACGACAATCGCATGACGCCGCCGGTACTGGCGGCCCTGGTAGCGGTTTATTTCTTTTGGGGTACCACCTACCTGGGGATGAAATTCGCGATCGAGACGCTTCCTCCCTTCATCATGCTAGGCCTCCGGTTCACCACGGCGGGGGCCATCATGTTCGCCTGGGAGTGGGTACGGCTAAGGCCCAGGATAACCTTGAGCCAGTGGAAAGGCATGGGGATGGTGGGGTGCCTCATGCTACTGGGCGGAACGGGAGGGGTCGCCTGGTCGGAACAGGTGGTGCCCTCCAACATTGCAGCCGTCGTCGTGGCCACGGTGCCACTCTGGATAGCCATAATTCGCTGGGTCTTTCTTCGCCATGACCGGCCCGAAAGGCTGACCATCGTGGGGCTTCTGACGGGTTTCGTCGGGATAATCATGCTAGTGGCCTTCACGAGTGGCCCTTCCGCGGCCGAGGGTTACGGTCTGGGGTTCGTCGTCCTTGGTTTTTCGACCTTCCTGTGGTCCGTGGGTTCTCTTTATTCGAGGGCGGCCGATCAACCCGAATCGCCAGCCCTGGCCATTTCGATGCAGATGATCGTCGGGGGCCTCTTGAACCTTTTCTTGGGGATCCTGTGCAACAGGGGTTCCATGATATCCTTGGCCGAGATATCGATGAGATCCGCCATGGCCCTCGGGTACCTAGTCGTGTTCGGGTCGATCGTGGGCTTCAGTTCCTACATCTGGCTCCTGAAGAAGACCGATCCGGCCCTGGCCTCCAGTTACGCCTACGTGAACCCCATCGTGGCGATAATCCTGGGGTGGCTCCTGGCCGGCGAGAGACTCAACGCGGGAAGCCTTGCCGCGACGTCGGTGATCCTCCTAGGGGTTATCCTCATAGTGAGAGGGACGGTGAGGCCGGCTATCCGGTCGTCTTGACAACCGTGGCTCCCCAAAATGAAGTGAAGGGCTCGCCCCGGGGCGAGCCCTTCCTTTTTTGATCTGGGGGGGAATTTATTTCCCTCCCGGGATCGGTTTCTTTACGATCGGCGGCAC
>LSQX01355992.1_pt1 | contig 15697 bp, 14 predicted proteins | sample 654561 | NCBI WGS metagenome assembly LSQX01 (sample SAMN04489861, study PRJNA283612) | anaerobic digester metagenome | isolation source: 4 biogas reactors fed with cattle manure at either 37C or 55C with and... | place: Denmark: Kongens Lyngby | collected 2014 | reverse complement strand
GCCATATACTACTGCCATCCGTATAGCGCTTGGGAACGGGGTACCAACGAACAGATAAATGGCCACATCCGACGATTTATCCCGAAAGGGAGCGACATCAGCAACTACACAAATCAACAGCTCAAGGCCATCGAGACCTGGCTAAACACCTATCCTCGCAGGATTCTAAACGGCATATCTGCATGGGAAGCGGTGGAAAGTCTGGCACGAGCAGGATAAACCAAGCCGAGCGAGGAACAGAAACCCTTCGTGGAGTCAGAGAGAAGACGAGCGAAAATCCGTTTCATTTAGAGTTGCATTTCTGCGTCCTACCAAGTCGGTTTCTTTTCCCTTGACGGAGAGATTCTGGGATGGAGTGAAGAGTTCTCGGAACCAGTATTCTCCTTCACTGGTGAGATGCGGGGCGGGGGAAATCTGACTGACGATGCCGCCTGGCGTGCCTACGTCCATTTTGATCAAGATGGTTACTCCTTCTCAGTGACTTCGGGGCCAACTCGGGTCTACTATCGCCCTTAAGCAGGGTAAACCGTAACTCTCCTTCACGGCGGTTTTCCCGGCGCGAAGGTGGGCTAGAAGTCGTTAAGCTTCTGAATGTGGGAGTCAGCTCCTGATTTGATGCGCACCCTTGCCCTTGGCCTGAAGCCAGGCAGCGGGGTGCGTTTTTCTGTGGTGGTCCTAAGGCAGGAAAATGCTTGGCGGGGGCAGAATAAATTTCCAACAGCGCTTTTTTTACGTGGGAGTAAGTGAAAGTCATCACAAACGCGAAGCAGAAGCGTAGAGGGAGTGGTAGCAGTTGCGGCGGCTTTCCTTGAGGTGGAAGGTGCTCATTCCAGTTGTGGCAGCAATCATCGTTTTAGCCGGGATCATCTTTCTGGTTTCCCAGCATCTGATCTACGAACAGGCAGAACAGATGGCGCTGACCAAGGTTCGCTCGGACCTTGCTTTGATGTTTGAACTGCTTGAGGAAAAACTGCCGGGCCCTTGGCGGGGTGAAGGCCCACTGCTTTATAAAGGCGACCATCTCCTCAACGGTGATTTTGCCCTGGTGGACTGGCTGGCCAGTCTCACCGGAAACACGGTCACCATCTTCCGCGGCGATACGCGCATCACCACCACCGTGCTCAGGGAAGGGGAGCGGGCTGTGGGTACCCAAGCCGCACCCTACGTGGTGGAACAGGTGCTGGACAAAAAAGAGGACTATTACGGCGAAGCAGAAGTGGCCGGCCAACTCTACCAGACGGGCTACAAACCCCTCCTGGACGCCTCCGGCGAGGCTGTGGGGATGCTGTATACAGGGGCTTCTCCCAAGATCGTGGAAGAGACAGCCGCCGTTTTTCGCAGCAGCGTGCTTGTGATTGCGCTGGCGGTGAGCGCAGCTTCGGCCATCGTCCTTTCCCTCTTCTTGTCCCGGCGTGTGCTCAGGCCCATTGCCCGCGCCGCGGAGCATGCGGCACGCCTCGCCCAAGGCGACCTCAGGGCAGAAATTTCCGCCAGGGAGGCGGACCGCGGCGATGAAGTGGGCGTTCTGGCCCGCTCTTTCCTGGAGCTTACCCAGGGCCTGCGGCAGATTATCCAGTCCCTGCAGGAGATGGCGGCTAAAGCGACAACCACCGGGGACAACCTGCGGGCCGCAAGCCAGCAAAACTCGGCCACCATTGAGGAAGTGGCTTCCTCCATTGGCGAGTTCAGCGAAGCAATCTCTAAGGTGAGCCAGGAGACGGAAGCCATGGCCTACAACGCCGAGGAAATGAAGGAGGTAGCCGCAGGCGGACAAGGGGAGATGGAGCGCACCGTCGGGGCCATGGAGCGCATCGTGGAAAGATCCCAGCAAACCCAAGATGCGGTTACCCTGGTGGCCGAGGCGGCTAAGGGCATGGGGCTGGTGCTGGAGCTCATCTCCGACGTGGCGGACCAGACCAACCTTCTGGCCCTCAACGCCGCCATTGAGGCCGCCAGGGCCGGGGAGCAGGGCCGGGGCTTTGCTGTGGTGGCGGAGGAAGTGCGCAAACTGGCCGCACAAACCCAGGATGCCGTCGCGCAGATTGCCGGGATGAACAGTGCCCTCATGAACGAGGTGGACCGGGCTGTGACCACCATCAACGAAACCCAAGCCGAAGTGGCCCAGGGCCATAGGGCCCTGGAACAGATGCGGCAGGCCTTTGCCTCCATCTTGGCCCATGTGGAAGCCATGGTGGAGCGGATCCGCGGCGTGGCCCAGTCGTCCAGCAGCATGGATCTCACCAGCCAGGGCCTGGCTGCCGCTTCCCAAGAGCAGGCGGCGGCCATGACGGAAATAGCTGGTATGGCGGAGGCCGTGGCCGGCATGGTGGGAGATCTGCAGAAAGTGATCTCCCAGTTCCGGATCTAAGGGTGGGCTCGAATGGGAGATGCCTGGGAAATGATGCGGAACACTTGCTCCACCAGTATACAGGGTAGACCTCAAGAAGCGGCATGGGACGATTCCACTGCCGCTTTCCGCCTTTTCTAGACTGAAAAAGGCCCGCGCCGGGCCACCGAAGCCGCAGCTGCACAGAACAGCGGTCCCCCGGGGGAGGTTCTTTCCAAGATTTGGCGAATACCAAATACAGGGAATCTATCCAAGCGGGGACTGGGGAACTGGACATGGCCGGGGTGCTGCGCTTGGACAGACGAGCCGACTGTACAAGGTGAGTTCCAGATTCAGGAGTAGATTTATCTGCAGCTGCAGCACACCCATGACCATCGCCATCCAGGGCGGTTGGGGTACGGGGAAAACCAGTATGATGCAGATGATCGCCGATAGGCTGCAGTGGATCAGAACTGCTGTAGGTTCAAGCCGCAGGTAACCTGCGCTGAACGAACCCTTTCTTGTCATGGGCCGCCTTGTTCCGGCTTTTGCCGGCGGGCGGTGGACTTGGCGGGAGGAGCTCATCGTGGAGGCGGGTGGACTACGGGGAGTATATGGGCAATCCCGACAAAGCGGTTTTCCTGGCCTCTGGAAGCCGCGGAGCAGTGGGCGAGGGCCGGGAAAATCCCCCGGTTGGCTGTGGATCAACCTGGCAACCTGCCGCTTCTACCACAGGTGAGGTTTTGAGCTGGGGGGAGTGGACACTATGCTCTATGCCAACACTCCCCACAGGGGAGAGCTGGCTTTGTTTTGGTATAAACGGTTTGGCGGAAGCCCGCTGCACTTATCTTGTGAGTGAGAAGACGGGTCCCAAGGCCCAAAGAACTGGGCTGGAGATCGACTGGGGGAAGGAGGTGTTCTTTGTGGATCCTAAGATCATCGAACGGGGAGAGCTGCTCATTGCCGGTGTTTCCGGCGATGGGAGCAGGACTGCTGATCTTTGGCAAGAGTATTCGGAGCTGGAGAAGAAGGTAGGTGTGAAAAACAAGGCCTCCAAGGGAGGCTATGAAGTCCGCATCTATCATCCAGATGGCCGCTGCCTCTGCCATGTGGGCGTTTGCGTCACCGACGAAGAAGTGGACAGCGCCTTTACCCTTTTAAGGCTACCTCCCTCCAATTATGCGGTATTCGATGTCTATGTGTCTCAAGGCTACGACAGCAGAAATCGGGACATGGATCGTTGGATTGACGAAAACAGGGATAGATACGGGGAGCGAAGGCTCGACGGCGGACATTACGTGGTGGAATACTACGGTGAGAGGTTCAAAGGCCACAGCGAAGACTCCATAGTGGAGATCTGGGTCCCCATTGTACCCATCGGCTGAGGCACAGCCTAGGCCCCTGCTCAAGAGGGGGTCTTTTTTGTGGATAGACAAGTACTTGCCGCAGGATCATAGGGGTTCTGCTGCCCTGGTATCGGCAAAGTGCCTTTGTGAGCAGGGCTTTTACACAAACGGGTGAAAGAGTAAAAAAACTTACGAGCGTGATGCACAAAACCAGTACCGGCATTGAGGTGACCATACACAGCGAAGGCTCGGAAGTGATATCGCTGCCCTGTGCGCAGACCGGCGAGCAGGCAAGGCTTCTGGGCAACTCCTGACCAACCTGAACTCCATATAGGACATGGGGGGAGGGCGCAGGTGCCGAACAGCACCCAAACAGGTTCATACGTCCGATGTAAAGGAGGCTCTCGTCGCGCTGGCAATGGGAGCAAGTATTCAGGTCACTATGGGCACTACCGATAGGAGGATATGTGTAGGAGATCTGGAAGAAAAGGCGCATTCTTGGCGGTCCTGCTCGCTGTGGTTTAGCTCCTGAGTGGCTGTGCGGGGTCCTCAGGGGGATCCTCTGTTCCGCTTTATCGAGTGGAAGGTGTGCGGGACGGCGGGGCATATCGCCGGCCGGTAACGCCAGTTATCGTCCTTGGCGAAGGGACGAAGCTGAAAACGCTGACTCCTGGCGGCGAGCCTTTCCCGAGCGGTACGGCCATCACCGCTTCCGGCGAGTATACCCTGGAAGTTGCCGCCGAGAAGGGTGGCGAAATAGCTGCCGGTACCATCAAGTTCAGCCTGGACATTTGGTATTATCCCCGGCTTGGTCGGGTTTGCGATGTCTTGGGGAGGGGCGCCGAGCTACAACTATGACCCGGCGTACTGTCTGCCCTTTGGCAACGCCGGGGGCATCAAAGTGACGGGAGACGAAGCCTATGGGGAAACAAGGATCTCGATTATCCCCATGGGACATCCTGATTGGGTCAACGATTGGACGGGGTTTGACACCATCTCTGCGTGGCTCTATCTGGAGAGTGAGGCCTTGCAGAAAGTGGACTACATCACTGGGTGGAATCACGTAGTGATCGATTTTGAGGAGCTGCTCGTATTCGAATCGCAGGGCCGCAAGTTCGATGGGAGGGGAGAGCTCTCCAACATGGGCAGTACCATGTTCATAGCTGTCTACAGCGAGCCCCATATCGTGTATTACGTGGATGAAATTCAGTTGATCAAAAAGCATGACTAGGGGCGCTTCCTAGTGCCGTAAGGAAGACACCGGAGTCCTTGATGGGGCTCCGGTGTTTTTTGTATAAGATCTCGGCTCCAGGGCTGAACTGTCTTCACTATGGCGGTTTGTCCACAGGAATTTCAGGGTATGCATGGAAATTACCAAGAACCGAACTAGGCTTTTGCCTGTGCAGCGCATATTCAGTCTCCGGTTTCCATGGATTTGGGAACGGTCGTCCTCTTGCATCTTTGGCTGTTCTGCCCCCACCAATAAAGAGGGTTTTGCGACGAAATAATGTATGAACTGCAGAAGAAGGAAAGCCTTAATGAGCTGGAGGGATGCATCTTATGAAGCAGCGAACTTGGGGTATGATCCTCTGCCTGTTGTTGAGTGCTCTCGGCTCTGTGCAGGCCTTGGCTGAGGCTCCGCCTGTGCTCACCTTTGCCCAGGCGGTGGAGCTGATGAATGAGCATAATATTGCGCTCCAGATCGCCCAGCTCAATTTGGAGCTGGCGGAACTGGACTACCAAAAGGCGGCGGCGGCCAATCTGCTTTCCAGTTCCCAGCAGAGTGAGCTGCAGGCCCAGCATAGTCTGGCCCGGGCCAAAAACACCTATCTCACCGCCAAACGCAGCAATTACCTGGAAATGTTCCGCGCCTACAACGACGTTTTAGCCGCCCGGCGCACGCTGGAAATCCGGGAGCTGGAGCGGATCCTGGCCGAGCACAACTACTCCATCATTCAGGAAAAGGTGCGCTTGGGCGATGCAGGACGCCTGGAGGATCTGCAGGAGCTGAACCGGGTGGAAGCGGCCCGGCGCAATGAACTCACCGCCCAGCAGAACCTCGCGGAACGGGAACGGCACTTCCGGCGCTTGACTGGTCTGGCGGAGGATGCCGCGCTTGTACTACAGGCCGATTTTCCCCTACCCAATTTAGAGCTGAGCTTGGAGGAGAGCATCGAGTTGGGGCTGCAGAACAGCTTCTCCCTCTATGATCAGCAGTTCAACCTGCAGCTGCAGGAGCGGCAGCTGGAAGCGGCCCGCCTGGAAAGAAGTGCCCCCATTGATCTGCAGCGGGCCGAACTGAGCATCAAAGTGAGCCGCTTGAACCTGGAGCAAGAGCGGGCTTCCCTGGTGGAGAATATTACCTCAGCCTACCACGCTTTGGCTGATAGCCGGGCCCGCCTCACCAGCAGCCAGCGGGATTGGGAGATCGCCCAGGAAACCTATGAGATTTACCGCCAGCAGGCTGAGGCGGGGCTGATCACCGAGATGCAGCTGCTGCAGCAGCGCATTGCCCTGCTCAACTCGCAGCACAGCCTGGAGGAGGCCAAGGTGGCGTATCTGGTTAGTTTCCTCCAGTTCCAGCATCTCCTGGGATTGGATGGGGATCTGCAATGAAGCTGCAGTGGAGTTTAGCCGCGGCCGTACTTGTGCTGGCCTTAGCCTGTTCTGCCCTGGCTGCCCAGCCTGAGCTGCTTACCTTGGAGGCGGCCCTCGCCAGAGTGGAGTGGCACAGCGATTACCGGGCTTGGCTGAAGAGCCTGGAGGCTGTGGAAGACACCCTGGAGGGCATCCAAGACCGCTATCGTCTGGGGATGGAGCTGAGCGGGAGTCTCCTGCGCCTCAGCCATAACTTCTCCCGGGATAGCACCCGATTGGACACGGCAGGGGGATTGTCCTTCTCCAAGTCCACAGCCCAGGGAACCACCTTCTCCGGGAGCCTCAATCCCAGCTTTAACTGGCAAAGCCAGGAGATGAGTGCCAGTTGGTCCCTTAGTCTGCAGCAGACCATCTGGCCTTCCCCCAGGTTGAGCAGTGATGGGATCAACCGGGTGGTGGCCGAAGTGAGCAAAACCGCTTTGGAAAAGCAAAGAGACTACGTTTTGGCCGGTGCTCGCTTCAAAATCGAAGAACTGTACCGCTCAGCCCAGCTGGCCCAGGCCCGGGTGGTCCTGGCGGAAGCTGGCTGGCGCACCGCCCAAGAGAACCTGCAGCTTGTTACAGCCAAAGTGGAGCGGGGCGAGGCGGGGGAGCTGGATCTGATCAGCGGCCAGCTGGCCGTTTTGCGCAGCGAGCGGGAGTTGGAATCGGCTCAGCTGGCGGCGGCCAGGGCCCTGGAAAACCTCCTGGCGGCGGTGGATCTGGCGGGGCCGTATGATCTGGAGCCGCTGGAGGCAAGCAGCCTTCCCCACAGCGGCATCGAGCCTGATCTGGCTGCCCTGCTAGCGGATTTGGAAGAACACCCACTGCTCCTCAGCTACCAAGCTGAACTGGAGCGGGCCCGCCTGGAGCTGGCCGCTGCGGAGGAGGCGAAAAAGCCCGAAGCCAGCTTGACCATCCGCCTGGAGAACGCTCCGGAAACCGCCACCCAAGGAGGCTTGAGCATCCAGGCCGCGGTGAGCATCGGGTACCCCCTACTGGACCGCAACCAGCGGGCCAAGACCACCCAGTCCAGGAAAGAGGGCTTGGAAGATGTGGAGCGATCCTATGCCCAGGCCTTAGCAGACCTGCGCCAAGCCCTGGAAGCTGCCCAGGCGGAGCTGGCCCGTTTGGCCAGGGACGAGGAGATCGCCAGGCTCAACTTCCGCCAAGCCCAGCTGGAGTGGGAAGCGGCAGAGAAGCAGTATGAGCTGGGCACGCTGGAAGAGGGCGCGCTGAACCAGGTGCGGCTGGCCCTGCGCCAGGCCCAACTGGACTATTGGGAAGCGTGCCACCGCCATGACCTGGCCAAACGGCGCCTTAGCCAGGGGATTGGTGGTGACCTTCTGGGAGGGATGTCGCGATGAGCAAGAAACGCTGGTTGATCTTGGTGCTTGTGGCCCTGGTGGCCGCGGGAGGCTTCTATGCCTTCCGGAACAGGGATAGATCGGCGGCCTTGGAGGCCTGGAGGGAACAGGTGCGCCAGCCCACCATGCCGGTGAGCCGGGGTACACTGCGCAAAACCATCAGTGCCTCCGGCACCATCCGCGGCGCCCGCCAGGCCGATTTGGGCTTTACCGCAGGGGGAAGGATCGAGCGCATTTTGGTGGAAGTGGGTCAAACCGTGGCCGAAGGTGAGCTCCTCGCGGAGATGGACAGCACCCAGCAGGAACTGGCCCTGCTCAGGGCCCAGAACGCCTATGAGCTGGCCAAAATCAGCGGGACGCCAAACGCCCTTAGGGAAGCGGAGCTCGATCTCAAGCTGGCCCAGACCAATCTGGCTAATACCAAAATCCGCGCCCCCTTTGCCGGGGTGGTTACCGCGGTGAACTTTGAGGCGGGGGAACAGGTTTCCGCGAGCAACCCGGTGGTTTCCCTTTTGGACAACAGTGTGTTTTATGTGGAAATAGCCGTGGACGAGCTGGATGTCCATCAGATCCGCCAGGGCCAGACCGCCCTGGTGGAAGTGGATGCCCTGCCCGGGGCTACTCTCACGGGCACAGTGGACAGCATCGGCTTGATTGCCCACAGCTCCGGAGGGATCACCACTGTTCCCGTCACCATCCGGCTGGATGAAAGCCCCGCCGAGCTGCGGGTGGGCTACTCCGCCTCGGTAACCATCGAGGTGGCCCGGGCGGAAAACGTCCTGAAAGTGCCGGTAGAGGCGGTGGTTACCCAGGGCAGCCGGTCCTTTGTGACGGTGGTGCGGGATGGCGAAACCAGGCCTGTAGAGGTGCAGACAGGTCTCTCCGATGGATTGGAAGTGGAGATCATCGCCGGTCTAGAGCCCGGTGATCAAATCGTGGGCTTTAACGTGGCCCTTTACGGCGGCCCGGGCCAGACCGCGGGCTTTCGCCTTCCCGCTGCAGTACCTGGTGTGCGCATAGGTGGGTTTGGACGATGAGTACAGTGATTGAGGCCCGCAAACTGACCAAAATCTACCCCATGGGGGAGGAAGAGGTACATGCCCTGCGGGGCGTTTCCTTTTCCGTGCGCAGGAATGAGTATATCGCCATCATGGGGCCTTCGGGTTCGGGCAAATCAACTCTCCTGCACATTTTGGGCTGCCTGGACCGGCCTACCTCGGGCGATCTCACCATCGAAGGGACCAACGTGCTGCAGGCCACCGACAACCGCCTGGCGGAAATCCGCAACCGGCGCATCGGTTTTGTCTTTCAGAACTTCAACCTCATGGCCAGGGCCACCGCCCTGGAGAACGTGGAGCTGCCCCTCATCTACGGAGGGGTGCGCAGGAAAGAACGGCGGGAGCGGGCCCTGGCGGCCTTGGAGCGGGTGGGTCTGGCTGATCGCCTGCACCATCGCCCCACCGAGCTCTCAGGTGGGCAGCGGCAGCGGGTAGCCATTGCCAGGGCCTTGGTGACGGAACCCGCCTTTATCTTGGCCGATGAGCCCACCGGTTCCCTGGACAGCAAAACCAGTGTCCAGATTATGGAGCTCTTTGCCCAGCTCCACCAGGAGGGCAATACTCTGCTTGTGATCACCCATAACCAAAGTGTGGCCCAGGAAGCCCAGCGGATCATCGAACTTCTCGATGGGCGCATCACCAGCGACTCTGGGCAGCAGGGGGTGGGGGCATGAGCCTTGGCGAGGCGGTCAGATCGGCCCTCTGGAGCCTGCGCAGCAACAAACTGCGTTCCTTCCTGTCCATGCTGGGGATAATTATCGGTGTGGCTGCAGTGGTGGGCATCGTATCCATCGGCCTTGGGGCCCAGAGCCAGGTGTTAGACATGGTTTCGGCCCTGGGTTCCAACTTAATCATGATCACGCCCGCGCCCACCCTGGGCCGGAGCGGCAGGATGAGCAGCGATGCGGTGGATGTGTTCACCATGGAGATGGCCCAGCACCTGCAGGAGATGGCCCCCAGTTTGACCCTGGTGGTGCCCCAGGTGCAAAGCAGCGGGCTGCTGCTCTACGCTGGAGCCAACCTCCGGGCTACGTTGGTGGGAACCACGCCCCAGTACACCCAGGTGACCAATTACGAAGTGGCTGCCGGGCGCTTCCTCCACGCTTTGGATCTGGAGCAGCGCACCCCCGTGCTGGTGCTGGGCTCACGCCTGGCCGAGCGCCTCTTTGGCGAGGTGGATCCCGTGGGGCAGGTGGTGCGCCTGGTGGTGGGGGACCGGCGCTACGACTTTGTCGTGGTGGGCGTGATGGCCCCCAAGGGACAAGTGGCGCTGGGGAACTACGACAACCAGGTGTATCTGCCCATCACCTTCGTTTTGGAGCGGCTGCTGCGCACCAATCGGGTGGGAACCCTCATGGCCCAGGCCCTTTCCGCGGAAGCGGCCCCGCAGGCGGTGCGGGAGGCGGAGTTTTTCCTGTACTCCAGGCTTGGCACCACCGATGAGTTTTCCATCACCAGCCAGGACGAGATGCTGGAGACCATCGGCGATGTGGCCTTCACCCTCCAGCTCATGCTGGGCGCCATCGGCGGAATTTCCCTGGTGGTGGGCGGGATCGGCGTGATGAACATCATGCTGGTTTCGGTAAGTGAGCGCACCCGGGAGATCGGGACCCGCAAAGCCCTGGGGGCTAAAAGGCGGGATTTGCTCCTGCAGTTCCTGGTGGAGTCCCTGGCCTTGACCACCAGCGGAGGAGCCTTGGGACTGGGGGCTGGTGCCGCGGTGGCCCAGGCTGTATCCAAATACGGAGGCTGGCCCGCGAGTATCCAAGCTTCGGCTTTAGCAGTGGCTTTTGGCTTTTCCGCCTTGGTGGGCCTGGTGGCGGGGGTCTACCCTGCGCTGCGGGCAGCCAGGCTGGATCCGGTCACTGCCCTCAGCTTCGAATAGAAAAGGCGCGGGTTTCCCTCGTGCCTTACATTTACATAAACTCATCCAGGAGGGTGAAAAACTCCATTTTGGCTTGGTCCAGATCTTCCAGACCATAGGTTTGGAAGAAGAGTTCCACAAGCTCCGGCGCGCCGTAGCCGTTGTACTGGAGGGATCTAACGGCCAAGGCGAGATCCACATAGCGGTCGGATACCCCGGCCCGGCCCAGGTCAATGAAGCCGCTGAGCTTACCATCTTGGATCATGACATTGGGCAGACAGTAATCGCCGTGGGTAAAGACCAGATCTTGGCTTTCCGGCAAGCTGGCAAGGAGCAGCGCGTAGAGGTCCTGAACAGGCTTTCCCCGGTACTGGGGCTCCAGATCGTTTTCATCCACCAGGCCCCGTTCCACATTGGAGCGGGCCTTTTCTATCTTTACTTGTAGGGTCTGGTCAAAGGGGCAGTTGCCGATCTCCAGGCTGTGCATCTCCCTAAGCCCCAGGGCCAAGAGCCGCACCAGTCCCTCCGGATCCCGGCGGTGGGCCTCCCGGCTGGCATCCAGCCCCTCCACCTCCGACATCAAGAGGTACTCAGCATCTCGGTGGCGCTGGTAGTAGTGGACCTGCGGGACGGGGAGTTTACCCTGCAGCCACTTCAGCACTTCCGCCTCGTAGGCCAGGCTGTCTGGATAGTCTTGGTGCAAAGCGATTTTCAGATAGCTCTTCCGCTCAGGCAGGTGGAAAACCAGCGCCTTGGACCAGCCGATCTTGTTCTGCACCAGATCTGCATCGCCGATGATGCGCTTAAGGCTTGCGGGAAGCTCGGGAAGCACTTTGCGCGGCTGCATGTCCATTCCTCCTGGTAGGCTTTATCAGTAGTATAAACCCCGGGGAAGCCGTGGGGCAAGGGTGAAGCCGCGGGGCAGCAAAAGGGAACTGCCTCTAGGCAGGATTTTCCAGCTGCGCGGCGTATATGGAAAATAGTGGTATGCCAGCAGGCGATCAGGTCTGCCGAACGTAGTGCCGCTCTTGACGGTGTTGACCCCGGGGCGCTTTGATTACGAGTTCATGGGGGATACCCTGGCAGAGTTGGAGGAGCGCTACAGTTACAACAAAGAAGCAGCTCGCGAGGTCATTACCCACGAGATGGAGGCCCAGGGTGCGGCGCTGGGCGATGACGGCTTTTGGCATTACAACGGTGAACCGGTTAAGCTCCTTTTTGTCATCCGCAACGACGATCCAGATCAAGCCCGCCTCCATCTTGGCAATTACATCGCCGACGAGCTGGAATCCATCGGCTTTAAGGTGCAAAGGATCTACGAAGACTCGTACGGCGCTATGGCCCTTTGCTTTGAGCGTGACCCCTGGGAAGGCGGCTGGCATTTGTGCACCGCTGGTTGGGCTGGACGGGACATGAGTTTCATGGGCCTCAGGATAGCCGAGTATTATACGTCGTTCTCCAGGCCTGAGGTTTTATTCAGCTTCTACGAACCCCCCGATGAGCTGCTGGGGCTGGCACTGATGCTGGCCTACAACGACTTCCGTTCGCCCGAAGAACGCAGGGACGTTTTTGCCAGAGCCTTGGAACTTTCCCTAGAGGACTCGGTGAGGATCTGGCTGGTGGTAAAGTACCAATAAACTATGTGACAAAGCCCCAGGGCTGCACCCTGGGGCTTTCTCCATGCCTTTTGCTTTCCTCCGCCTATTTTTCCGTCTCAATATACAGTTCCACAAAGTATTTCTGCAGGCTGAGGATGACGATCACCGGCAGGATCAGGGCGATCATGGCCGCAGCCATCACGATATTCCACTCCGGCAGCATCTCGCCGCCGCCGGGGATCAGGCTGCGCAGGCCCACCACCACAACCCGCATATCCACCGTATGGGTGATCATCAGGGGCCAGAGGTACTGGTTCCAGCCGAAGATGAACAGCACCACAAACAGGGCCGCGATATTGGCCCAGGAGTTGGGCATGAGCACCGACCAGAGGAACCTCAAAGGTCCTGCGCCATCGATCTGGGCCGCCTCCACCAGCTCATCGGGGATGGTGCGGTAAAACTGGCGGAAGAAGAACGTGCCCGTGGCGGACGCCATAAGCGGAACGGTCAGGCCCACATAGGTGTTGAGCCAGCCCAAATCGCTGATCACCTGGTAGGTGGAGACAATCCTCACGGGAACCGGCAGCATCAGGGTGACGAAGATGGTCCAGAAGGCTATGGCCTTACCCCGGAAGTTGAAGAAGACGATGGCAAAGGCGGAGAGGATGGCCATGATGATCTTGCCCACGGTGGTGGTGAAGGCCACAAAGATGCTGTTAAAGAGCAGCCGGCCCATGTTGCTGCGCACCCAGGCCTCCCGGTAGTTTTTCACCAGGCTGCTGCCGAGTTTCAGCGCGGGCCGTCCCACCACTTCCTGCAGGCTCTGGGTGGAGATGGCGAAGGCATAGATCAAGGGAAAGGCCACCAAGAGCACGATCAAGATCAGAACCAGGTGGTTGAGGAGCGTTTTCCAGCTTTTTTTGGCGACTGCAGCTTTCCGGCTCAATATGAAACCTTCCTCTCAATAAATCTAAACTGGAACACGGTGAGCAGGATGGCCAGCACCATCAAGACCACCGACTGGGCCGCGGAGGATCCCAGGTTAAGGCTGATAATCCCGTCCCGGTAGGCTTTGTAAATCATAATCTCCGTGGCCCCCGCGGGTCCGCCCTTGGTTACAGCATCGATAAGGCCGAAGGTGTCGAAGAGGGAGTAGACCACATTCATGACCAAAAGGAAAAAGATGGTGGGGGAGAGCAGCGGTAGGGTGATGTGGATGATGGATCTCACCCTGGTTGCTCCATCCACATAGGCTGCTTCCAAGAGCGATTGGGGGATGGCCTGCAAGCCGGCTAGGAAGAAGGCCACGTTGTAACCTAGGTTGGTCCAGATGGCAGTTAAGATCACCAGCAGCATGGCCGCCTGTCCGTTCAGAATCCAGTCGAAGTTGAAGTTGATGATGCCATCTAGGTAATAGGGAACGATGCCAAAGGTGGGATGCATCAAAAACATCCACAAAACGCCCGCCACAGGCAGGGCCACTCCATAGGGCCAGAGGATCGCCGTGCGGTAAATGGTCCGCCCCTTAATGGCCTGGTTAAGCAGGAGGGCAATGACTAAAGAGATGAACACCCCCACCAGGGTCACAGAGGCGGTGAAAACCAGCGTGGTCATGACGCTCTGCCGGTACTGCGGCGAGGCGAAGAGCCTTTGGAAGTTCTGCAGGCCCACGAAAAACATGCGGTCGCCAAAGGGCGTGGTCCTGTAGAGCGCCAGCCGCAGGGAGGTCAGCGCGGGCCAGAAAAAGAACACGATGGTGATGGCGATCTGCGGCATCAGCAGAAGATAGGGAAGCCATTTGTTTCTAAAGACAACTTGTCGTTCCATGACACTACCCTTTCCTTGCAGGGGGCACACGGTGGGGCGTACCCCACCGTGCGCCGAACCTCTTTATTGATACAGCTCTGCGAACTCCCTCAGCAGTTGGTTGGATCTCCTCACCGCATCGTTGAGACCAGCTTCCACTGACTTGGCGCCGGCGAAGATGGCCTCCAGTTCCTCTTCGATCACGTTGCGGATCTCCAGGAAGTTACCCAGGCGCAGGCCCCTGGTGTCGGAAGTGGGCGGCGAGTAGTTGAGCTGGTCGATGGCCACCCGCTGATAGGGCTCCCGCTCGAAGTGGCCTTCGGCTTCCAGAATGGCGGCGGCGGCGTTGGTGATGGGCACATAGCCGGTTTGCTTGTGCCACCAGGCCTGCTGTTCAGGCTGGGCCACAAACTCCAGGAACTTGGCCACGCCGCGGTATTCTTCCTCGCTGTGCCCCTTCATCACCCAGAGGGTGGCACCGCCGATGATGGAGTTGGCCTTGGGATAGGGATCACCCCAGTGGGGCAGCATGGTGGCACCCCAGTTCAGGCCGCTCTGCTTCATACTGCCGATCAAGGCGGAGGAGTGGGGCATCATGGCGCAGTCGCCGTTCATGAAGATCCAGTTGGCGCTGTCGCCGCGCCCGCCGTAGTGGTAGATGCCCTCTTCATGCCACTCGGCCAGCTTGGAAACGTGCATCATACCGAACTCGCCGTTGATCAAAAGCTCCACATCCAGGCCGTCAAAGCCGTTGCCTTGGGAGGCAAAGGGCAGGCCGTGCCAGGCATGCATGTTCTCCAGCAGCACCCAGGAGGGCCAGCCGGTGGTGAAGCCATACTTGGCGGCGCCGGACTCGATGATCTTCCGGCTGTATTCTTCCACTTCCTGCCAGGTCTGGGGAGGACGCTCCGGATCCAAACCGGCAGCTGCGAAGATGTCCTTGTTGTAGAACATGATGGGGCTGGAGGAGTTGAAGGGCATGGAGTAGAGATTGTCTTCATGGGTGTAGTAGGAATAAACTGCCCCGACGAAGTCTTCCCAGTCGATGTCGATACCGTGATCGGCCATGAGCTGGTAGACCGGGTAGATGGCCCCGGAGAGGAGCATGGTCTGGGTTCCCACTTCATACACCTGGATGATGTGGGGTGGATTGCCGGCCCGGTAGGCCGCGATGGCCGCGGTCATGGACTCGTCGTAGGCACCCCTGAAGAAGGCCACCACTTCGTATTCATCCTGGCTGGCGTTGAAGTCGGCCACCAGCTGCTGGACCGTTTCACCTAACTGTCCGCCTAAGGAATACCAGAAGTCGATCTGCACTTTGGCACTGGCGGTACCTGCCCCCAAGACCAAGAGGGAGAGCACCAGCAGGACCACAAGTTGTTTAGCTTTCCTCACTACAGAATCCCCCTTTACTTGTTGATTCGTTTACGGTAAAGTCGAACTACCCTCCTTCCTCCGTTCCTGAAGTTCAACTGCCTGGCGTGGATCAATTTTACAATGCCGGCATCTGTTAAGTCAATGCGTAGATCTTGTATTCAACGCTCAGGATAAAGCGCCTGCAGTAAAGAAAAGCGGAAAACCGCTCCCGTTTGTCCCCAGCGGCGGGCGGTTACAGGAAAACGGGGTGGTTTGTAGAAAGAGGGCACTAGCAAAGAGAGGGGGGCAGTGTCTTGTACCGCATCTTGGTTGTGGAAG
>LSQX01334203.1_pt1 | contig 15698 bp, 18 predicted proteins | sample 654561 | NCBI WGS metagenome assembly LSQX01 (sample SAMN04489861, study PRJNA283612) | anaerobic digester metagenome | isolation source: 4 biogas reactors fed with cattle manure at either 37C or 55C with and... | place: Denmark: Kongens Lyngby | collected 2014 | reverse complement strand
TTTGAACAATGCTTCATTCAAATATCTGCGTGAGGTCGTTTCCGGATCAAACTATGTTTTGGAATTCCACGCCGTGATCGGAGGCATCACCGTCAACGGCGGTGTTTTTTGTATCCGAACCACACCCAGACCGCCCCCCAGAAAACCATCGCGGGTATAACGGTGAGTAAAATAAACAGCAGCCGACCGCCCTCCCAGGGCTTTAAATAAACGGCGCAGGCGATAACCCACATCAGTGTCAGTAAAATGGCCAGGCGCATCCGACCCGTGAAGCTGATTTTAGTAGCAAGGAAACCTGCCTGAGACCCTCTCCCGGAGCGGGTGTCCGTCCTTTGTTGCGGCGATAATGCGGATTTACGCCCCGTCAGGCGCGGGATAAAATAAATCGCCAGGACAATGGCCGCCACTACTAGAATTTCCTGCATCGCTACCTCTTGCTCACCTGTTTCGCTTCATGTTGCACCGGAGGTTCCGGCGGGTTCGCTATAGCACAAATCCACCGATATTCCCATGCTTTGATAAGCACCGCCGCAGACCCAAAAAGAGCTGTTGACAATTTACGTTTTTATAAGCAAGTTTAAACGTCATCAATAACACCAAAGGAGATGTCTTATGCGCCGCATCATCATATTTACCATGATGGTTTTTGTCGCCTGGTCCGCCGGAGTGATTTCATGGACGGCCGTCGCCAATCAGGAATCATCACCGGGCATTGAACAGACCTTCCAGAAGGCCAAACAGGACTATCTGGATAAAAATTTGCACTCCGCGTCCGAACATATAAACAAAGGCGCGGCTTTTATGAAAGAGCAGGCCGGCAAAGCCTCCGCGAAAAGTAAAAAAGCACTCCGTGAATCGGCTGATGAGCTCGAACAGCTCGCCGGCGACGTAAAACAAGGACTGGTGTCGTCGCCAAAAAGAATAGAAGAGGCGTTTGCGCGCGCCCATCTTGCCCTTGCCTCCAATGAGCATGTCCGGGCGACTCAGTCGTGGACCGAGAAAAAATATGAGCAGGCGGGCGATGCCCTGCAGTCCGCCAATGAGCACCTGGAAAAAAGCCTGGGCTGGGCGGGCGGAAAAATCGAAAAGGGCACGGGTGACGCCTTGAAAAAATCAGGCGAACTTGCCGGAAAGCTGAAACAAAAAGGCGCTTTGCTCTCCGAAGAAGTCGGCAAAAGCCTGCGTGATGTCGGCAGTTCGATCGAAGATTTCGCAAGAAAAATTTCTCCCAGATAATGCGGCAAAAAGCATTGACGCCCCCTGCTGCGCTCCGGCCGTCCGCCGTTTCGGAAAAAGCCTCATGAAAGATTGCAATTTGATTATCAGGCCTCTGGTGGCTGTGCGCGACAGCCGGCTTTTGTGGGATCTGCTCGGACCAATCTATAACCGGCGCATCCAGGGCGCAATTGCCGGGCTGTATGAGCATGTCGCGCGGGAAATGGCACTGCACCGACACAGGCAGATTCTCGATGTTGGTTCCGGAGGCGGTTATATTGCGGTCGAAATAGCACAAAAGTCTCCCTCATCGCAAGTCACGGGAATCGACTACTCACCGATGCAGGTCCGGGCGGCAAGACAATATGCCGCAAAAAACGATGTGACCAACTGTTTTTTCCACAGGGGCAACGCCATGAAAATCCCCTGCGCGGACCGGACATTCGACGCGGTCGTCAGCATCGGCTCCATCAAACACTGGCCCGATCCCGCCCGCGGCCTGCGTGAAATCTACAGAGTCCTGAAACCTGAGGGGCATTTTATAATTTCAGAAACGGACAAGGAGGTCTCCGACGACAACCTGCGGGATTTCATCACACGTTTTCGGGTCTGGTTTGTGCCGGACATGCTTCTTTTGTGGGGGCTGCGCCATGTCATTTTCGGGCGTAGCTTTTCTGAAACGCAACTGGCCGGAGCTGTTTCAGCAGCGGGCTTCAAGGAAGTGACCTGCACGCGCGTCAGACAATGCCCGTACGTTGTGATACAGGCGAACAAATGAAAAAAAGTGGTGGGTTACGGGAGGGCGAACATTTGATTTCCCTGTGACCGATAACCTTTTGCCCCGAACTTCAAAGCAAAGCGGCCTGTAATTATTGCTTTGTCGTCACGGTTGAGCATCTTCCATCAGATGACGGCAAACCCTTTTTCCAGATCCGCAACGATATCTTCGACATCTTCGATGCCTACCGCCAGGCGAAACAGATTGTCCACAATTCCCAGCTCGTAGCGTTCCTCGCGGCTGTAGCGGTGGTAGGTCACAGTGGCCGGGTGAGTGATCAGGGTTTCCGCCCCGCCGAAGCTCGGCGCAATGTAGATCATCTCGAAAGCGTCCATGAATCTTTTGGCCGCGTCCAGATCACCTTTGATCGTAAAGGTGACCACCCCTCCCCCGCCCTTCATCTGCTCCCGGGCAATGGCGTAATGAGCATGGCTTTTAAGAAAAGGGTAGTAGGCTTTTTCGATCTTCGGGTGTTTCTCGAGATATTCCGCAACAATAAAGGCATTTTCGTTTTGGGCTTTTACGCGCAGGGGGAAGGTTTTGAGTCCGCGCAAGAGCAGATAACAGCAGTGCGGATCGATCACTCCGCCCATGGATTTGTGCAACTCGCGCACTTTACCGACCAGTTCCTTTTTTCCCAGAAGAACCCCGGCCAGTATGTCATTGTGTCCCGCCAGATACTTGGTGCCGCTGTGGATCACCAGATCTATGCCGTAGTCCAGCGGACGCTGATTGTACGGAGTGGCAAATGTGGAATCAATAATCGTAATGACGTTATGCTTGTCGCCGATGTGCCTGAACTTAACCATGTCGAACACGTTCAGATACGGGTTGGTCGGTGATTCAGAAAAAATAAAACGTGTATTTTCCTTGACTGAAGCATCCAGAAGGTCGTAATCGCCAAACGGCACTATGGTGCATTCGATGCCGAAGCGCTTAAGATAGGTGCGGCAGAACTCAAGAGTCCTTCCATAACAATCATCTGTAATAACAATGTGATCCCCGGATTCCACCAGCGCCAGAATGGTGGTCGTGATCGCCATCATCCCCGAGGAAAAGACCAGTGCGTCCTCGGCGGAATTCAATACCATCAGACGCTGCTGCGCCACTATTTCGGTGGGGTTTCCATATCTGCCGTATTCATAGCGTTTTTTGGCGTTTTTAGTATAGGATTCTATCTCTTTACTGTCTTTGAAGAAGTACGTCGAAGACTGTACAATGGGAGTGGTTATCGAATCGGCATAACGCGCCCTGTCTTCCCCGGCGTGAATAGCCTTTGTAAAAATTGATTTCTGCTTTTCTTTCGGGCTCATAGTTTCCTTTCCGGGCAATCATCCCGCATAGATGCCTGATTTTTAAATTGCCCGGAGTATAGAAAGAAGGCACCCGCCTGTCAATGCCAATTTCACAAATAATAACCGGGGAATGTTTCTGCGGGGTATTGACTTTTATCGACGGAATCTCTAGATTGTTACAAAAGAAGTAAGGAAGTGTCGGTATGCCCATTTATGAATTCGAGTGTGATAAATGTAAAAAACAATTTGAAGTCGTGACGCTGAGTTTAAGCGAAAAGCCAAACGCCGTCTGCCCGGCCTGCAAATCCAAAAAAACACGCAAGATGATTTCTCAGGTCAGCAAGGGGAAGTACGGTGGTAACCTCTCGGGCCTGTCCACCTCAACCGGCGCTCCCGCGAGCTCCGCCTGCGCGTCATGTACCTCGACAAACTGCTCCACCTGCGGCCACTAAAACTGTTTTTCAGCCTACCGTTTATAAGGAGACGGATGACAAAACGATTTTGTCCCCCATCTGCCTGATGGCTTATAATCTTTCGTCCGACTTTCATCTACCGGCTCGGGATCGGGTTTATGCTGTTGCCGCAAAATCTCGAGTTGACCTTTTACGCTAAAAAAGGATAATGTTGATTATCTAATGCCCCGGTAGCGGCAATAAATTGTTTATCGCTCCTCTTTTCACAACCTCATTGCGTATCTGCTCACCTCTTACCCACTGCCTTATAACCTAGGATGGCATCTCATTTTCATTTGCCGGCCTTCAAACTCTTCAAGACCTTTTCAAGTTGCCCCGCAACCGGGATCATAAGTGCCGGTTTGCTCCAGCCGGTTTGACGAGTCAAAAAATCATGAACCACTGTAAAGAAAGGAGAGACCAATGAGCAGCATTTACAAAGTCATTGAAATTATCGGAGGCAGTGAAATATCGTGGGAGGACGCGGCTAAAAAGGCAGTTGAGACGGCGGCAAAAAGTCTCAAGGAAATACGGGTTGCAGAAGTCAAGGAGCTCGACATGCGCGTCGAGAACAACAAGGTGGTGGAATACCGCGTAAAACTAAGGGTTTCATTCAAATATCTGGCGGATTGAGGCCGCAAAAACGGCACAATACCAACCCCCTTCCAGTTCACAAACAATGAGCCGTAAGGGGGTTGTCGCTTGATTGGGTAATGGGTGATGGAGCGTGGGAAGGCATGTGATCAGCATTTGATTTCCCTGTGCCCAAAATCTCTTGCCTCGAACATCGATGCAACGCGATGCCCGGGCTTTTTACGGAGTCGTCACAGGTTCACCCCCTGTGCGATATACATGGCTATGCCTTTGCGCACCACCATCACACCGATGGCCGCTAAAAGCAAACTGATGATTTTGGAAACAGCTTTTGATCCGGTTTTGCCCAGGACGCGGTTAATCAGCGGCGCGACCATAAACATGACGCCCACGATCAGGATATTGGCGGCGATGGCCAGTGAGGTAGTCAGGGCGCTGTGTTCGTTGATCAGCAAAAGGGAGGTGGTCAGAACCGCCGGGCCGGTAATGAGCGGTACGCCGATCGGGACTGCGCCGACACTTTCCGGGTCCACTTGGGCAGGCTGCTTGTCTGCAGCCAGAATATCTCGAATTGAAATCACAAACAGCAGCGAGCCGCCGGCTATCATAAAATCCGCCACACTGATATTGAGCAGCTTGAAGATCCCCGTACCGACGGCGATAAAAATAAGCGCCACGGCCAGCGCCGTGATCGTGGATTGCAAAATTATTTTACGAATCTGCTTTTTGTTCATGCCTGAGGTCAGACTTATGAACAAAGGCAGAAGGCCGATCACGTCAACCGCCACAAACAAAGGCACAAAACACAACCAGAATGATTTCATTTGTTTTCACCCCACCAACCATCCATAGCCCATACCGGCCATCGTGGAGAGCATCACTACAATAGAACAGTACACGACCGTTTTCTTTAATCCCATAATGCTGGAAATCGTAATCATGGCCGGAAGTGAAAGTGCAGGTCCGGCAAGCAGCAGCGCCAGCGCAGGCCCCTGCCCCATCCCGGCGCCGATTAAACCCTGCAAAATCGGTACCTCGGTAAGCGTTGCAAAGTACATGAGCGCACCCGCTATGGAAGCGAAGAAGTTCGCTCCGAGCGCATTGCCACCCACCAGCATCTGGATGTAATGTTCGGGAATCAGCGCCGGATAACCGGGGCGACCCAGTAAAAATCCGGCCACCAGAACACCGCCGAATAAAAGCGGAAGAATTTGCACGGCGAAATCCCAGGTCGCCCGCACCCAGCTTTTTAGCTCATCCTTGACAAACCACATCTTGAGCATTATCCCCAAAACAACCAGCAACACCGCTACCAAATACCACTTCACGCTAAAAACAAAACGCCACAACCAACCTTCAGCAGCGGAAGGTTCCGAAAGAGAAGCAAAAACAAGAATCAAAACCATCGTCAGCATGTACAGGGCGTCGTGGCGTAACGTCCGCTTTTGGCCCTCGTCTTCGGGAAGAAAAAAATCGCCGGTTTCACGGTTTTTGTCGTCTTTACGAAAAATGAATGCCATCAAAAGGCCTGTTACTATCGCAAAAATTATCGCGCCGACAGCGCGGGCCAGGCCAAGCTGCCAGCCGAGCACTCGGGCGGTGAGGATAATGGCCAGCACGTTGATCGCCGGGCCGGAATACAAAAAAGCGGTCGCGGGACCGATACCTGCGCCACGCGTATAAATCCCCGCAAAAAGAGGAAGCACGGTGCAGGAACAAACCGCCAGCACCGATCCGGAGACAGACGCAACCGAATAAGAAAGAAACTTATTGGCTTTCGCCCCGAAATATTTAAGCACTGCCGTTTGAGAAACAAAAACACTGATCGCCCCTGCGATAAAAAAAGCCGGAATAAGGCAGGTCAGCACATGCCTGCGCGCATAATCCTGAAGCATCATAAATGCTTCCAGACCTGCCTGACGGATGAGCACGGATTCCCAGGGAATGTAATAAACCCCCAGGAAAATGCCGATCAACCACAAAAACTTATGCCACTCTTTCATGTTGCCCGCTTCACTTATCTGCGCCCGCCAGATAGTTTTTAAGTTGGTTCAGACCATTCCATATTTCTCTGTCTCCAACATATCTTTTCACATCGGCAGCGGAATACCTGATCATGCAGGTAGGAGTGTGGGTGATCTTTTGCTCTTTGATCGCGGCGCTCATAAGTGGAAAAACTGATTTTTCATTCATGGCCTTCCAGGTTATTTTATTCTTCACGAGATGTGCGGCCAGCACATCTTCATCGCGGATGCCTTTTTCCAGAGCGGCCCTAAACAGGGCCTTACGGACGCGCAGGGCATAACTGATGGACGGATCGGCAGTAACGGCATAAAGGTAGTATTTCGCGTACATCGGGGTGGCGCGGTTAAAGGGCACATCGATAAACGTGATTTTTACTTTGCCCGTAGCCGAGAGCTCTTCAAGCAACGGCTCGGCCTTTTCGTCGATTACCTTGCAATGCGGGCAAAAATAATCTGAAAATATTAAAATTTCATAAGGTCCGCTGCCGAAAAAAGGTATCATGCGCACCAGGTCCTGCCCGCGAGCCTGCGTAAACGGCCAGACAAGAACCAGCAAAACCGACAAACATCCGGCGACGCCCAACAAAAACAATTTAATTTTATTTATCTTTGACACCATACGTGCCCCCTCCCTGAAAAATAACCGTTATCCGGCAGCCGCTGACATTCAGGTGTAAATTGATGCAGGCGGCTTTTTGTCATACACAAAAAGCGAAATCGTTCTTATATGAACAGTCCTTCTTTTTACTGCGTTATCCAATCTCTGACCTGCTCCGGCGTCGGCATTTTACCAGTGATTTTGACCCGGCCGTCAATTGCCAGGGCGGGTGTGTTTATAACGCCATAGTTCATGATCTGCCTGATATCTTTAACTTTGACGACCTGTGCCTTTACACCGGATGCCGCGACAACATCATTGACCAGCGCTTCAAGCTTTTGGCATTTAGCACAACCGGTTCCCAGAATCTCAATTTTCATCGCAATCCCCTACTTCATGATTGATTTCAAGATTTTCTTATGATCTTCGGCATCGGCGGCAAGCACTTCCTCCACGCAATCGATAAAATCGAGAATACACGAACACCTGAGTGTGTAATAAACACAGTTGGACCTTTTTTCATCTGTGACAAGGCCTGCATTTTTTAAGACGCTCAAATGTTTGGAAACTGTGGATATATCCGACCCAACCATTGCCGTAAGTTCATTGACGCATCGCTCTGTTTTATTAAGTTCCTCAATAATCAGAAGACGGCTGGGGTGCGCCATCGCTTTGAGTATTTTCGCCCGCGCCTCATAAAGAGACTTATCAGTGTTTTTCATAACACGACCGACCCTTTCCTGTTTGGCAATTTAACCAAGCAGGAATATGTTGTCAAGTCCTCTGCCCTCCGTTTTCCTGTACCAGGGCGAACCAGGCAGAAAGGACAAGGCTCAAGCCGGACGATATATCATCGGCCACAGGGGAAAAAAGAAAATGATTACAGGACAGAAGAAAGCCCGCCGCCCATAACGAATAGTTTATGGTGGAAAAGCTGTAGATCCGCCGGCGGAAAGATATTTATAATAATTCTAATTTATGGCTGAGGCCACCTTCCGGCCAACCAGGGACGGCTTGCCCAGAGCGACCTTCAGGTATTCGAGCATCAATTCTTCGACAATCTGATCTTTCGGTACTGACTGATAATTGTTTTTCTGCAGCTTCCCTCCGTTGATTTTTCCCGTTTGAACGGCAAGCTCAAGGCGCGCCTGCTGCAGTTGTGTGTACTTATCGAGCAGGTCCTGATGAGGCAGGGATGACAGACGGGAATAAGCGCGGGCGATATGCGCCGGCGCGGGCAGATCGGATGATTCAAGAACTGTCTTCGAATTTTTCGCATATCTTTTGATGCCGGTGATGATATGATCGGACTGCACAAAATTTATGCCGTTCCAGCCGGCACGAAGCCATTGGAAAATACCTGTTTTCAACACGGCGGGAGACGAGCCAGTTTCGACGTAAACAGCAACGGAGAAATAATCATAAATATATGATTTCACCCAACCCAGGCCCGTCCTGGCGGAGCCCGTCTCGTCGGAGTAGTAGTAATTCCAGTCCTCATCATTTCCCAGGATCAGTCCTTTTTTACCCACCTGCGAGATATCCATCTGTTTGGATATGGTAATCAAAACCTGGCGCCCTTTGTGATTCATCTGTATCAAGACACGGTTAAGATCATATTCATAATAGATTCCCGTATTCAGATCGGGAGTAATCGCGTCACGCTGCACGCCCCGAATGACAAACGGCCTGCCACCCGCGGCAACCGGCGTCCATTTGTCAGGCAGTTTTTCATGCTTTTTCTTTTGCGCGTTCCATTGAGAATGGCGCAGTGACGAAGGGCTGGTGAGCACCGCCGGAATCTGTCCGCTGTAGGCGTATTGCATGAAACTGGAAAAATCGATGCGGGTGTCAAATTCGTAATAAGCGCCGGACGCCTCGAGATTTTTGGGAAGTGCGCTCTGGCTGTAGGGCTTTTTCGCCAGCACATAATCCACCAGCTCCGCCGCCGCCTGCATGTCGAGCTCCGCCTTGGCATCCACCGTAAAATTGACCATCTTCATGGCCGCTTCGGCTGCATCAGCGCGGGCCGGCTGGGCCGCAACAGCGTGCAGGTTAAAGACCGCTGAAAATAATGCGATGACCAATACCGGTTGTTTTACCACCCGGAATATTTTTTCAAGTATTTTTCTTTGCATTTTCATGTGTTGAGAGCTCTCCCCTTCTCTTTTGGTGCCCGTCAGCACTACCCTTTTTATCCGGCCGTGTAAAGGAATAATTCCGCCCTGCACGCTTCGGCCGGCCGCCTCTTTTGTAAACTATTATCGGCAACCCCCAGTGCGTTTTTTAGTGCCCGGATAACAATCTGCATAATTTTATATTATTCAAGACAGGAATTGTCTTGACAGCATGCCGGAAACAGTATATGTTAATTTTAATATATGTAAACATAAACATATATTATTTATACCATAACAACAGAAAGACTGTCACTGATTTTTAATCCGTCTCTTCGCCTAAAATCAGTCTTGAACAATATCTGTTATGACGATTATCTTTCAACTGGTCTTTGCGTCTGTAACAGGATCATATCCGGCGCGCCTGATCTTCCGGCATTTACGCCTGCCGCAAAAACACAATGTCTTATCTGTCATATCCTTAACATCATCTATCAAAAGTTGTTTTCACACCCTTTCTTGCTTTGTAAGCCTGTATGCCGCGGGCTCGCTCATGTCATTCGGCAAATTCTCAAACGATCAATACAAGGAGGAAGCAGATGAAGAAAAGACTGTTGTTGACGCTATGTTGTTTTTTTGTTTTTCACGCGGGGGTGGCGATAGAGTCATTTGCCGTGGATGAGCAGCGGGAAGGCGGCTCATCACAAACAACCTCAGACAATAGAAATCCGGCCGCAAAGCCCGTGAAGGAATTCGAAGTCTATCATCTGGGTGAAGTGGTGGTTGCTTCTGAAAAACCAGGGGTGAGGGAGGTGGCCATCGTCAACGAAATCAGCGCTGATGATATTAAGGCCACCAACAGCAAAACACTCGCCGAGGCCTTATTCAGAGCCCCCGGTGTTCGCGTAACGGCCGGGGCAAAAAACGAAGCCAATGTTTCCATCCACGGCTTTGCCCAAAAACAGCTTTTGGTTTTGATCGATGGAGTCCCCTACTATGAAACAAAATACGGTCGGCTGGATTTGAACCAGATTCCCACAGAGAACATCGCCAAAATTGAAATCACCAAGGGGGCGGCATCTGTTTTATACGGCGCCAATGCGCTGGGAGGCGTAATCAATGTCATTACGAAGAAACCTTCAGAAAAACTCTACGCCGGCGTCTCCTTTGAAGCTTCGGAAAATGACACCTATCGGGCTTCGGCAACAACCGGCATGAAAGCCGGAATTTTCAATTACTGGCTGAATTATACATGGGCGAAATCAGGCGGCTATGACCTGTCGGACGATTATCAGCCGAAAATGACAACCATCCAGAAGCAACCGGGCGGAAAATCCTATGAAGTCATTCAGGGAAAAGGAGAGCGGCTCAATTCAGGTTATGAAAGCCATAACATCTGGGCCAAATTCGGAATAGAGCCTAAAGAAGGCTCCGCCTATTATGTGAACATTCATTATCTGGATCGGGATAAGGCATGGTCTCCTTCAACCGATACGATCAGATACTTCAACAGCCGGCCCTACTTCACCAATTTTGCCAAAATACCCGACTATATCGATTGGGGAATTGATCTGGATGCCAGACAAAAAGTTCACGACAAAGTGACCCTGAAGGCCAAGCTGTTTTACCACAACCACAAAGACAGTCTCGATTCCTACACCGACCAGAGTTACGCAATACAACTGGCGCACAGCTCCTACAAAGATTATATCGCGGGCGGCTCCTTTTTTGCCGATTTTCAGCCGGTTGACTGGAATATTTTAAGATTTGCCGTTCATTACAAAAAGGATAATCATAAGGAACGAGCCGACGCTTATCTGCCTTTTGAGGAATCTACTTCCTATACCGGCTCCGTCGGGCTGGAAAATGAATTCAATCTGGTGAAGAACCTGTCGGTTGTAGCCGGCGTAAGTTATGACTGGTTTGAAGTAGATAAATCACAAAAGACCAACACCGATGGTTCCGGAAATTTCATTAATTTTACGCCGCTTCCCACAAATCGCAACGAAGCTGTCAATCCCATGCTGGGACTCGTTTACAATTTTTCCAATCAGGCAAAGGTTTTCGCTTCCGTTGCTCACAAGAGCCGCTTTCCCATGCTTGAAGAACTTTATTCCAGCAAGGGTGGCAATGTAAATCTGGAAACGGAAAAGAGCTGGAATTACACACTGGGAGCCTCGAGTCTTTTGACCAGATACGCCAAAGCCGGCCTGTCGGCGTTTTACTATGATGTATCCGATATGATCTCCAAAGACGGCATGGGCTGGATCGGCACTAATTACAATGTCGGTAAAGTCCAGTTGTACGGCTTCGAATTCAACGCTGAAATCTACCCGATCGACGGACTGACGCTCAGGCTGGATTATACCTATGAGGAGGGCAGAAACCGCAGTGAAGGGAGAGTGACCGATGATGTCACATATATCCCCAGGCACAAGCTGGATGCCGGGATGCAATATGTAATCCCTATGCTCAAAACCAGACTTGATTTTAATATGATCCATGTATCATCGACATATTCTCAGTTGCCGACACCGTCGAGCCCGTCAAACCCGGTTCTTAAAGCGAGTGATTACACTCTGTTTGATGCGAAAATCACACAGCCGATATGGAAATATTTTGAAGTTTACGTGGCCTGCAGAAACATCTTTGACAAAAACTACGAGCCTGAAGTCGGCTACCCCGCCCCGGGGCGAAGCTTCTGGACCGGAATTCTGGCAAGATACTGATACCGGCATAATATATCTTTGATGAGGGTCGGAATCTTTCATGGACTGGTTAATATTTATAGTCGATTACGGAATTATCGGATTTTTGATTCTGCTTAGCGTCATAGCTGTCGGCATCGGCATCGAACGGTTTTTTTTCTTCAGAACCATAAGACTGGATGCCTTCACCGACTATAAAAGCCTTGAGCTGGAGCTCACGCGCAAAATCCATCTCATTGCCACCATCGGAAGCAATGCGCCGTATATCGGCCTGTTGGGAACGGTTCTGGGCATCATGCTCACGTTTTATATGATCGGCAGTGACGGCTTCATGGACTCGGGCAAAATCATGACCGGCCTTGCCCTGGCCCTTAAAGCCACAGCCGTCGGCCTGCTAGTGGCCATTCCGTCCGTCTCTTTGTACAACTTTATTTTGCGAAGGGTAAAGGTCCTGCTCATGACCTGGGAGATCAAACATGGAAGAAAAGACCTTTGATTATATCAACGTCATTCCTCTTGTGGATGTGATGCTGGTGCTTCTGGTCATTGTGCTGACCACATCCTCCTTCATCGCGACAGGAATGATCCCCCTGAATTTACCGAAAGCCAGTCACGCTACGGACGGCGCCTTCAAGACCCAAACTATTGAAATAGACCAAGGCGGCCAAACCTATCTCAACGGCCGGCGTGTTTCTCCTACGGAATTGAAAACCGGTCTTGCCGCCATGAACAGAAACGTTCCTGTTTTAATCCGGGCGGACCGCAGTGTCAGACTGCAAAGCTTCGTCAGCATTTTGGATATCATCAAAAATCTCGAATTCAATCACGTCAGCCTTCAGACGGAGGAAGGGATATGAATAATCAGGCCAGGGCCTTTCAGATATCCTTCCTGCTACATGGTGTCATTATCGGATTACTGTTTTTAAGCGCCCCCCTGCCGGGGCCGTTTAAAAAAACGATTCCTCTGGATTTCAATCTGCTTGAGCCGTACAGCAAACAAAGGATAGTCGAACCGGCCGCGTCCTTTGTACAGACTGCTCCAGCGCAGCCACCCGTGCGTGAAAGAAAGGCACAAAGCCCGCCGGCGCGGCTGGAAAGCGAGATTCCACGCACCCCTGAAATCTCACCCGCAGCAGAGCTTACCGCAACTGAAGCCCAGTTGGTCAGCACCGCGCTTGCTGAAGAGTCTGGCGATACCGGTGAGCCGACGGCACACCTGCCGGCAGACGCGCAAAACGGAAATGAAGCCCCGATAAAGGTCACAAACACAGGTGACGCGGCCGGCGCCATGGAATCAGCCGCCTCAAAATATTTAAACGAGCACTTTGATTACATTCGTAAAAAGATACTGGGAAATATCAACTATCCCGATGCCGCAAAAAGGATGGGCTGGCAGGGGAAAGTTGTTCTTTCCTTTGTGATCACCTCTGACGGATCGGTCAGAGCATTGAAAATTATGCAAAGTTCCGGCTTTAAAATACTCGACGACAAAGCTATCGAAACTATCCGGCAGGCCGCGCCCTTCCCCCGCCCCCCGGTGGAAGCCAGGCTGATGATTCCCGTCGTCTATCATCTGAATTGAGCATTGGAAAAGTTCACGGGGAGTGTCTTCGCCGACAGGCACCCCGGTCATTATGGAGGAATGAATCATGGAAACAAACAAAAACCTGGATTTTGAAAACTGCCTCAACGAGGCCAAGGCGTTTCACGGAGACGCCTGCGCGGGGACGATCCTGGGCACCCGGATGGCCATTTTGGGACTCAACCTGATCGGCATTGCCGATCCGAAAGGCGCCGACAGGAAGGATTTGATCGTCTTTGTCGAAATGGACCGGTGCGCCAGCGACGCGATTCTGGCGGTGACCGGCTGCCACCCCGGCAAACGCAGCATGAAAATTTTCGATTACGGGAAAATGGCGGCAACCTTCGTCAACCTCAAAACGGGAAAGGCCGTGCGCGTCTGGGCGAAAAACAAAGACGGCGATCAGGTGATGACCCGGGAGGATGTCGAAAAGTCGCCGCACACGGAAGCATACACCATGCAGCCGCTGGAAGAGCTTTTTGAAACCAGCGAGGTCCGTGTAAATCTCAAGCCCGAGGACCTGCCGGGACGGCCGCTCATGATCGTCACCTGCGCGGCGTGCAAAGAAAGAGTGATGGATATGAGGCATGTTGACCTCGACGGCCGGACACTGTGCCGGGCCTGCGCGGCGGGCGGAACCTATTATAACGAACTGGAGAAGAGATAAAAATGAACCTGGGAAACCCCCTCAATCAAGCGTGCCCTGCATATCCTGCGGATGCGGCATTGAATGATTTAAAGCAGCCCGATTGGAATGTCCTGTGGAAGGCAAAGCTCGCCTCGCGCGCCGCTTTGCGGCGGGATGCCGCCTACTGGGACGGCAGGGCCCGCTCCTTTGCCAAAGCCACCGAGACCGGCTACCGTGATCAGCTTCTGGCCCTTATGAAACCGGAGCCTGACTGGACGGTTCTGGACATGGGATGCGGAAGCGGCACGCTGGCCGTCCCGCTGGCCGGACAGGTGGCCTGCGTCACGGCAGTGGACTTTTCCAGTGAGATGCTCGACGTGCTTGGCAGGCGTTGCGCAAAAGAAGGCATCTCCAATATAAAAACGATTCACGGCAGTTGGGAAGATGACTGGGGCAAACTCGGCATCGGTACTTACGATACGGTTATCGCGTCGCGCTCTTTAGTGGTTGACGATCTTCAGTCCGCCATCTTGAAGCTCGACGCGGCTGCGCATAAGCGCGCCTATATCATCACCATGTCCGGTGACGGCCCCCATGACCGACGTCTTTTCGACGCCATCGGCAGGCCCCATGAAACGGGCGTGGACTATATCTATTACTACAACCTGCTGTATCAGCTAGGCATCCGCGCGCATGTCTCCTTCATTGAAGAGATACGTAACCGGACTTACGAAAGCCCCGAAGACGCCCTTGCGTCACTGGAGTTGACGTTCGGCGATTTAACCGCCCGGGAAAAAGAAAAAATGGCCGGTTATGTCCGGCGGCATCTGATCCCCTCCGGCGGCGCATGGATGTTTTCTTACAGTCAGCTCATCCAATGGGCGGTCATGTGGTGGGAAAAAGAATAAACGTGAAAACAAACAAAATAATATTGCCGCTTTTGCTGATCGTGCTTGTGTTGACCATCTGCGTGTCTTTGACGATCGGCAAATACCCGCTTGGTCTGACGGATATCGGCAATTTTTTTCTGCTGAAGCTCTTCAAAATGGGCAACATGGATGTCAGGCAGCAAGACCTGCTGTCGAACCTGCTTTTCGATATCCGCCTGCCCCGCATTCTGGCGGCCGCCCTGATCGGCGCGTCACTGTCTGTGGCCGGTGCCTCCTTTCAGGCCATGTTTGTAAATCCTCTCGTTTCGCCGTCCCTGCTGGGGGTGCTTGCCGGCGCATCCTTCGGCGCGGCGCTGGGCATGGTCTTTTCCGGCAGTTGGTTCGCTGTCCAGTGCCTGACCTTCTTTTTCGGCTTTCTGGCCGTCGGTATCGCCGTGGCCATCGCCAAGATGCACAAGGGTAACACCATCTTGCTGCTCATCCTGGGCGGCGTCATCAGCGGCGCTATGTTCACGTCTTTATTGTCCGTTATTAAATATATCGCCGATCCCGCCAATCAACTGCCCGCCATTGTCCAATGGCTCATGGGCGGCCTGTCCCTTGTGGATTACAAAACACTGCTGGCCGCGGGAATTCCTCAGATTGTGAGCATTGCGCTGGTGATCCTCTTTTCCGGGTATCTCAACGCGCTGAGCATGGGCGATGAGGAGGCGCGATCTTTGGGTATCCGCGTGGAAAGGATCAGACTGTTGCTCATTTTTCTGGCGACGCTGATGAGCGCGCTGACCGTGGTTATCGCGGGAATGATCGGCTGGGT
>LSQX01314519.1_pt1 | contig 15701 bp, 14 predicted proteins | sample 654561 | NCBI WGS metagenome assembly LSQX01 (sample SAMN04489861, study PRJNA283612) | anaerobic digester metagenome | isolation source: 4 biogas reactors fed with cattle manure at either 37C or 55C with and... | place: Denmark: Kongens Lyngby | collected 2014 | reverse complement strand
CGCCTGTGGGTGTCCGCCACCTACGAGTTCTGAGTCGACTCCCCTCGACAACAACGCCCGCTGCATGCGGGCGTTGTTGTTTCCGGCTGAGGGCCTGGAAGCAAGCGAACCGGAACCTGGCTCACGGCCAGCGGTCAGAATCCCAGACGGCCGACTTCCGGCTTTTCTGAACAGTTCAATCCAGGGAGAAACTGCATGGACATCCTACGACTGATTGCCGCCATACTCCTGCCCCCGCTGGGCGTTTTTCTGCAGGTCGGTTTCGGCGGTGCCTTCTGGCTCAACATATTGCTGACGCTGTTCGGTTATCTCCCGGGCATCATCCACGCGGTGTGGATCATCGCTCGCCGATAAGCTCCTTCCCGTGCAATGCGGCCACCTGGTTCCTGCCGGCGCTCTTGGCTTCATAGAGCGCCTGGTCGGCTGTGCGAGCCAGGCCGTCCATGATCTGCTCGGTATCGCCGCCCTGCTCCACCGACCAGCAGCTGCAGCCTATGCTGACGGTGACACGCCCCCAGACTGATCCGGCATGGGGCAGATGCAGATCATAGATGGCCATGCCCAGCGCCTCGGCACACTGCCTGGCTGCGTCCAGGTCCAATCCCGGCAGCAGTACCGCAAATTCCTCGCCGCCTACCCTTGCCACCATCTCGCCGGCCCGTTTGAACCTGTCTTTCATGAGATTGGCCACCGCTGCCAGACAGGCGTCGCCCTCGGCGTGACCATAGCGGTCGTTGTAACCCTTGAAGAAGTCCACATCCAGCATCAGCAGGCTGACCGGGTAACCCAGCCGCTGGGCACGGTGCAGCTCCTCGATCTGATGCTGTTCGAAATGCCTGCGATTGGCCAGACCCGTCAGAGGATCTGTGCGTGACATTTCCAGCAACTCCTGCTGGGCCGCCTCCAGACCTATCACGTGATCCCAGTGCTGGACCAGACTGAACAACCATTGCCCCGCGCCCTGCAGCAACCCCTCCTGTTCAGGGACCACGTCACCGGGGGTCTTGCTCCTGGCCACGAAGTGGAACCGCCGCTGCTGATTGGCAAATGCAACGATCAGGCTCCGCTCATCCAGATGCGTGACCGACCAACCGGTCGGGCTGGCTGACATCAAGCCAACCAGCCGATCAAGCCAGAGCGGATCCTCCTGCTCCATCCAATGGGCGCGCAGCTGGCCGTTATCCAGGAGGGCGCAGGCGTCCAGATGCATGTACTGCGCCAGTGTCTGCAGGGTCTGGGTCATGGCCCGCGGATACTGCGCCTGACGCAGGTGCATCAGCTTGAGGCTGCTGCCGGAAATCAGTTTGAGATAGCCATTGAGGTAGCCCAACTCCGATGTCCGCTCGGCTACGCGGCGGTCCAGGCTGTCGCGCTCGCGCGCCAGTTGCCCGATGGCGTTCTCGTGCTGCTCGGCATAATGGGCCATTCCCTCATGCAGGGTTTCGAACCCCCGTGAGATCAGATCTATCTCGTCGAACCAGGGGCGTTCGCTGCGTACCAGGGCAAGCCGCGGGGCGTTCTTCTGCGGCCGCAGGGTCGCCACGTAGTCCGCTATCAGCCGCAGCGGCTGCCCCATGTCGCGATGCAGCAGTCTGAACACGATGGCGAAAAGCATCAGGGTGTAGAGCGAGAACTCCAGCACCCTCTGCAGGATGGAGTCCCTGATCAGCCTTGCCATGCGCTGATTATTGAAATGGATCTGCAACTCACCCAGACGCTGATGTTCATCCAGCGGCGAATGAACCAGCAGCGTGGTGTCGGCAGCCCTGTCCGGGGGTTCACCGAGGTCGATGCTCAGGCCGGTTTCGGTCTGCAGATGCAGCGAGGCAATGTCCTCCAGCTCCACGATGCGTCTCAGCTGCCGCTCCAGCGCCTGTGTCTCGATGTCCCACAGTGCGATCTGCAACAGGGGAATCTGCGTGGCAGTCAGGTTTTTGAGCAGCTCCTGCTGCTGATCCCGCACCTGACGACTTATCAGAAATACCTGACTGACGGAAACCAGCAGCATGGCCACAATCGCCAGCACGCCCAGACGCAGCAGCAGTCGCTGGCTGAAGGGTCGATATCGGGGACGTGAGGTCAGCATCAGATATCCAGCCAGCGGGCATAGGAGAAGTCATAGTGCTGCAGGCCCGGCGTGCATACCCGACTGAACTGGCAGAAGTCCACCCGTCCGTTCTTTTCCCGGCGCTCGACCAGCCGTGCAGCCGCAGCCTTGTCCAGCAGGGAGAACATGGAAAATTCCAGCTCTGCGGCGCCCTCGGTGTCGAGGAAGTCCACGCCGTGATGGTAGTCGTACAGCAGGACCATTGCCCAGGCGCCGGCCATATGGTGCCCCCCGGCCAAAGCTGTGAACTCGTCATTGAGCACCGCATCAAGGGCCTCGGGCGTCGCGTTGAGCGCGGAGATGAACAGATCCCGCCCGGGCGTCAGGCCCTGATGCCGTGCCGCGCGGGCTGCGGCAAAGCCCTGCAGATCACTGGCAGCCCAGATCAGCCGGGTACGGGGATAACGGCGCAGCAGGTGATGCGTCTGCTCAAGCGCCTTGTCGTAGGACCAGTCCGCATATACCTTCTGCAGCAGTCTGACCTGGGGAAACTCGTTCAGCGCGCGTTCGAGCCCCCGGTTGCGTTCCATGGAGGTATGGGTGGAGCGGTCGCCTGCTATGGCGATCATTTCCAGCGGTTCACCCGCCGGCAGGTCGCGCAGGGCTGCCTGAATGAGTGCGCGGGCGGCGATATAGCCTCCCTCCTCGGCCACCGGTACCAGACTGCCCAGCCACTGACGAAAGCGCTGACGGGGGAAGCCGACCTGCTCATGGGCAGGTCCGATTACCGAATTGAATGCCAGAAAAACCGGGATATCCGCCCGCTCGGCTGCCATCAGCTGGGGAACCAGGGTGGCCTTCTCCGCGACCACTATCACGTAGTCCGGCCGCTCCTGCCTGGGCCGCTCACCGAGTGTTTCGACCAGATGTATCTGCGCCAGATAATTGCGCTCGGCGGTCAGTATCTCCAGATGGATTCCCAGGCTGTCCGCCGCCTGCTGCATGGCTGCACTGGCGAGGCTCCAGTAAGGCTCATCACTCTTGCCGGGATTGATGAAGGCCATGCTCAGCGCCGCTGCAGGGAACGGCGCGAGTCCCAGCAGCAAGAGAAGGATGAGCCGACAGACAGCGGAAATGAGCAAACCTCTGGCCCCTCATGAAAAAGCCAGAATAATAGCACATCACACCCTGCGAGCCATTATTTCGCCATCTCACGGTCGTCGGCTACCCCTTTGTAAATCACGCTGCGATTGCGTCCGTTGTTCTTGGCAGTATAAACGTAGACATCGGCCCTGTGCATCTAGCTGCTGCCGTCGTCGTCCGGGAGCAGCAGAGTGCCACCGATCGACACCGTTACCGAACCGTCCGCGGTGCGCACCCGCTCACCTACCGCCCGAACTATGTTCTCTGCGACGATGCTCAGACCATTCAGATCGGCGCCGGGCAGCAACAGTACGAACTCTTCGCCACCGAGACGGAACAGGCGATCGGTACGACGCGAGGTATGCCATACCAGATCCGCCAGATCGACCAGCACCCGGTCTCCTTCGGCGTGACCATGGGTATCGTTGATTACCTTGAAGTGATCGATATCCAGCAGCAGCAGACCACACTGGTTGCCATGGCGCCTGAAGTTGGCCAGGGCGATTTCGATCTCCTGCATCAGGGTGCGGCGATTCCCTACTCCGGTCAGAGGGTCCAGGTTGGCCAACTCCTGCAGGCTGCGCCGTTGTAACGTCGTACGCCAGGCAAACAGGTAGGCGAACAGGCTGCAGATCAGCGCAGTGCAGGCGAAGATGATCAGATGCTGCAGATCGGTAAAGATCGTTCCGGGCCGCCACAGGCCATAGAGGCAGATAGCGGCAAGCGAGCCCAGGGTGATCAGCGTGCTGCGCAGCGGCGGGGCAATGAAGAAGTTGAACAGGACAACACAGTATAACCAGAACAGGCCGGTAACGGGAAGGTAGATGGCTGCGATGATGGCGCCGGCGGCGTAGAGCAGTGACAGTATCTGCCCGGCCAGGCGAGGCTGTCCGCGGTACCAGGCGATATACAGTGCCATCAGGGTGGTCAGGGTGAGCAGGGAATCCAGCGCCACCATGACCCATTCGCCAGCGATCCATCGATACAGCGCGAAAGGGAAAATGCTCACCAGGCCCAGCAGCCCTGCAAAGATCACGATGGCCAGATAGGCGTCGTGTCGCAGGCGGCTCCAGAGGTCACGCATATACAGATCCATCTGTTATTTTGCGTAAGGCTACCCCGAAGGCCCGGGCAATACAATGGCTATGCGCTATCAGATCAGGCGGCCTGGGCAGTATCCCTGATGCGCTTGACCATGGCCCGCAAGCCGTTGCCCCGGGTCACACTCAGATGCTTGAGCAGATTCAGACGACTGAAGTAATCCTCGATGTCGAACGCAAGGATTTCCTCCGGCGTGCGCCCGTTGTAGGCGGCCAGAACTACTGCCAGCAACCCCTTGACGATGAAGGCATCACTGTCAGCATCGAAATACAGCCGGCCACCCTCGTTGCGGCTGGTCAGCCATACCTGGCTCTGGCAACCACGCACCATGTTCTGCTCGACCCGGGCCTGCTCGTCGAGGGGCGGCAGCTCGCGCCCCAGGTCGATGATGTACTTGTAACGGTCCTCCCAGCTGTCGAAGAAGGACAGGCTGTCGAGAATGTCGTCGCTGGTCACGTCAGTACCAAATTGGCTCATGAAAAATCCTTAGAAGAACAGGCCGGTTTCCAGTTGAGCCTCTTCGCTCATCATGTCGCGGCTCCAGGGCGGATCAAACACCAGATCGACCTTGACCTCGGCTACATTGGGAACCAGCCGCACGCGGTATTCCACGTCCCCGACCAGTACCGGGCCCATGCCACAGCCTGGAGCGGTGAGGGTCATCTCTATATTCACGCGCTTTGCCTGCTGGTCGATGCGCACCGAGTAGATCAGCCCCAGATTCACCAGATCCACCGGGATCTCCGGATCGTAAACCGTACCGAGCGCGGTCCATACGTCCTCTTCACGGATCTGGTCGTCAACCGGCGGCGGAAAGCTCAGCAGCTCGGGTTCCAGTCCCAGTTTCTCGGCATCGGTGCCATCGACTCGGACCATCTGACCGTTATAGGTCACCGTATAGTTGCCACCCAGCGCCTGGGTAATGGTGACAAAGGTATCCTTGGGGATCGTCAGCGCAGTGCCATCGGGAACCCGCCGCGCCGGGCAATCCGCCCGGGCTACTACCATGCGTCTTTCCATTTCAACTCACACTGAAGCTTTCGCCACAACCGCACTGGTCTTTGACGTTGGGATTGATGAAGCGGATCTGGCGATTGATACCCTCGGTGACCAGGTCGATTTCAGTACCGGAGAGCACATGCAGACTACCGGAGTCCACCAGCAGCTCCACCTGATCGTCCAGCTGGTAGTGCAGGTCACCTTCGGCGCCCTTCTCGACCAGATCGATGACGTACATGAAGCCGGTGCAGCCGCTCTTCTTGACGCTCAAGCGCACGGCCTTGCCCGGCTCACGGGCCAGCTGCCGACGGAAATGCTCCAGCGCCGCGGGGGTCACGGTGACCACCTGGCTGGTCGGATCGAATGCCTGAACTGTCATTCTCTACTCCTCGACAAGAAACTGTTTTGCCTTGACCAGAGCCTCGACCAGCCGATCAATGTCCGCCCGGGTGTTATAGAAACAGAAGCTCGCGCGGATGGTGCCAGGTATCCCCAGCTGATCCATGATCGGCTGCGCGCAGTGATTGCCGGTGCGTACCGCCACACCCTGCTGGTCAAGCAGCATGCCCACATCATGGGGATGAGTGCCATCAATCAGGAAACTCAGCACGCCGGCTCGCTGTGCCGCGGTGCCGACCAGGGTAATCCCCGGCAACTCGCGGACACGGGCTTCGGCGTACTCGAGCAGGTCGCGCTCGTGCGCCTCGGCGGCGTCCCGATCAATCCCCTGCAGATAGTCAACCGCCGCGCCGAGGGCAATCACACCGGCGATATCCGGGGTGCCTGCCTCGAACTTGTAGGGCAGCTGATTGTAGGTAGTACCGGCAAAGCTGACCGACTCGATCATCTCGCCTCCACCCTGGTACGGCGGCATGGCCTCGAGCAGTGCGGCCTTGCCATAGAGCACGCCCACGCCCGTCGGGCCGAACATCTTGTGCGCCGAGAACACATAGAAGTCGCAATCCAGCGCCTGCACATCCACCCGCATGTGGCTCATTGCCTGAGCCCCGTCAATCAGGCACAGAGCCCCTGCCTGGTGGGCCAGTTGCACGATTCGCTCAACCGGATTCACCGTCCCCAGAGCATTGGACACGTGACCGCAGGCAACCATTCGCACCCGCTCGTCGAGCATCTGCTGCAATGCATCCAGGTCCAGGGTGCCGGTACTGTCCACCGGGATCGGCTCGACGGTAGCGCCCATCTGCGCAGCTATCATCTGCCAGGGCACTATGTTGGAGTGGTGCTCCATGGCCGACACCAGGATCCGATCCCCGGGCTTCAGAGCACTGCGCCCCCAGCTGGCGGCTACCAGATTGATGCTTTCGGATGTCCCCCGGGTCCAGATGATCTCCCGCGGCTCGGCGGCATTGATCAGCTGGGCGACCTTGACCCTGGCCTGCTCGAACTTCTCGGTAGCCCGTTCGGCCAGCGCATGGGCACCCCGGTGCACGTTGCTGTTGTCGTGCCGATAATAGTCGACAATGGCCTGGATCACCGCCTCGGGCTTCTGCGTGGTGGCGGCATTGTCCAGATACACCAGCGGCTTGCCATGCACCTGCTGATGCAGGATCGGGAAGTCCTTGCGTATCTGTTCCGCATCAAAGGCAGTGCGGGTTGCCAACGCCGCTTCACTCATAGGTCATTTGCCCCAGCTTCTCGTCGGCCTGACCGAACAGGGCAGTCAGCCGTGGACGCAGGTAATCCTGGATGGCCTGCTCCGGCACCTCGTTGAGCAGCTCGTTGATGAAACCGAAGCTCAGCATGCGCACTGCTTCCGAGCGGGTGACACCGCGGCTCTGCAGATAGAAGATCGAGGTTTCATCCAGCTGCGCGATGGTCGCACCGTGCCCGCAGCGAACGTCATCGGCGTAAATTTCCAGTTCCGGCTTGGTATTGACCTCGGCATTGGGCGAGGTCAGCAGGTTGCGGTTGCTCATTTCCGCCAGGGTCTTCTGTGCGTCCTGGTGGATATGAATGCGCCCGTTGAACACCGCCTTGGCCGAGTCACCGATGATGCCGCGGAACACCTCGTCGGTCGTGCAGTGCGCAACCTTGTGCTCGACGTTGGTGTGATAGTCGATCAACTGCCGGTTGCGCGGCAGATAGACACCGTTGAGCCCCAGGTGCGCGCCCTGCCCGCAATGGTTGACGTGATAGTCGATGCGCTTGAGCCGGCTGCCCTGCCCCAGCGCGAAGCCGAGGAAGCGGGCGTCACGGTGCAGGTCCACGTGCACCCCACCCACATGCAGCAGGTCTTCCTGCTCGAGGTTGATGCGGTAGTGCTGCATCCGCGCGTTGTTGCCGACCACCACCTCGGTCATCGCGGTGACGAACAGATTCTGTTTCTCGTCGCCGGATACGTAATGCTCGATGAGCTCAGCCTCGGCGTTGTCCTCAAGCACCACCAGTACGCGCTGACTGCTCATCGCCGGCTGCGCTTCGGGAGTGGATACGTTGAGAATGTAAACCGGCTTGTCCAGCGTCTGGTTGCGCGGCACATGGATCAGCACGCCATCGGCCGCCAGGGCATCGCTGAGCGCACCGAACAGATGCAGTGAACTGTCCATCACGGTGCCCAGCTGCCTGCGAATCAGCTCGCGCTGGGCCGCATCGGCCTCGCTGAAGCGAGCTACGCCGGCCGGCAGTGCACTGGAGTGCTCTGGACGGAAGTGTCCATTGACAAACACCAGGCGGGTCGCATCCACCGGAATCGGATCAATCGCCTGCTGCCAGGCACAGTCATCCACGCTGGCCCAGCGGGCCGGGTTGTCGTTCTGCAGAGGCAGCAGCGGTGTGTACTTCCAGGCCTCTGTCTTGCGGGTCGGCCAGACGGCCGCGGCCCAGCGATCGGCGCCGCGGGCACGCAGATCGGCCAACCAGTCGGTGCCGCTCTGCTGGGACGCCAGCTGCAGGGCCTGCTGTTGAAAGTCAGTCATGCCTCAGCCTTCCCCGTTTTCCAGCCAGCCGTAACCCTTGGCTTCCAGCTCCAGGGCCAGCTCCTTGGTGCCGGTCTTGACGATCCGGCCATCGGCCAGAACGTGAACGTAGTCAGGCACGATGTAATCGAGCAGGCGCTGATAGTGGGTAACCACGATGAAACTGCGCTTGCCGTCACGCATGGAATTCACGCCGTCGGCAACCACCTGCAGGGCGTCGATATCCAGCCCCGAGTCGGTTTCATCGAGAATGCACAGATCCGGCTCCAGCAGCATCATCTGCATGATCTCGTTGCGCTTCTTCTCGCCGCCGGAGAAGCCTTCGTTGACGCCGCGCTTGAGGAAGTTGGCATCCAGATCCACGCGCTTGCTGGTTTCCCGCGCGAGCTTCATGAATTCCACCGAGGACAGCTCCGGCAGCCCGAGGTGCTTGCGCTTGGCATCAACCGACACCTTGAGAAATTCCATGTTGCTGACGCCGGGAATCTCCACCGGATACTGGAACGCCAGGAACAGGCCCTCGCGGGCACGTTCCTCGGTGTCCATCTCAAGCAGATCCTTGCCCTTGAACTGCACGCTGCCGGCAGTCGCCTCGTAGCCCGGACGACCGGAGAGCACGTTGCCCAGGGTACTCTTGCCGGAGCCGTTGGGCCCCATGATGGCATGCACTTCGCCCGGCTTGACCTCGATATCCAGACCCTTGAGGATATCCTTCTCTTCAACTTTCGCGTGCAACCCTTTGATCGATAACATATTTTACGCCTGATAATCTGTATGAATCGTTTCGACAGCGTGGGTAATCAACCCACCGAACCTTCGAGACTGACTTCGAGCAACTTGCCCGCTTCCACCGCGAACTCCATCGGCAGCTCCTTGAACACCTCACGGCAGAAGCCGTTGACGATCATGGACACCGCCTTCTCCGCGTCCAGCCCGCGCTGCTGGCAGAGGAACAGCTGGTCATCGCTGACCTTGGATGTGGTGGCTTCGTGCTCGACCACCGCAGTCGGGTTCTTGCTCTCGATGTAGGGGAAGGTATGGGCACCGCAGCGGTCGCCGATCAGCAGCGAGTCGCACTGGGTAAAGTTGCGCGCCCCCTCGGCACCCGGGTTGATCCGCACCAGACCGCGGTAGGCACTGTCGCTGCGCCCGGCGGAGATACCCTTGGCGACGATGGTCGAACGGGTATTCTTGCCCAGATGGATCATCTTGGTGCCGGTATCGGCCTGCTGGAAGTTGTTGGTCAGTGCCACCGAGTAGAACTCGCCCACGCTGTTGTCACCCTTGAGGATGCAGCTGGGATACTTCCAGGTAACCGCCGAGCCGGTCTCGACCTGGGTCCAGGAGATCTTCGCGTTGGTATGGGCCACGCCACGCTTGGTCACGAAGTTGTAGATGCCGCCCTTGCCTTCGGCGTCACCCGGGTACCAGTTCTGCACCGTGGAGTATTTGATCTGGGCATTGTCCAGTGCCACCAGCTCGACCACGGCGGCATGCAGCTGATTCTCGTCGCGCATCGGCGCGGTGCAGCCTTCCAGATAGCTGACATAGGAACCCTCGTCGGCAACGATGAGGGTCCGCTCGAACTGCCCGGTATTGAGTTCGTTGATCCGGAAATAGGTCGACAGCTCCATCGGGCAGCGTACGCCCTTGGGAATGTAGACGAAGGAACCATCGGAAAACACTGCCGAATTCAGGGCAGCGTAATAGTTGTCCTTCTGCGGCACCACGGTGCCCAGATACTGCTTGACCAGGTCCGGGTACAGGCGAATGGCCTCACTGATCGGACAGAAGATGACCCCCGCTTCCGCCAGTTTCTCGCGGAAGGTGGTCACTACCGAAACCGAGTCGAACACCACATCCATGGCCACGCCGGCCAGCTGTTCCTGTTCGTGCAGCGGAATGCCGAGCTTTTCATAGGTGCGCAGCAGCTCCGGGTCCACTTCATCCAGACTCTTGGGCCGGTCAGCCATGCTTTTCGGCGCGGAGAAATAGGAGATATCCTGAAAGTCGATCTCGGGATACTTGACGTGGGCCCAGGTCGGCTCTTCCATCTCGCACCAGGCGCGGTAGGCCTTGAGACGCCACTCGAGCATCCACTCCGGCTCTTCCTTGCGAGCCGAAATGAAGCGGATCACGTCTTCGTTGAGTCCGGGCGGCAGGGTGTCGGATTCGATGTCGGTATGGAAACCGGCAGCGTATTCCGTCTTGATCAGGTTCTCGACTTCTTGAGTCACGGTATCACCTCAATCTCGCAGCCAGCATGGATTTACCTGGCTGCTGTCAGTGTCAGGCTGCAATACCTCTGCGGGTATTACGCAAAAACGTGCGGCGAACCGCGTATTCAGAGGATGCGATCCAGGTCCGCAACCTTGTGCTGGCCGGCGCAGCCGCCCTTGTCCTGGCGGGCGCGCACCCGTTGGATGTCGTCACGGGAGACCAGATCAGCGAGGGTTATCTCGCTCAGAAAATCGCGCAGTCGCGCACTCAGATCCGTCCAGAGATAGTGGGTAAGACAGACATCCCCCTGCTGGCAGTCACCCTTGCCCAGACAGCGGGTAGCATCCATCGAATCGTTCACCGCCTCGACGATCTGCGCCACACTGATGGCTGCTGCACCGCCGGCGAGCCGATAGCCACCGCCCGGGCCTCGGACACTCTCCACCAGTTTGCTGCGTCGCAGCTTGGCGAAGAGTTGCTCCAGATAGGAAACCGATACGCCCTGGCGCATCGAGATGTCCGCCAGCGTGATCGGCCCCTGCTCTTCGTGCAGGGCTAGATCCAGCATGGCTGTAACCGCGTAACGGCCTTTTGTGGTCAGTCGCATAACGATACCCGAATCCGGATTTGCTGGACTCGAACTATGCAATATCCAACCATTTTAGTCAACTATTAAGCCCATAGAGCCACCCTTCCGGGCGACCGCTGCGGCGGCATAGTATAGAGCGTACAGGCCGACGCTTGAAGTCGAAGCGCCGGCGTGTTCTTCTTGATCACATTTGGGTAAAACAGCTGATACAAAGAGCATTTGCGTGTATCTTTCACCCACTTCAGGAATATGTCCCATCAGGAGTAACCAATGAGCCACGAAAAACAATTCTACATCAACGGCCAGTGGGTCGAGCCCAGCACAAACGACACCGTTGATGTGATCAACCCGGCGACCGAGGAGGTCGTTGCCACCATCGCCCTGGGCGGCGTCGAGGACGTCAACGCTGCGGTGGCGGCGGCTCGCGCTGCGTTCGAGAGTTACTCACGCACCAGCCGCGAGGAGCGCATTGCCCTGCTGGAACGCATCCTGGAAATCTATCAGCGCCGCAGCGACGAATTCGCCCGGGCCATCACCTTGGAAATGGGCGCGCCTGCCAAGCTGTCGAAATACGCTCAGGCCCCCTCCGGTACCGGCCATTTTGCCGCTGCCCTCAAGGCCCTCAAGCATTTCGAGTTCGAGGAGCGTATCGGCAACACCCTGGTGGTAAAGGAACCGATCGGTGTCTGCGGTCTTATCACCCCCTGGAACTGGCCGATCAACCAGCTTGCCTGCAAGATCGCCCCGGCCCTGGCTACCGGCTGCACCATGGTGCTCAAGCCCTCTGAAGTGGCGCCCCTGTCTGCCCTGCTGCTGGCCGAAGTGTTGGACGAGGCTGGCGTGCCCGCCGGGGTGTTCAACCTGGTCAATGGCGATGGCCCGACCGTGGGTTCGGCCATGTCCGCCCATCCGGATATCGACATGATGTCCTTTACCGGCTCTACCGGCGCTGGCCGCCAGGTAATGAAGAACGGCGCCGAGACCATCAAGCGGGTGGCACTGGAACTGGGTGGCAAGTCCGCCAATATCCTGCTCGACGATGTGAACTTCGAGAAGATGGTCGCCCACGGGGTAATGTCCTGCATGAACAACACTGGGCAGTCCTGTAACGCCCCGACCCGCATGTTGGTACCCAACAGCCGCATGGATGAGGTAGCAGAGATCGCCAAGGCGGTAGCCGCCAAGGTCAAGGCCGGCGCTCCCGATGCCCCTGACACCACCATGGGCCCGGTCGTGTCCAAGGCCCAATGGAACAAGATCCAGGACCTGATTGCCAAGGGCATTGAGGAAGGCGCCCGTCTGGTGGTCGGCGGTACCGGTCGTCCCGAGGGGCTGGATCGCGGCTATTACGTCAAGCCCACCGTGTTCAGCCATGTCACCAACGACATGACCATCGCCCGTGAGGAGATCTTCGGACCCGTGCTGTCGATCATCGGCTACGAGAATGAGGCAGACGCCATCCGCATCGCCAATGACACCCGCTACGGGCTGTCCGGCTACGTCTCCTCCGCTGATCTGGAACGCGCGCGCAATGTCGCCCGTCAGATTCGCACCGGCATGGTCCATCTCAACGGTGCCCCTCTGGACAACGACGCGCCCTTCGGTGGCTACAAGGAGTCGGGCAACGGTCGCGAATGGGGTCATTACGGCTTCGAAGACTTCCTCGAGGTGAAATCCATTTTCGGTTACTACGCCGAAGGTTGATCCCCGCAGCCGGTGCGGCGCTCGCCGCACCGGCCTTCACTTGTCTCTTCCTCTTCCCCTTCCCCTCCCGATTCCCCGTTGCTCAGAAAAGGGGCACCACCGGCGGCGTTTGCTGGTCAGAACCCATGACATCCTCAGTCAGGGTTATCGGATATGGCGCGGGTTCATCGAGTTTTCATCTGGGTGGCGAGCGGGATCATTCTGCTGCTGGCGGCGTTGGTGCTTGCCGTACTGCTGTTCGACTGGAATCGACTCCGACCCATCATCAACGAAAAGGCCTCCGAGGCCCTGGATAGGCCCTTCGCCATCGAGGGTGACCTGTCGGTGGACTGGCGCCGCTACCCAGGCGCATCCGGGTGGCGCGGCTGGATCCCCTGGCCGATCATTGCCGCCGAGCAGTTGCGCATGGGCAACCCGGACTGGGCTGAGGGGGATACCTTTGTCAGTCTGCAGCGCGCCGAAATGCAAGTGTCACTGCTCGCGCTACTGACGCGAACCGTTCGCATCCCGCATATCAGCCTGCAGCAGCCCGAAGCCAGCCTGCAACGCCTGGCCGACGGGCGCGCCAACTGGACCTTTGATCTGGGCAGGGAAGAACAGGATGAGGATGAGCAATCAACCTGGATTCTGGATATTGGCACCATAGCTTTTGATCAGGGGCAGGTCACCATTGACGACGCGGTCAGCGAACTGATGCTGGAGGCGCATATCGAGCCCTTGGGCGAACCCATGGCGTTCGACGAGCTGGTCGGAACGGCGCAGACAACCGGCTCCACCGAGCATGCCTTCGCCTGGCGAGCCAGCGGACGTTATCAGGGGCAGCGGGTGGAGGGAGAAGGCAAGGCTGGCGGCGTTCTGGCGCTTCAGGACGCCGATCAGCCGTTTCCACTGGAAGCGGACGTACGTGCCGGTTCAACACGCATCCAGATAAGCGGTACGCTGACCGACCCACGGAATCTGGGTGCTCTGGACCTGCAGCTGAAGCTGTCCGGGACCAGCCTGAGCAATCTCTATCCTCTCACCGGAGTAACCCTGCCGGACACGCCGCCCTATTCCACCGACGGCCAGCTCAGCGCTGAGCTGAAGGGCGAGAATGGCGCCACCTATCACTATCGGGATTTCAACGGACGTATCGGCGACAGCGACATTCATGGTGACCTGACCTATGTGGCAGGAGAGCCCCGGCCACGCCTCTCCGGCAGCCTGGTATCCAATCAGTTGCTGTTCAGCGATCTGGCCCCGCTGATCGGTGCCGACTCCAACGAGCAGAAGCAGGCCCGGGGCAGCGACGCCAGACAACCCGCAGGCAAGGTCCTGCCCGTGGAAGAGTTCCGTACCGAGCGCTGGCAGACCATGGATGCGGATGTGCGCGTCAGAGGCAAGCGCATAGTACACAACGAAGAACTGCCGATCTCCGACCTGGACGCCCGGGTGCAACTGGAGAATGGACAGTTGAATCTGACGCCCTTGAAGTTCGGCATGGCCGGCGGCACGCTGGAGGCCGATATCGCGCTGAACGGCGCAAACACCCCACTGCAGGGCAAGGCCCGCGTCAAGGCCCGCGGTCTCAGACTCAAGGATCTGGTACCGGATTTCGAGCCCATGCAGACCAGTCTGGGGGAACTCAATGGCGATGCCAACTTGACCGGCACCGGCAACTCGGTTGCCGCCCTGCTGGGCAGCGCGGACGGCCAGATGCAGCTGGTGATCAATGACGGTACTGTCAGTCGCAGCCTGATGGAGATAGCCGGACTGAACGTTGCCAACTACCTGATCGCCAGGATGTTCGGCGACGAGGAGGTCCAGATTCATTGCGCCGTGGCCGACCTCAAATTCGACAAGGGCAGCATGACCACGCCGATCTTCGTCATCGACACCGAGAATGCATTGATCGAGGTGGATGGCACGGTCAATTTTGCCACCGAGGAACTGGATCTGGATATCGATCCGGAATCCAAGGGATTGCGCATCTTCTCCCTGCGCTCACCACTGTACGTACGCGGCACCTTCGCCGACCCCCGCCCGGGTGTCCACGCTGGCCCCCTGGCCCTGCGCGGCACCGGCATGCTGGCATTGGGCGCTCTGACGCCAGCCGCCGGCCTGCTGGCGCTGATTGCTCCCAGCGGCGAGCAGGACAGTCAGTGTCAGGCCTTGCTGGAGCGTACACGTGACAGTCGGTAATGAGTTTTTCGCGGGGGGCTCTGGAAGGCCGTACAAGGTATTCCCCGATCGCGCCGGATTACGCTCTCAGCGAGGCATCGCCTTTAACTGATGCCAATGCTGCTCGCCTGCCCCGAGTCATGCCCAGCCGTTGCTCCTCTGGATCAAGCAGCTTCTGATGAGGCGAGCTTGCCGGTTGCGGCAGCCTCAAGGTCCTTCTCCCGTTCAACAACGGCTGCTTCCAGCTCCGGAGAGCATTTGGCCCATTGTTCCGGCGGTAAGGGCTGGGACCAGGCGATGGACTCGGGGCTGGTCAGGTCGGGGATAACGGCGAATTTCTTCTTGTGCAGCCAATGGTAGACCATCGGATTGAAGAGGATCTGGCCGATACCCACATCCCATAACAAGGTCATAAGAAGCCCGTGGTGCTGCCGAGCCTTGTGAAACTCTTCAGCAAAGATATCTCGCAGGCTTTTATCCCGGACGTCTGTGGGTTCCGGTACCGCTTCAGGGCCGATCTCCATAAAACTGCGAATGCATTCCCACTGGCGCATGGCCGCAATACCCGGACCAGGGCTGACCATGATGGCCCAGCCTTCCTTGTTCATATGATAGGGTTCGTCGATCTGATGCTTGTACGGAAACCACAACAGCAACCCACCCATCTTGGCGGCACCGAACTGGCCGATCATGGTCGCGCTGGGAGCGATGGCATGTACCCGCTCCCAAGGTACTGTCCACTCCTCTCCCTCTGGCGTGACGATGCGGACTTCGCGGCGCTGGCGGTGAAAGCGCAGGGGTG
>LSQX01110137.1_pt1 | contig 15701 bp, 1 predicted proteins | sample 654561 | NCBI WGS metagenome assembly LSQX01 (sample SAMN04489861, study PRJNA283612) | anaerobic digester metagenome | isolation source: 4 biogas reactors fed with cattle manure at either 37C or 55C with and... | place: Denmark: Kongens Lyngby | collected 2014 | reverse complement strand
GGTAGTCATGTGCTTGTTGCAGTAGTTTCCTTTATTACAGCCGTTATCATCACCGCGCTGTGTCTGCGCTACAGATACAACAAAGCTAAAAAAACTCACAAAGGCGAGTAGGGAGGCAAAACGCTTATGAAGCTCAAAAGGAAAATTCTCTTATTTTTGGTTCTTACTCTTATTCTAACTCCGGCAACTTTTTTATCTGTCAGTGCTGCCAACAAAGAGCCAGATAATCAAGGAGCCCCAACCATGATTCTATTGGGTAGCCCTAATTCCACTGTTGATTATACCCGCCAAAAGCCAGAGGTAGCTATTTTAAACATGTACAACGGCAATAGCGCAGAGTTTTATAGCACCTTGATGGACGCCAGCAGCAGTTACAACGGTATCAGGCTTTTTGGCAAAACAGTCGATTCTCAATTATATGCCGACGATGTCTTTTCCCCCGATGAATATGCAGAACATGGGTGGGATGACCCCTTGTATTACCATGGGTTCGAGAATCCAGATACCACCTTGTATAAATTGAATGCAGTAGTCGATCAATTTAATCGACCCATTCATAATTTAGAAGTGGGCGTATCAGGAACCTTTCACAACAATTGGCACATGCATGCCACGAAATTTCATATGGACTTTGAAGAGTCAGTCAATGTTCAGTTACCGGAAGAAGTTCATATAATGTCTTATTCCGGCCTGATTCTGGAGATGGACAACAAAACCATCATTCAACAATATGGCTCGAAAAAAGATTATGTAACTAACCCTCGTGTAGGTGACCTAGAATTTGCCTCACTGAAGCAATTCAGCGGAAAAGAAAAGGAGTTAATTCTGTGGATTACCAGAAGCGGCCAATATTTCGACAGTTATAAGCAGTATTGCACTTGTGGGGGACATTATGTTGACAAAACTGTAGTAGCTTTTAGGGACCAAAGCGCCCCGCAAATTAGCGAAGTATGGCTTGACGGAGATAATATATACGGAGTAAAAAACAAGGTCTATAAATCCGGTGATCCAATCGAAATAAAAATTGTATACAACGAACCCATACGTTTCGCCGACGATAGTGCAGAGGACAAAGGGGATTTATATGTAAAACTTGTTGTTGACGGAGTTCTTGAAGGCCAAGGTGGCAATATTCACCCCAAGGCTTATTTAACCAAGCTCGACAACAACACACTATACTTTAGCTACACTGTGCCAGATAGTTTAAATTCCAGCTATAAAATCTCCCAAATCGACCTTTCACCCTTAATGGGAACGGAAATTGAGCTAAAACACGTTGGCCCGGTTGCCCAATATAAAAGTTTTACAGATCCTATCTTCAATAATACTTATCAGGTTATTGATAGCTGGCTCGATGATGGCACTTTTGCAATTAAAGTACCTTCAGATGTAGGCGGTAAAGCCTTAGGGTTTAACGAAACCACTTCCTACATAACAGACTTAGCCGGTAACCCCATCAATAACGAAATTATTAAATCGGATTTCTCTATCGATACTCAAGAAATAGAAATAATAGAAATCAGCCCAAGCTTTTTCATCGCAGAACCAAATATCAAAGAAATGTTAGGAAAAACAAACCCTGCCGACCCAGGATATGCAGATAACAGCGACACCCACATGGGCGGCATGGCCATGTTCAAGGTAAATGCTACATTCAACAAACTGCTTGCAATAAATAACAAGAATGGCATACCTGTAAATGAAAAATATGACGGATTAGTTGCTACGACAAATATGAAAGATGAAGAAGATAAACAAATAACCCTGGCAAGCGACATGGCATTTTCCATACCTTCCAAAAATACTGAAATGAGTTCTGGTTATGTTACCCAAATCTCATTTCACTCTTCTCATTTTGTCAATGCTTATGACTATAAAGCTACTTGTGAGGACGAAGACGGGATCTTAAGGATTACAAGTATCACTTATGCTACAGGTGCTGATCAGCTTAAAGATATAGTCGGCAACAAATTTGCAGAGGTAACCTCTATCGCACCAAGTTTAATGAATAAAACATTATATTTGGATGCCGATAAAGCCATAGCGACTACATCTTTAAATAAGAATGAGGACAATCTCTATAGCCCTGAACCTGTTACAGTAGGTGTCGGAGAAGAAACCAGAGCCTTCAGGTTCCCCTTCGCAGTAGAAGACTCTGTCGGAAATGTGAAATCCGGAGTTAACGACCTAACAGGTACTTTTGCTTGGGCTAAAATAGGTGCTTCTTCATCTCAAAATTGGCCATATCAATACCTGATTACAAATAAAACGCAATTAGACGGAACAGAAGAGTGGTCAAATGGATTCACAGGCAATCACTATTATGATTTTGTGCAATTAGAGGGAGTTTCCCAATATGTCTATATTCGCCCGGTAGTTGATCACGATTACAGCCTGTTCGATACTGAGCTTAGGTTTAAACCCCTTGATTATGCAGGCAATGAATATAGATGGAATGAGTTTGTTTCTTTCCCCTTAGATATAACCTGGGAAGACGAAGCCCCAACCGCCTCAGCTAAGGATGTGCGACGCAGTTTAGGTGAAGGAAACACAGGCACTATTGAAGTAGATGTACTAGTACAAGACCAATCTGCTCTGCACGAAGCCTATTATCATTGGAGCGATGAAAAAACAACCCCACCAGCCTCAGATGAGCCTAACTGGATTCAGACTAACATAGTTTTTGATTCTACAGACCAACCCAAAACCGGAAAAATCACAGCAACTGCTACAGTCCCTGCTAATAGTGAATTCTCCAAATATCTTTGGGTCAGAGTTTTAGATACCTCCGGAAACGAATTAATAACCAATTTAGGCCTGTACGAGTACAATTTAAAAGAAGTAGCCTATGGGCTAAAGTATTCAACAGGTATTACTTCTGCCGCATCCCTTCAGTTAGAAAAAATGGAGGAGGGCGGGCTATTAGTCTTTATGGTGCCGGTGCCTGGAACTCCAAATGAATATTTTGTTCGCGTCTTTGGCGCCAATGTGGCTGACCGAGAAACACCTCTCGATCGTGACGCCTTTAGAAGCTATGCTTTAAGCTACCAACAGGGGTCGGAAGAAGTGTTAGACACATTTTGGCGAAGGATGACAGTAACGGAAAGTTCTGGTAAATACACCTTTGAGTATATAAAAGATGCTAATACTGATTATATTGAGAGTATAACCAGAGCAACTGAAAATAGTCAGCCTTATTTTAGTGGTAATTTGCAGGTCATTGTGCTTTCGGGTAAAGAAGATGCTTTTGTACTTAAGCGATATGATTCTGAAAAGTATGACTACCCCTTAAACGCAGGAACTGAGACACACCACGTAGCTAAGGAGACAGTTTCTTTGAGAGTTTCCCATAATAAAGAGAGTGCTGATACCGACACATTTCAAAATATAATATTTGAACCTCTGCAAACAATCGATGTAAAACAGGGGCCAAAATCCAATGAGCACCACTGGATACAAGGTGACCCTCTTATGCTTTCCACAGCAGAAGGGGTGAAGTTCAGCGTCGACTTAGGCGAGGATAACTACGGCTGGAATTATGAAGACGTTGATTTTGCCAATTCATATATCGAGCTGCAACTGATAAATACAACTACAACTCACCGTGCATATCTTAAAACCGGTAAAATTCAAACTGTAGTATTTCCTAATGCAGACTATGAGCAAGGAGATTATAAAATAACCCTTTATGTAAATTGCTTTGCCGGAAAAGGCTATAAAATTGATTTAAAAGATTCTGAAGACCAAGACATAGTTATGCATATAGATACTTCCCCAGCTGCGAAGAACTTTGGCATCAGTGCCTTGAAATATACCCCCGCTAAGATACAATATAAAAATATTTACTATTCTCACGGCCTGGACACTCAAAGCTTTTTTAATTGGGAAACTGATTCTTACAGCAGTGACCAAGTCATATACCTTCCAGCCCATTTGCCAGATAAAGCCCATGAATTAACTGTTGAAGTTAAGGGCTATAAAGATATATCTGAGTTTGCTATTAGTGTTTGGAATGTAACAGCTAATGGCCAAAAGGCAGGCACATATTACTATAATTTTGACGATGTTTCACAACACCGCTCCCTTGATTTCGAAGTTTTCGACACCTATGAAGAAGCTCAGAATCATAATGGGTTGGGCCTAGTCAAAAACGAAGAGAATATAATTGCCGTTCAAATTCAAAACAGAAACGGTATCGATTCTCAAATCAAATACTACAATATCTATCCAGTAGACGTGGAAGTAAAGGGCGCAACATCGGTTACCAGAGGCACAGACGGCGGCCATGTGGTAGCTTCGGGTAATATTATCTTTACCCCCGATGAAGGGCAGCTCATGGATGGTGTTCGTGTTTTTGCAACGGCAATACCAAGCCCAATTAGCTCAGATACATGGAAGGGCACTCCGCAAGAGATGGCGCCTCAATTTGACGGAACCTACACTTCTCCCTTAATTGAAGATATAAATCACTATTTTGTCTACAGCATAGATAAGTATGGCAACCTGAATCTATACGATATTGAAGAGTACTATTTGGATCCCCCTCTCGCTTTAGTAGAAGAGGCAGCACCTGTTGTTACTGTTCTAAGCAGTTCTGTCAATACAGACTCTGGGGCTTATGAAGCTGTATTTAAAATTGAAGATGATACTATTAATGCCTATTCGTATGTAAATTGGAGCCTTCCCACAGTCTATATGCCTTTAACAGTAAGCTTGTCGTTTGATGCCGAATATGAGAAAACGCTCAAAATACAGGATATAGCGGATTTAGAATTCACTTTAAACGAAAATGAAGATGAATTTGTTTGGAAATCTTCAGGTAGAAGCCCAACCGGTATCTATGAAGTTAGAGCCATAAGAAAGAGTGATGTATCTGACGCTTCATCAGTAGACCCTCACTATTTAGAAGTAACTGTTTTAGGAGCTGTTCACTATCAAGAAAATGACCCAGGTCAGACTTTTACCCTTTACCTTGACGCCACTGATGCCTCAGGGAATTCCACTTTAGATGAGATAGATAAAACAGGTGCTGAATTTGCCAATGTTATTAGCGCTAAACCCAGAGCTTACACTAGCGAAGACGGCTGGGATAAAGAACCTGTCTACGCTCATGTAGGTGAAGGTGAAGTAAATGTTTCCCATATGGCCTTGATTATTAAATTCAATATGCCAGTCTTGCCTGAAAGCTCTTGGATAAATCCTGAGCCCCAATATGGAACAGTGCAAGTGAGGGCATTTCCCATAACAAAAGACGGAACATACGAAATAAAATTCCATGATGTCTTTGGCAATTCATTTGTTCAAGAATTGACTATAGATAATGTAATTGACCCAGGGCTGACAGTTGAAATAACTCCTTCAGATTTAACAGCAGGTGATGTTGTTGTTCGGGTGATTGATGAACCAAGCTATTTTAGTGGTGGCCTGATCCTTTATAAAAAAGATGGGGAAAGTTTAATCCCTGTATCCGATGACGAATCTATAATAACTGAAATAACCAGCGAAAAGCAGATAACCCTAACTGAAAACACAGCTTTAGTCGCTTATCGATATGTCGGTTATGTTCCTTATGAAGAAATGGTACAAAATAACACTGTCACCGTCGGCTATAAAACTGAAATCACCATAGATAACATTGTAAAATCCGCTCCAACGGCTCAAGCTTATCTATATTTTACCGAAACAGGCATAGAGTATGCTGCCGATGATGAAGCCCTTCCAAAAGCGACCTCTGGGAAAATAATTGTGCATTACAAAGCCACAACCAAAGTGGTGCCCACTAATAGCACGGGAACAGAACACACCTTCAAGTATAGCGAAAGTGATACTTATACCTTCTCTTTTGAAGACGGATTAGGTCAAACCGGTAGTTTAACAGTCGATTTAAGCGTTTTAGGTGTCACAATGTTAGAGCCTACATTAACAAGTCCGGTGGTTAAAGATGAAGAAGCTCCTCGCCTTACACTGGACATGTATGCTATGCGTTCAAATAGCTACATCCAAACCGATACCATTGCTGGCACTGCTACATCAGAAACAATAAAAGGGATATTCGACGGTGCAGGCTACGTTCAAGGCTACTTGTTTGAGGTTAGCGTACTTGATCAATCCAGCTACAAAATTGTATTGAAGAACACTGAACCTCAAGGTGAAATTTCTTATGCTACAGCTGTAAACGACAGTATTTTAGGAGCATCTTTAGTGGGAAGAATGATCACTCTTACTCCGGATTTAGATCAAGATCTTTATATTGTTGTTGTCGACAATGCCATAGCTGAAACTGGTGCAGAGAATGATAATTACGCTTATGTTTTAATCAAAGCAAGTGATTTGAGGCCTTGGTTTGACACCTTAGCACCAACGATAAAAACAGAGACAGTCACTAATTCCCTCTATGAAAAAACAGTTTATATAAAATTTTCAGATAAGGCAAATGATGGGCATGAAATAGACTATGTCAATTTAATCAGTCCCAAACTGGAAAAAGTTTCCGGAGAAACTGGGGCTTTGGAAAAATATAACGGTTGGTACAAGCTTGTTTTTAATGACAACGGCTCTCAAGAACTTGTCTTCTCTGACTTGGCAGGGAATCGAACGGATCAAACAATTGAAATGAGTGGAATCGACGATTCTAAGCCTGTAGTTAAAGTAGTTTGGTCGCCCCCTCATGTTGTGACAAGTGGAGATGTAAGTACAATTTACGAGACTAGTCCTACTTTAGGTCCTGTTAATACGGATATAAAAGCTATAATAACCGCCGATAAACCAATGGCAAGTGTATTCCCTAAAGAAATTACATATGACGGTACAAGCTGGGATGAGTGGCCATATTTTTCAACACCTGAAGGCATTAGCTTTACACCGGATCTGTTATACACTAATGATCCTGTTACTCAATTGGTCACTGTAACTTTCAGCGGTGAAAGCAATGGAGTTTTAGGGGTTCGCATGGAAATCACAGCCCCCAATTGGCAAACCAGCGAAGTAGAACTTCAAATATCTGAGGGGGCAATCGATAAGACGGCACCCGAAATCGAAACGGAAATAAATTACCAAAAACGCGGTGATTATTCCACCCCCTATGCAGCTGAAATAATTCTCACCCCCAACGAGCCTGCTTATTGTCTGAACGCTGGCAAAGCAGGGGTTCTTTATGACGAAAATAATCCTTTGAAAGTCACTACAATTCTAAACAGCACTGCTACTTATCGCTTTGCCGATAAAGCTGGCAATATTGGCAACATTGCAGTAACTACTAAAGATATTGACCGCACCCCGCCTAAAATAACCACCGACCCTGCTAATACTAAAAACTTACCTTCTTCTACGGCAGCTACCATAAAAATAAAAGTTGATGAAGCTTGCACCATTACAGTCGATACTACAACCCCTACAACTTTTAGCTTAAGTGCAGATACCGAGCACACCATAACATTTACCGAAAACGGTGTTTATCAGATCAAAGCTACAGATAATGCCGGTAACTCAGGTCTTGTCACAGTCGTGATTGGCAGCATCGACAAAACAGCCCCCATGATCAGCTTCGATAATCTGACTGTTAGGATCAGGCAAGACAGCCAGTTATCTGATTTGGAGGCACTATTAGATCAAGGAGTAAACGTCTGGGATAATTTAGACGCTCCGGAAAAACTGGTAGTTACTTACGATTTAACTGATAAAAATGGAGTAGACATAGTCAATCTTAGTCAACCTGGTCTTTATGAAGTTCTCTATATAGTTGAAGATACTGCCAGCAACCAAGGCTATGCAACTCGCTACGTGAGGGTTTTCGACAAAGGCCAGCCCGTCATCATAATCGGCGGCCAAATAACCGAGCCCGAAGGCACAATCATTTTGACTAAAGGTCAGCACCAACTAATAGTGGAGGGTTTAAAAAAGATCTCGGCCAGTGAGATGGAGCCCTATACCATTAAAATCACCCAGGGCATTCGCTCGGAAGGGCAAATGAAATACTATAATTCAACAGTTCCCGTTGACGCCCAAGACAAAATCACATTAAACCAAACAGGTTTTTATACCCTCTACATCACCACCCAAAGCAGACAGAGTTACCGCACTTTGCTCTACGTAGAAAAATAGGAGGAAGGCGAAATGAAACGGTTTACACGGTTTATATCGATGTTACTCTGTATCGTCACGATAACAACGGCGATACCTGTCAGAGTTTTAGCCGATACTTCGAGTCATGACTCTGTATATAGCATAGACAATGGTTATATAAGGGTAGAGGTTTCCGGCGAAAACGGTGGCTTTGTCGTCAATACCGAAGAAGGCGACTTGCTCAAAAAATCAGACAACAACAAGAAACTCTTGTTTCATAACGGTCAATATGACACCTCTTTCGTCTCCTTCCGAGTCGATTACGGCGAGGGCAGAGTAGAAGATTATATATTTGGAGGTAAATACGGAAATTTAAGCGACCCCAGCCGCCTTGGTGTTCAGGTGAGTCAGGCCCAAGCCAACGGAGATATTGTAGCCACTTGGAGAGTAGGCCAGCTGACTTTTACACAAAATATTACCTTGGCCAACGAAGTCTCTAGCGAACATGGCATGGTCTCGATCCAGCTGGAAGTAGAAAATCAAACCGGCGCACCTGTCGATGTCAAAGCCAGAATTCTTTTAGATACCTGTTTAGGGGATAAAGACTTTGCTTATTATCAGGTGCTAGCAGAAAATTTAAGCGCCGAAGCCATAACTTCTGAAAGGGTTTTAAACGGCAGCAAGTACGCTTTACCTCAAAACTTTTACGCCATGGATGACCCTTTAAACGCGGGAATCATGGCTTATACGGTCAACAACCCGGCAAACATGCCATACCAAATTGCCTTTGGCCATTGGAACAACCTAGCTTCAACTCTCTTTGACTTTACCCCTAACTCATCCCTGAACTTTACCAATGTTTACAACGAATATTTGACCGCCGACAGCGCTTACGCACTTTATTACGATTTAAATAGTATTCCTAGCTCTAAATCAGCCAGCTTAATCAGCTTTTACGGCGTCTATTCCAGACACAATGTCCCCGCCGCCAACTCAGTAGCCATAGATGCAACTGTACCCATCCGCTTGGAGCTTAACCCTGATAAAACCGGCTTTATACGCCTTTCAGACCTGGGAATTGCAGATTTTGCAGCTGGAGCTGTCTTTGAAAACTATGCTTCCGAGACGGCGATGGATTTAGAGAATATCACATTGGCTGTCCAAACTACCTCTAACTTACGTGTCTTGAGTGATAGCGGCAGCGCCATCAATGAATTCGGCGATTTAGAACCAGTAAGAGTAAACTACAGCGACGTTAAAATAGGGAACACCATCTCCAAACAGCTTTATTTTCAGGCTCATCTCAGTGAAAATGCTGCCTATGAGCGCATCACTTTTGGCGTCTATGATGTTTCATCCCCAGACGGTGAACTGGCAGACGACCGGCTACTTGGCGAAAAGGTAGTATATATACTGCTACCTGGCAGCGATGGTGCTATCCCCAAAGTTACTTTTTCTTCCATGACCCCGGAGGTCATCTATACATCAGGCACCCGTCACTTGTTTGTGGCCCTGACCAATGCTTCCATGTTGGATAATAGAGCTAATTGGAATTTGTATGCCTATAGTGTAGACGGAAAAATTAAAGTAGATATCCCCGAAAATAGCATCAGTATCAGCGGCGGCATCATGGATATCGCCTTAAAAGATGATATCGAGTTAGCCCCAGGGAGCTGGTATTTACAATTGGAATGGACAGATTATGCGGTGACCAGCAAACTTGTGCCGGCAGTCCACCAAAAACAAACGGCCAGTCAATTGCGCTTTGTCGTCTCGGAAGACAAAAAGTACAAAAACGAAAGCTACGGAGTTCTTTGCGTTGTTGAATACAATGTAGATAAAAACCCAGGCATTAAAACTGAAACCTATAATCACGACAGTATGTATCGCCTCGTAGCTTTCGAAGACGAAGATGCTTTTAAGGAATTCAGTAAAGAAACGAGTAAGTATGTAGAAATTCTATTGATTTTCCGAGGAGAGTTTACCGGAGAAAGAAAAGTCCTTACCTCCAATGGGCAATTGGAGACAACCTATTATTCTGCCGTCAGCACCAAACATTTGGACACAACAACCCGCCAGTATGTTATCGATAACCCCATAACCATCAACGGTTGTATGGATTTCGAAGCAGGTACCATGGCCGTCTATTACGAAGATTATTTGAGCCCGGAAGGCTTTAGATCAGCCGCCATCATGACCGAATTTGACGGGGATTTGCTGACCAGTGACGCCAGAACTTCAGTCTGGAAAGGCAAGGCAATTTTCACAAAAATCGAGCAAAAAAAGAACTTCTCTTTACGGCCTTACGATATCAACGGCAACCGCAAGGAAAACTTCAACGATGCGACCATCCAGCTGATTTGGCCCAGCGTCTATGGCTTAGGGCAAACCCTGGCCGGCATGATTTTTAAGCTGGCCTATGGTGAGCTGGGGGTAGTTATAGATACACCTGAGCCGGAAGAAGAGGAAGATGAAAATTCCGCAGAAGCACCAGAAGAAGATGATGAAGAGGAAGAATTAGAAGAAACAGAATTAGGCAGGGTGCTTTCATTTACCGCCAGTTTCTCACTATCTTTTCTCAACCCCAAAGAAGGGGAAAAACCCCGAGAGACCTATTGGACCAAGATGCAAGAGCTCTTTGAGTATCATACGACCGATTCCAGCCTTTACGAAATTGCCTATGGTAAAGACAAGGTCAACCAAGTGGGGGATTTTACCAAAGTCAACGAAGATGACGAAGATGATAAAGGTTGGACCGGCTCTGTGATGGTCCAGGATGTCTTGTTTGGCTGCGGTGTTGGCTTTTACGGAGTCAAATTCAAGGTGGATGTAGGAATCCAAAACTATATTGACAGTTTGCCTAAGATCAAAGGAACCCTAGAAGTCAACACTGTCAACAATTGGGCTTTTTCCTTTGAAGGTGAAATGGAAATGGCAACATTTTCTTTGGAAGCCAAATTATCTTTCAAAAGCTACAAGAATTTCCCCGTCCCTGATGAAGTCTATTTTTTCGCGGGCGGCTTTAAACCAGGCATAAATATAGACACTTATGGCGTCATCTGGATTACCGGAGGCGGCGGAGGCATATCCGATCTTTATGAATCCATCTTTTTGAAACAAGCTCTGCCGCCCCTTAAACTGATTTTGGCAGTGAGTTTTAACATTGCACAAGTTATGGATGCAACAGCAAAGCTTGGTATAGGCTTGACCGGAATTTCTTTAGAAGCTTCGGATATTAAGGTTATGACCGCTATTAAGGTGATTCCCAAGCTAGCTTTGAACATGGAATGGTACCCAGATCTCGACCTAAAAGGCGCACTTTCCATCGATTTGTTCCAAGGAGTGATCAAAGGCAACGGGTATATCGTGCTGATTGGCAAAGGTTATACAGACTGGTTTTTTGAAATGTACGCCAAAGCTGCTTTGAAAATACCCATATCTGTGCCGGCAGTGGGCGGAATGACCATTGCAGCCGTGGATTTGGGCATTAATACAGAAAAGATTTGGGGTGGTTTTCAAGCTCTCAGCATCGCCTATGGAATTACCTATTATTGGGGCGAACTGGATGTAGACTTTACCACCGGAGCCAATAAAGCCAAGCCTACCTTCCCAGATTTATTGGGGCAAAAAGATTTGCCCATCTACTATGATACCGAGCGCAACCAAACTTTGTTTGCCCACTTTGGCACCAACATCTCGGCACCGGTTGAGGCCGAAGTTATAGCTTTTGACGACCTGCCAAAATTGATGGATGCAAGCCTTAACACTGCCGAAGACTATAGGTTGCATAAATTCAACTTAGGCGCTTACAATCCATATTTTAATAACGCTGCTATTGTGCAAATAATATATGATGCAGATGATCTAGCAGATGCAAGAACAAAAGCTGAATCTTTTGAAATCAAGGATGCAAGAAACGGCAATGTATTAACCGGAAATAGCTTCCCTCTGATGCTTTTAAAACCAGATAGTGATGGCGAATATAGAACTGATGACCCACAAAATGCCGACGCTAACGCTAATATCACCTATAACGAAGAAACAGGCAAAGCTTCACTTAGCTTTACAGTAACAGATCCAGATCATTACGATAAAGATTGGTATATTTCTACGGGAGAATACGAATCCAATGTAATGCTCTACAATGTGCAACCTTTACCAAAAATGGAATCGATTTCGGGTGTTATTACTGGTTCTGAAATTGACTTAAGCTGGACTGGCTCTTCTCTTCATGAACTCGATAAAATCAGTTTTTACTTAAGTGAGAGCAATGACCCTGAAAGCCTCGAGATAGGGTTCCCCTTGGCGATTGTCGATAGTTATTCTGATCTTATGGACGATATAGGTAGTAAACTAATCGATATCCCCAGCGATATCCCCAGTGGCGAGTATTACATCCGTGCTGTTTATTCAAAAGAAGATGCTATTAACGGTGTTATCTATAGCACAGATAAAGTTGTTTATGTAAATGACGACACCCCTGGAGAAGCCACTGTAACTGAGTTTGCCCCAGCTGGAAATTTAGAATACCGCTTGACTATTGCTGAACCAACAGACGGTAAAACAGAAGGATATATGGTCAGCATTTATAATGCAGATGATACACCCACAGATCTTGTAAACTTAGCCTACGATAAAGCAGAAAGCGGAGATACAACATTTACAATTGGTGGAAGTTACACATTCGAGAAAGATAACTACGGCCTAGAAGGCGGGAAACAATACTACGCAACTGTAGTACCTTACAACTTGATTGATACCGACAATGACGGAGAACCAGACTCGGCTGTTTATGGTCTTGAGACCCAAACCGAGGCTGTAACCTTGCCCACACCAAGTACACCCCAAATAACCATAAGTGCAGATAAAACTCCGGTTGAGGTTACTCGGACTCAATTACAAAAAAATGGTGAGTCAGGTGAACCAGTAGCAGCCCAAGTTAAACACATAACCTACAGAGATAATACAATAACCCTTACTGCTACATCCGACGAGACTATAACGGGTAAGTGGAACTTAGATGATGCCCAGATTGAAGAGATCCCCATTGAGGGAGCTATTGAAAAGCCTCTAGGAGAATTTAGCAATACAAATACAATAAATATTCCCCTTGAAGAACTGTCTGAAGGGCAGCACACTTTAGAAATAGCAGGCAAGAATGCCGCAGGAGACGGCTTTAGGTATATATACAATTTTGTTGTAGATACAACTCCTCCACGTTTTATGCTGACCAGTCCTCTTAACGGTAGCTTCTTTGGCCAAGACGGCAAAGTTTTAGTCTCTGGCCTAACAGATAATGACGCTCACTTCACAATCGTAGCGGAAGAAACTGCTCTAACGGAACAGGCGACATTATTCAGCAACAAAACAATAGAAGAGCTGAATGGTACAATCGACCGTGATGGTGTTTTCCAATTTACTATTGAGTTGCCTGATTATAACAGCGCATCTAAGCGTGATTTAAGCTTTATGGTATCAGACGCTGCCGGCAATACGGTTGTCAAAAACGTGAGTGTTACCCATGGCGGCTTAGCCGACTTAAAAGACTTGCAAATGCTGGTTGATGGAAGCATTGTCTCAACAGGCAATATCCCCTCGTCGGCTTTAGCAATAGAAAATAAACAGCTCAGCCTTTTAGGTGTTACAGCCGACGGAGCTGCTTTCCAATTGAGCGATGGCGGCAATGTAAGTTGGCTCTGCCAGCCAGCCTTAGGCAATGCGACTGTAGACCAAGACGGCCTTTTGACCTTAGGCCAAGGCGCCCAAGGCATGGTGGTAGGGCAGTTGGAAGTATCGGAAGGGTATTACAGAACCGTAGCTATGAGCTTCGGCTCAGAGGTACCTAAAGGCACGGTTGCTGTGTCTGCGACCCTGGGCGGAAGAGTATCTGGGGGCGGCCTTTATGAGCTGGGCGAGCCAGTTACTTTAACTGCAACACCGGATGAAGGATACAATTTTATCGGCTGGACTATAACAGGAGTTAGCGTGGCTGAATCTGAACTAGGCCAAGAAGCTCTCAATTTTACTATGCCCGAACAGGGAAATGTAGTTGCAGAAGCCAAATTCGAGCCAATTCCGGTAAGATCTGGTGAGATAAAAGTGGAAGATAAGACTGTTACTTATGACGGTAAAGAACATGGACCAAATGACCCGGATGGCTTAGAAGATGATGACCAAGTTTGGTATAAGAATAGTGTTGGCGATTGGGTAAAGGAAATACCAAAATTCACCGATGTAAAGTTCGATGTAACAGACAAGGTAACACATTACGAAGTATATACTAAGGTTACAAATGCTAAATATGATAATGACGTCGAAATAACTTCAAAAGTGACTATTGAGCTAAGAGATCTAACAGTTAAGGCTAATTATGCCAGTAAACCTTACGATGGAGAGGCACTTAAGGATGAGAATGCAATAGCTGAAGATCTAGCAGATGACCATTATCTTGCAAGTGTAACCGTTGCAGGAAGTCAAACTGATATAGGCTTCAGTGATAACGTAGTTAGTAACGCAAAGGTCGAAGATGCAAATGGCGACGATGTAACTCTTAACTATGCCATTACCTATGTAAACGGAAAATTGACAGTGACTCATGGCACAGAGCAAGGACCAACAATAACTGTTGCAGAAAAGACAGTTACTTATGATGGTCAAGGTCACATACCCAATACTCCGATAAATTTAGAATCTAGTGACGAGGTAATGTATAAGTATGGAGAGGGCAGTTGGAGCACAGATAAACCGGTATTCACCGATGTAAAACGCGATGGAAGTGGCAATGTAATTCCTTATACAGTAAATGTGAAAGTTGTAAATTTGAAATACTTGGATAGAGAAGTAACTGCGGAAGTAAAAATTAATCCAAAGGCTATTGATATTACAGCTGCAAGTGCAACTAAAGGATATGATGGAAGTCCGCTAACTTTAGAAAATGCCACTGAAACTTCAGCTAAAGCTACAGCGGCAGACTTAGTTGTTGGTCACAATCTAATAAGCGTGACAGTAACAGGAAGCCAGACTGAGATAGGCTTCAGTAATAACGTAGCCAGTAATGCAAAAATAGAAGATGCAAAGAGCGACGATGTAACATCTAACTATGAAATCAGCTACGTAAATGGAAAACTGGAAGTAACTCAAGGTACAGTACAAGGTCCAACAGTAACTGTAGAAGCCAAAACTGTCACTTATGATGGTAAGGAGCATAGCATCAATGACCCACAAGGTTTAGAAGATGGTGACGAAGTTTGGTACAAAGGCGAAGGCGACAATTGGACTGAAGTTCAGCCAGTTTTCTCCAATGTTAATCGTGATGCAGAGGGCAATGTAATAGCCTATCAAATAGAAACGAAAGTCACCAATCTCAAATACATGGATAGGTTGGTAACTTCAAAACTCACCATTGGGCCCAAAACTGTAACAGTTAAGGCCAATAACGTAAGCAAAGCTTACGATGGAACAGCTTTAACTTTAGAAAACGCCACTGCAATTCTGGACAAAGCTACAGCAGAAGGCTTAATAAATGGCCATAAATTGGCTGATGTAACTGTAACAGGTAGCCAAATTGCCATAGGTGAAAGCCTCAACAAAGCCAGCGACGCTAAGCTTGAAGATGCAAATGGTACCGAGGTAACTCATAA
>LSQX01297071.1_pt3 | contig 15702 bp, 15 predicted proteins | sample 654561 | NCBI WGS metagenome assembly LSQX01 (sample SAMN04489861, study PRJNA283612) | anaerobic digester metagenome | isolation source: 4 biogas reactors fed with cattle manure at either 37C or 55C with and... | place: Denmark: Kongens Lyngby | collected 2014 | reverse complement strand
GGCATTCTCCAAGAGCCGCAATTTCTCTTCGAGGGAACTAAGGAGCTGGAAATCAGCTGGAGCCTTCTGAAGGAACAGTCGGGGATGCGGCCAAAAGGTGATCAATAGGGATTCTGAAGCGCGCTCCTTAGCCAGCTGGTTAAGGTGGCGGATCAGTATCTGGTGCCCGCGGTGAACACCGTCAAAGATCCCGAAGGCCATCACAGAACGGGGCGGCAGGGATTCATCGGTGGGGTTGGTGATTAGTCTCACAAGAGGCGAAATATCGGCAAAAGTAAAAAAATTCAATACATTTGGGCTGATTAAAACCAAGGGTTATGAGACTAAGAGACATTATGATTATCACGGCATTAGCTACCCTAGCAGCGGGTTGCGGGCCAAAAGGAGGATTCACATTGGAGGGGCAGCTGAATGGATCATCAGGAGATTCGCTCGTACTGGAAGAGATGACAGCTGATGGGTGGCAAGCAGTCCATACCCTGGTGACAGATAAGGAAGGGCGCTTCAACCTGGAAGATACGGCATCCAATCCAAGACTGCTACTGATCCAGACTCCTGGTAAGGAGTATATTACTCTGCTTTTAATGGATGGCGACGACGTGAATCTGACGGCTGACAGGGATAATGTCAGGAGCACTATTTCGGTTACCGGTTCTCAACAAACTCAGTTGCTCAAGGAGTTGGATAGTGAAACTTCTCTGGCCATGCAGCAGCTCGACTCCATTGGTAGGATTTACGAAGAGCAAGAAGCCAAAGGAGATAACCCGCTGCTGGAGCAATGGATAACGGATGAGGTGGGACGCATCATGGATGAGCAGCGGACTTTTGTCCGTTCGTTTATCGAGCGGCACTCATCAGAGCCGGCCTCCCTGCTGGCGCTATCGCATCAACTTCTTCAACAGCCAATCTTAGACGCGAATAACGATTTCGATCTATACGAGCGTGTCGACAAAGAATTAACTGCCAGATTTCCAACCTCTTTGCTGGTTAAGAATTTGCATGAGTTTGTCGAAACTATCAAGCCACAAATTGAAGCAGCCAGAAAGATAGAGGAGATGGTCGGCAACGGGAAGCCTGCTCCCGAGATTAGCCTACCAAACCCCGAAGGGCAGGAGGTTACTCTCTCTTCGTTTAGGGGTAAATACGTATTACTGGATTTCTGGGCTGGCTGGTGTGCTCCTTGCAGACGGGAGAATCCCAATATTGTGAAGGCCTATAACCAATTCAAGAACAAAGGTTTCGAGATTTACGGGGTCTCTCTCGACCGTGACAGGCAGGAGTGGCTGGATGCCATTAAGGCCGACAAGCTGGCTTGGATTCACGTCAGCGACCTGCAATTCTGGAACTCTCCGGCTGCAAAGCAGTATGGTGTACAATCAATTCCGGCCAACTTCCTGATTGATCCCAATGGAATCATCATCGACCGGAACCTCAGGGGAGGAGCTCTCGAAGCTAGACTTCAGGAAATTTTTCAGTAGCCCTTGAATCCCGCTCAGAAAATATATTTCCTGTCTGATGCCCATCTAGGTGCCCCAGATCACGAAAGCAGTTTTGAGCGGGAGCGGTTCTTAACGAATTTTCTAGAGCACATACGTGGAGATGCTTCCGACATCTACCTCATGGGGGATATCTTTGATTTTTGGTTTGAGTATAAGCGGGTGGTTCCCAGGGGTTTTATCCGTTTTCTAGGCAAGCTGGCTGAGCTGGCTGATTCGGGTATTCGGCTTCACTATTTTACCGGCAATCATGATATCTGGATTGAGGATTATTTGCCTTCGCAGATGAACATCCGGATCCACCGGAAACCGGCAACGCTAACTGTCTCCGGCAAAAGGTTTTATCTGGCTCACGGGGATGGATTGGACGAATCGGATCGATGGTTTCGTTTCCTGAAGAAGGTCTTTACCCATCCCTTATTACAATGGGCATTTGCCCGACTTCATCCGAACTTTGCCTTCTGGCTTGCCCATGGCTGGTCGGGCCAAAGCCGCATCCGGCATGGTGATGATCCGTTTAAGGAAGAGCGGGAGCCCCTGATTCAATATGCGCGTAAATTACTAGCCAACAGAGAGTTTGATTATTTCATTTTTGGCCACCGGCATACCCCTGTGGATTATTCATTAAATGATCGCACCCGTTTGATCCTCTTAGGCGACTGGGTCACTCATTTTAGTTATGCGGTATTTGATGGGCAGGAACTGAAGCTGGAAACGTTTGTCAACCCGTGATTCTCATGCCAAAGAAAGATAAGCCGGGCTGTTAACAAACCATTAACGATTATACCCATTTTCTTTACATTATTTAACAATGAGGGATGTAACAATCCTTCATTTGGGGCGTCTTACATACAGAATAAGGAAAGAAAAAAAATGAAAATGATGAAAACACAAACGATAAAAATTCTGACGATTGCCCTGCTGTTTTTTGCAGGCCTGGGAGTTACGAGTACGGCCAATGCACATCCTGACAAACTTCAAAAAAAGATCCTAGCCAAAGTAGAAATGAAAACTACCATTCCGGCATGGGTTTTGCATCATTATGAGAGAAGTCTGGTTGAAGATTGGATGTTAAGTTCCTCTTATCTGGGCGACAGTGTAAATATTGAGGACTGGATGATGGATGAGGAGTATTTTGATGAGGCTTCGATGTTTGTTGAAGGATGGATGATGGATGAGGCGTATTTAGGAGATGAGGCAACAACTGGGATAGAGAGCTGGATGTTGAATCCGGAGTATCTAACCAGGTAATATATATTGAGTTACTGCAAGGAGTAAGTGTTTGTTTTTCGAAACGGCAGGGGGCGAACCTTCGGGTTCGCCCCTGTCATTTTATAGCCACGGGGACATTCAGTCCAAGGGATCAGTTTAACCTCCCCAGATATCACGATCGAGGGAGCGATAGTTCACTGCTTCGGCGAGGTGGTATGGTTCGATTTCAGTGCTTCCTTCCAGGTCGGCGATTGTTCGTGACACTTTCAGGATCCGGTCGTAAGCCCGAGCCGACAGGCCAAGTCGTTCCATTGCTTGTTTCATAATGGCTTTACCCGGGTCGTTGATGCGGCAGAACTTTCTCATCTGGCGGGATCCCATCTGGGCATTACAATAGGTCCCGGTCAGACCGGCAAATCGGTGCTCCTGGATTTGTCTGGCATGAGCCACACGGGCTCGAATGATTTCGCTAGACTCTCCGGTAGGGATTTCGGTGAGTTTATCATATTTTACGGGCACCACCTCAATATGCAGGTCGATCCGGTCGAGCAATGGTCCCGACACGCGGCTAAGGTATTTTTGAACCGATCCGGCCGAGCAGGTACATGGCCTGTCGGGGTGGTTATAATATCCACATTGACAGGGGTTCATGGATGCCACGAGCATAAAGCTGGCCGGGTATTGGATCGTAAACCTGGTGCGGGAGATATTGATAAAGCGATCTTCGAGGGGTTGTCTCATCACTTCCAGCACGGTACGTTTAAATTCGGGCAGTTCATCCAGGAACAGGACGCCATTATGAGCCAGGGAGATCTCCCCTGGTTGGGGATATGATCCACCGCCTACGAGGGCGACATCGCTAATGGTATGGTGGGGTGATCGGAATGGGCGTTTAATGATCAGCCCGTTATGTGGGCCGAGCTTCCCGGCCACCGAATGGATTTTGGTTGTTTCGAGTGCTTCTTCGGGCGTCATAGGTGGGATGATTCCCGGAATCCGTTGAGCCAGCATGGTTTTGCCAGCTCCCGGAGGGCCAACTAACAAAAGGTTATGGCCACCGGCCACTGCCACTTCGAGAGCTCTCTTGACACTCTCCTGCCCTTTCACGTCGGAGAAATCGAGCTCTTGGCGTTCGAGTTGTCGTTTGAACTCCTCCTGGATATCAATTTTGACCGGTTTGGGTGCAGTTGAGCCGTTGAACAGGTCGATTACCTGCGACAGGGAGTTCATGCCATACACGTCAATCCCCTGAACTACAGCAGCTTCGCGAGCATTCTCTACAGGGACAATTAATCCCGGAAAGTGATCTTCCCGGGCCCGCATCGCAATAGGGAGCACGCCTTTGACTGGGCGGAGGGTTCCGTCGAGTGCCAGTTCACCCATCATAACAAAGCGAGAAAAAAGGTCGGATTTAACCTTATCGCTAGCGCCCAATACTCCCATTGCTAGAGGGAGATCATAGGCGGTTCCCTCCTTTCGGATATCGGCGGGAGCCAGATTGATCACAACTCTTTTGCCTGGCCAACGGTATCCCAGTGTTGTCAGGGCTGAAATAATCCGCTGCTGGCTCTCTTTGATGGAGCTATCAGGCAATCCGGATAGGAAATAGCCAATCCCATCACTGATTTGAACTTCCACCTGAATGGTGATGGCACCAATACCTAAAAGCGCGCTAGCGAAGGTCCTTATCAACATAACTTCTGGTGTTTGGTGATATAGATGCAGATAAATGTGCCAGGAGGAAAATCATTTTCGTATTTTTGCACATTATGGCCTTTTTTAAATTAGATAAGCCCAAGCGATTCACGTTCATTCCGAGGTTTTACGACGAGCGGAAGGAGGAACTCTCGGAGCGTATTGAATCGATCAAAAAGGAGATGGAGCCGGCCAACGATGAATCCTATTCGATCAACATCAAAGGCCGGATGCGGGCACGGCACGAGCATTTATACGGCAAAGGGGAATCGAAAGGCTCGAAAAGCGTACTCCGTCGCCTGATGATTGTTGTCTATGTCGGGCTTGTTCTGTTGATCATTTATTTGCTGCTTCAGTTCCTGGCCAATCTCAAATAATCGAATTCTCAGATGCCTGATTTCATCAAGGTTTTACCCGACTCGGTAGCTAACCAGATTGCAGCCGGGGAGGTGATTCAACGTCCCGCCAGCGTTGTCAAGGAGTTGATGGAGAACGCGGTAGATTCAGGGGCAAGTCGTATCTCGGTGATCATCCGGGACGCGGGAAGGACGCTTGTTCAGATTATTGATAATGGCTGTGGTATGAGTGAATCGGATGCCAGGATCTCTTTTGAGCGGCATGCTACTTCCAAGATCAGGAAGGCCGACGATCTCTTTTCCATTCGGACGATGGGGTTTCGAGGTGAAGCAATGGCAGCCATTGCAGCTGTTGCCCAGGTTGAGCTGAAAACAAAATCCCGGGAAGCAGCTGTAGGAACGCGGATCGTCATCAACGGATCGGAATTTGAGGTCCAAGAGCCGGAAGGATGCCCTGATGGAACGAGTATCTCGGTAAAAAACCTCTTTTACAATATTCCAGCCCGGCGAAAATTTCTGAAAGCCCAGTCGACCGAATTAAATCACATCATCACAGAATTTCAGCGTGTTGCCCTTGCCAATCCCGATCTCACCTTAATCCTCACCCATAATAATTCGGAGGTCTATAATCTACCGGCTGCCAAGCGGTTGGAGCGGATAGTGAATCTGTTTGGGAAATCAATCGGTCAGTCGTTGGTATCTATCCATACAGAAACCTCCATCGTGAAGGTCAGTGGCTATATCGGAAAACCAGAATCGGCCCGTAAACGGTACGGGGAACAGTTCTTTTTCACCAATGGCCGGTTCATGAAACACCCCTATCTGCACCGGGCAGTGATGCAGTGTTACGAGACACTCATCCAGCCCGATCAGATCCCTCCCTATTTCATCTTTCTAGAAACTGATCCAGCTCAGATTGATGTTAATATCCACCCGACCAAGACCGAGATCAAATTTGAAGACGAAAGAGCTGTTTATCAAATCGTTCAGGCTTCCGTCAGGGAGAGTCTGGGTAAATCCGGGCTCATGCCTTCGTTGGATTTTAATCAGGAAGGGGCCATAGATATCCCGATTTTCAGGCCTGGAGCTCCGATTGTTCCACCGATGATCTCTGTTAATCCGGATTATAATCCTTTTGAACAGGGAGCTTCGGCAGGAGATCGGGAGTGGACTAGCAACAGCAGGTACACTAAGCCGATCCCCGAGGGATGGCAGAAACTTTTTGCGACCAGCGATCCAAATAAACATGCTGATAGTTTTGATCAGCAAGATAGGCTGGATGTTCCATCTGAGAGTCGGAATTGGATTCAGCTAAAGAACAAATACATCATTATGCCGGTAAAATCGGGGGTAATGGTACTTAATCAACAACGTGCGATGGAGCGCATTTTGTTTGAGGAGTTCCTGAAGCATCAAGGGGGCTCAGGGAATAGCCAGCAGTTACTCTATCCGGTAACTTTTGAGGTCAATCAAGCTGATCTCAGCCTATTGGAAGGTATGCTCCCGGAATTAAGGGCAATCGGGTTTGACCTCGAACCTTTTGGGGGGCAGAGCGTTATTATCAGGGGGGTACCGTCATTACTGGAGAATCAGGATCCGAGAGGTTTGATCGAAAAGCTGTTGGAGATTAACCGGAGTGAAACCGGGCTTCCGGAAGAGCAGATCAGGCAACAGATCGCCCGGAATCTAGCTTCGGTATCCTCCCGGTCGGCTGTCAGAGCTATGGCCGAGGCTGAAATGCAGGTACTGATCGACCGTCTTTTTGCCTGTACGCATCCTCAATATGATCCGGGAGGAAGACTGGTACTGACGATCCTGACTGTTGAAGAGCTTGAAAAGAGATTGGAAGGACGATAAAATAGCAACCATCAAGATACTAATAGCCTATGTTTGAGCGATTTAGAGGAAGATCGGGCGGAACGCCACCAGTAGTCTTGAATCTACTGATTATTAATGTTCTCTTGTTTTTTGCCACCAGCATTCTGACCCGGTCGGGGATCGACCTCGTCAGGCTGTTAGGTCTATACTATCCTGGATCAGAACATTTTCACCCATACCAGCTGTTAACCCACATGTTTATGCATGCCAATCTAACGCACTTGTTTTTTAACATGTTCGCGCTCTGGATGTTTGGAAAGGTTCTGGAATCAGTTTGGGGAAGCAGCCGTTTTCTGTTTTACTATTTTGTCACTGGGTTTGGTGCGGCGGCACTCCACCTGTTTGTCAACTGGTTAAGTTTAAAGAGTGTAATCTTTGATGCCAGCCAGGTGATTAATGCTCCTACCCCGGACGCTTTTCTGGCCTATCTCAACGAACATTTCCCGCAATACATCCATCAACTGAACCAGTTTGTTGGCAATTGGATGAGTGATCCCACCAATGGAGCCCTAGTCCATCAGGGAGCCCAATATACCAATGAGTTGCTCCAGCTGCGAATTGGTATTCCAACGATAGGTGCTTCCGGAGCCGTTTTCGGCATCCTGCTGGCTTTTGGTATGTTGTTTCCGAACACCCGGCTGATGTTGCTGTTTCCACCAATTCCAATCAAAGCCAAGTGGTTCGTGATTGGCTATGGCCTGATCGAGTTCTTTGCCGGAGTATCCAACCGATCAGGGGATAATGTAGCCCACTTTGCTCATCTTGGCGGCATGGTTTTTGGTTTGATCCTGATCCTTTACTGGCGGAAATTCAACCGGAAAAATTTCTATTAACATGGATTTTGCATCGGAGTTTAAGCGCTTTTTCAGGCAGGGTGGAGCTCTGACTCAGCTCATCCTGATTAATATAACGGTCTATCTTTCCCTAAAAATCCTGGGTGTCATCTTTTTCCTCTTTCAACAGGAAGATTTGGAACAGTTGTTACTGCAGTTTTTGGCTCTTCCTGCCGACCCGGGACGGCTATTGGTCAGGCCCTGGACGATTCTGACGTATATGTTCCTGCACTACGACCTGTTGCATATCTTGTTTAACATGCTCTGGTTATTCTGGTTTGGCAAAATATTCCTGGAGTACCTGAATGCCAAGAAGTTGTTATCAGTCTATCTATTAGGGGGGCTTTCCGGTGGGCTATTTTATGTTTTAGCCTACAATCTGTTTCCTGCCTTTGCTGAGTCGGTGCCTATGTCGATTGCTCTGGGTGCTTCGGCTGCTGTTTTGGCGATAGTCATGGCGATCTCCTTTTATGTGCCCAACTACACCATTCGCCTGCTGTTTATCGGCCCGGTCAAATTGAAATATATTGCCCTGGCAACTATAATTATAGATATTCTGAGCATTCGCTCCGGCAATGCGGGTGGTCATCTGGCTCATTTGGGTGGTGCCCTGTTTGGTTTTGTCTTTGCCACTCAGCTATCGAAGGGTCGCGACTTGTCGCGGGGATTTAACCGGGTGGCCGACAGTTTAGCATCGCTTTTCAGATCCCGGCGTGGGATGCGGGTGAAATATAAGCGTTCTGCCCGCAACGAGACGGACATGGAATATAATGCACGAAAAGCATCTGAGCAGCAGGAGATTGACCGAATTCTGGACAAAATTTCAAAGGGCGGATACGAATCGCTGACGCGAGAGGAAAAGGATGCCTTGTTCCGGTCAGGCAAGTAATTTTGATATGATCAGGCGATTACTCATACTCCTCTATTTTCTGAGCTTGATTCCGATGGCCGGATCACTACTCAGTCAATACCTCTCTCCTGTTCTGGTCTGGCCACTTGCTTTTCTCGGCCTGATCTTTCCGGTACTCATCCTGATCCAGGTAGTTTTTCTGATCCTATTTCTCCTCATGAAGAGGAGAGTGGTCATTTTGCCTCTGCTGGTCATTTTGGTCTCCTGGCCTCAGGTTAATCATACATTTCAGTTGACACCAAATCGCTCAACAGAGATTATTGATACTCTTGGAGTTCGGGTGATGACCTATAATGTCAGGTTACTGGATCTCTATCATTGGTCGGGCCATAAAAATGCTGCTGAGGACATTCTCGAACTGATTCGGGAGCATGATCCTGACATTTTATGTTTGCAGGAGCTTACAGTGATGGATGGAAGTGACTATTCAAAAGAAGGTTTAAAGCAGAAGCTCAGCCAGCTGTCCCATTCTCATTTCGACTTTATTGATGAGCGGTCTAAGCGGAAGCATGGGCTGGCGATTTTCAGTAAATATCCGATTTTGGATACGGGTAGCGAACATTTTTCGGGATCCCGCAACACCATCACCTACGCCGATCTGATGATTGGCCGGCAGAAGGTTCGTGTCTTCAACAATCATCTGGAATCGACGCATGTTGAGCGGGATGATTTTGATCTGAATGATTTGCGTGGCACGGGTGAGAATCTGATGACTCGTGAAAAAGTTTCAGCAACCATGGGCCGAATGAAGGAATCTTATCGTCGGCGGGCGGTTCAGGCTGATTTACTGAAACGCAAGATCCAGGATTCACCTCATCCGGTCATTGTCTGTGGTGACTTCAACGATACGCCTGTCAGTTACGCAACTTATCAGGTAAGGCGCGGATTACACGATGCCTTCCGCTCTGGAGGCCGCGGCATGGGAATTACCTTCCCCGGATTGATTATCCCGTTGCGGATTGATTACATCTTGCACGACAAGGCTTTCCGATCAGGTAGTTTTGAAACCGGCAACGTTGATTATTCAGACCATCGGCCAATCGTCTGCACCATTTATTTGGCCGGCTTATCCGGTTGATCAGGTTTAATCTTGTTTAATCTGGCTTAATCTGGCTGGCGAACATAGCCATGTCGAGATTACCGCCACTCAGGATGATTCCGATCTTTTTCCCTTTCCAGTGTTTCTCCGGACCAGCCATGAGGGCAGCGAGCGGGACGGCTGAGCTGGGTTCAATAACAATTTTCATGCGTTGCAAAATCAGGTTCAACGCATCCATGATCAGCTGTTCCGGGGCGAGGAGGATGGCATCCGCATTTTCACGTATCGCCTTAAAGGTGAGCTCACTAAGTGATGTAAGCAGTCCATCGGCGATGGTTTTTGGGTTGATTGAAGGGTGTAGTTCGCCGGAGTAGAATGACTTAAATGCATCGTCCGCGTTTTGCGGTTCTCCTGCCCACACCTGTATATCGGGTTTCAATCCTTTCGCTGCGATGGCCGTTCCGCTCAAAAGCCCACCGCCACCTACTGGTGCCATGATAATATCCACAGTGGGTATCTCTTCGAGAAGTTCCAGTGCAGCGGTGCCTTGGCCGGCGATGATCTCAAACCGGTCGTATGGATGGATGAATGTGCATCCTGTCTCTTCCTGCACCTTCATCATAGTTTTTTCGCGTTCCTCCTGGGTTGGTTCACAGAAGACGATATGAGCGCCATAACCTGCTACCGCAGCCTTTTTTATTGCCGGGGCGGTGTGAGGCATGACGATATAGGCTGGCACTCCGGCCATTGCCGCGGCCAGTGCGAGGGCCGCGGCGTGGTTTCCGGAAGAGTGAGTCCCCACCCCCTTTTCAAGTTCCGCGGGAGTCAACGACAGGATAGCGTTGGTTGCTCCACGATACTTGAAGGCTCCCACTTTCTGAAAATTCTCGCACTTAAAGAAGAACTCCGCACCCAGGATCCGGTTGAGACTGGTGGAAGTTAGAACAGGGGTTCGGTGAATGAACGACCGGATGCGGCTATGAGCAGTCTGGATGTCGGATAAGGAGGGGATGACCATAAGCTTAAAAATCTTAACTATTTGTTTTTCACATACTTATCGAGCCAGGCATTCATTTCCCAAAGCATGTGTAACTGGCTTTCGCGGGCGGAGTATCCATGGCTTTCGAGGGGCAGCATGACCAGTCGGGCTGGCGCTCCATGTCCTTTGAGGGCAGCAAAGAGTCGTTCGCTCTGGATGGGGAAGGTGCCGGAATTGTTATCAGCGATCCCGTGAATCATCAGCAACGGCTCGGTGATGCGGTCGGCATAGGAGAAAGGGGACATCTTGTAGTAAACCTCGGGGGCTTCCCAGTAAGTTCTTCGTTCGCTTTGGAAGCCAAAGGGGGTAAGGGTACGGTTATAGGCACCACTCCTGGCGATGCCGGCAGCGAACAGATCACAATGTGCCAACAAGTTAGCTGTCATGAAAGCACCATAGGAGTGGCCACCAACGGCAACCCGTTTGGGGTCGGTCACGCCCATTTCCGCGGCTTTATCAATGGCAGCCTGTGCGTTAGCGACCAGTTGCTCCACAAAGGTATCGTTAGGTTCAGCGTCGCCTTCGCCGATAATTGGGAAGGCGGTATTATCGAGGATAGCATAACCCTGGGTCACAAAGGGGATCGCCGAGTTTGGACTCAGGCGGGTAAAGGTGTACGGAGAGCCGCTTATTTGTCCGGCCGCATCTTTAGATTTATACTCCACCGGGTAAGCCCACATCAGGGTTGGCAGGGGGCCATCCTCCTTTTTCCAGCCTGCTGGGGTATAGAGGGTAGCAGTCAGCTGGACACCATCATTCCGGAAATAGGTAATCCGCTCTTTATTAACTCCTTGCATAAAAGGCAATGGATCAGTAAACGAGGTTACGCGGGTCAGGGGTTGTTTCCGGCTTTTCAGGTCGCGGATAAAATAGTTGGCTGGTTCGGTAGCTGACTGTCGCGTAGTGAGTATCACGAGTTTATCCGGGTCTAGGATACGGGAAACGGATTCGTAGTAGGGAGCTTCCGACTGCCAGATTCTGGTGGTTTTTTGTGTTTTGATATCGAATTTATCCAAGAACGGGCGATCTCCTTCCGGGGATGATCCGGAGCCGGTGAGGAAGAGAGTTCGGCCTTTGTCGGCAGTTAGAATCAGGCTACGTCCTTTCGTGGATGTTGAGACGAAACTACCCGGGTTAGTGTATCGGTCTTCGGAGGAGCGATCCCAGACGACGACTGGTTTGGCTTCGGGTTTGGAGGGGTTGACGAAAGAGGTGATGGTCTGGCGGGTTTTAGAGGAGCGTTCTCCCATGACGGCCAGATCTTCAGTAACCCAGCTTATTCCGCCGAACCGCAAGCGGGTTTTGAATTGCGGGATAGGTTCACCCTTAAACGGGGCCTCCAGGGAATAAAGCTGATCTCGGAATGGCACTTCGACGGCAGGGTCTCCTTTATCTAGGGCCTCCACCCACCAGAGGGAAGCCGGGGCATCCTGTCGCCAGCGGATACTGCGCGGGCCGGGGCGGGTGGCGTCGTACCCGGTGGGAACATCTTCCATCAGCGGAATGCGGAACATTTCCCGAACGAGCTGCCCATCCAGGTTATAAATCCCGACAATCGTCGGCCAGGAGGAGTATCCCACCTGGTACGAGTAGGGCTTGGTCACCCTGTTGATCAGGAGAAACTCTCCTCCTGGGGCGATATCGATGCCGGTATAAAGATCGGTGGGCAGGAGGTTTTGTGTTGAGCCATCGATGTTCACTCTGATCAGCCGTGCTTTGGCATAATAATCGAAGAGCAGTTCATCAGCTGGGCTGGTGAGCATGTCCTGGCTGGTCCGGACAGCTGCTTTGCTGCCAGTGGATTCTTGGATTACCGGACCAGTTGGTACCGCAGAGATTTGTGGCCGGCCACCACGATCTTCGGGAATGATCTTCACGATCAGGCTTTTCCCATCGGGGAGCCAGGAATAGGTTCCACCCAGCAGGCCATTCAGTGGTTGGTTGACGAGTTTCCGGGCAGTAAGGGTTGTCATATCGGCATACCAGAGGAATAGACCTCTGGATGTCAGCTCAATGATCGCCACTCCGCTATCGTCGGGAGCCCAACTAACACGGTAGATCTTCATGCCCTTTGGAATACCACTGAACTCTCTCTTTTCCAGCGTATTAAGGTTAAGGAGCGAAATTTCAGTAAGATAACCTGGGCGACTTGGTCCGTTGATAGCCGGGTCGATTCGCAGTCCGGCGAGGCGGAGCATCTCATCCGCGTAATCCTCGATATTAGGACTTTCTGCGCGGGTTTGTACGATAGCAAGTGTACCATCGTGGCTCAGGGATAGCGTTGGTGTTGCCGGGGCATCAACAATGGCGGCCAGTTCCGGCGGGGGCACCTGGTAAGCCAGGCTGTTTTGTGCCATGAGGGCTGAGGGGATCAGCGACATGAACAGGAGGGTAATCCACAGATGTTTCATGGTGTCAAGTTTAAATAATCAAATATAGAAAACAGGTCAATAGAATTATCTTTGAACCTTAAAGCAACGAAAAATGGCGGAAATACAAGAGATTATAGAACAGGCGTGGCATGATCGCAGTCTTTTGAGCGAAGCTTCGACCAGGGAGGCTATCGAGCTGGTCATTGAGGAGTTAGACAAAGGAAGGCTCCGTGTTGCCGAGCCCTCGGGTGATGGTTGGAAAGTTAATGAATGGGTTAAGAAGGCCGTTATTCTCTTTTTTCCGCTCAGGAAGATGGAGGTGACAGAGGCGGGGCCGTTAGAGTTTCACGACAAGATCCCGCTAAAGCGCGATTATGCCAGTCAGAATGTCAGGGTTGTGCCTCATGCGGTTGCCCGTTATGGTTCCTATCTGGCTTCGGGAGTTATTCTGATGCCTTCCTATGTGAACATCGGAGCTTATGTGGAAGAGGGGACGATGGTTGACACCTGGGCCACGGTCGGATCTTGTGCGCAGATTGGCAAGCATGTGCATCTGAGTGGTGGTGTGGGTATTGGTGGAGTGTTGGAGCCAGTTCAAGCTGCTCCGGTTATTATTGAAGATCATGCTTTTATCGGATCGAGGTGCATTATTGTAGAGGGGGCTCGTGTTGGGCGAGAGGCTGTTCTAGGGGCCAATGTGGTCATCACCGGATCAACCAAAATACTTGATGTCACAGGGGAAGAAACTGTTGAATACAAAGGATACGTCCCCCCTCGGTCGGTTGTGATCCCGGGATCCTTTACCAAATCTTTTCCATCAGGGAATTTTCAGGTTCCATGTGCGTTGATCATTGGAAAGAGGAAAGCTTCGACCGACCTAAAGACTGCGCTGAATGATGCGCTGAGGGAGTTTGGGGTGAGTGTTTAGATCATCATAAATACCTGATATTAAGGGCTTTTATCAAAATTCGTTCGGATGGAGAAATTTTCGGCGGTAATCATTGCCTATAATGAGGAGAAGGACATTGGGCGTTGTCTGGAGTCGCTTCGTGGGATTGCCGATGAGATATACGTATTGGATTCGTTCAGTACAGACAGGACGGAGGCGATTTGTCGCGAGATGGGTGTCAGGTTTGAGCAGCATGTGTTTGATGGGTATGTTTCGCAGAAAAACCGTGCCATTGGTGGGGCCACTCATGATTTTATCCTTTCGCTTGATGCCGATGAAGCCTTGTCGGATGAATTAAAGGCTGAGATTCTCAGGATCAAAGCGCGGTGGACGCATGATGGGTACATTTTCAATCGGAGGAACAGCTGGTGTGGGCGGTGGATTCGGTTTACCACGTTGTACCCCGACCGGAAGTTGAGGTTGTTTGATCGCCGGAAGGCTTCTTGGGATGGTTTGGACCCGCATGATTTTGTCAAGCCTGTTCCGGGGGCACGTATCACTCGTGTCAAGGGTGATCTGTTGCATTGGGCGATTCACACGTTGGAAGAGCAGCAGAACAAGACGGAGCAATTTGCGAGGATATCGGCCAAAGCCTATTTTGATCATGATCGCAAGGCGGGTTGGCTGTCGGCTTATACGCATGCCGGCTGGCGGTGGTTCCGGGAGTATCTTCTTCGGCTCGGTTTCCTTGAGGGATATGCGGGGTGGCAAATTGCGCGATATTCAGCTCTTTATGCGTGGAAAAAATATTCTTATCTTCGCGTATTGTATGGAAACAAATCCTGAACCCATCTGGGACCCTGAAGATCTGGAACAGGCTGTTACCATCCTGAGCCAGGGAGGGGTTATTCTCTACCCCACCGATACCATCTGGGGCATTGGATGTGATGCCACCCGTCAGGATGCCGTGGACAAAATCTTCCGGATCAAGGAACGGCCGGCAGGTCGCAGCATGCTGATTCTGGTAAAAGACATCGAGATGGCCCGGGATTACACGCTGGAGAGTTCACCAACTATTTGGGAAGTGATGCGCGAAAGCATCGACCCATTAACCCTGATATTTCCGCAGGCGACAAACCTGGCTGCTAATCTTCCCGCTCCTGATGGCACCATTGGGATGCGTGCCCCTAAAGATCCATTTTGCCAGGCCTTGTTAACCGCCTTTGGCAAACCGGTGGTCTCCTCTTCCGCAAATCGGTCGAGCAATGCCCCACCTCGGTTTTTTGGTGAAATTCCGGCTTCGGTCCTCAAAAAAGTGGATTATGTGGTCAGGTGGCGACAGGAAGATCATTCCCCGGGAAAACCTTCGACAGTGGTTCGGATCAATGAAGACGGCGAAATGGAGATGATCAGGCCTTGATCTTGAACACCACTCCCAAGGTTATACTCTTCCCGGTTATGGCCTCAATCCTGCAGGTTGAGCAAATCATCTGGAATACGTAACGTGAGTTGCCTGCTAACCTCGTCTTTTTCAATAACATAATCGTCACGATCCGGCACCAGAACCTGTTTGCCCCGGATCTCAATTTCCCATAGTGGGTTCCCTGGAATATCTTCAAAACCGGTGACAATTCCTACCTCACCGGTCAGGATGTTGGTCACCGAGAATCCAATAATCGTTGGTTCTATTTGAGTATCACTCATGAACCACTCATTCCAGTCCCCCTCCAGGCAGCATTGGAGTCCCACCATTTTCAGTGCTTTATCCTGACTGGTCACCTCGTCGAGGCCGATGATCAAGTGGTGGTCATCCTTTTGGGCAACCGATTCTTCGGCAACCCGGAACGGTACCAGACCGTCATCGATTCGAATAAAAACCCATTCGGGAAAATCCTCCAGCTCGATTATAGATCGGTTAAGACGCAGGAGGAGCCTTCCCTGAACTCCGTGAACCCGGACGAAGGTTCCTGCTTCGAAGGTGTT
>LSQX01323421.1_pt1 | contig 15703 bp, 13 predicted proteins | sample 654561 | NCBI WGS metagenome assembly LSQX01 (sample SAMN04489861, study PRJNA283612) | anaerobic digester metagenome | isolation source: 4 biogas reactors fed with cattle manure at either 37C or 55C with and... | place: Denmark: Kongens Lyngby | collected 2014 | reverse complement strand
GCTTTCTGTAAAATCACCGTGTAGTGCTACTATCCTAATATAGTAGAGAGTACCCGATTGTAATCCTAAAATATTAAAATCAGGGGTTTCCCAATCTGTTTTTGTTAAATAATCAGACAGGTTATGAGTAGAAATACCTTCTGGAGAGAAAGTATTACCATCTATATATCTAAAATCGGATACAAAGTTGTCTTGTGATATTTGAATTGAATAGAGGGTGTCTGTAGGATTATCATTTGTATCAATTTCAAATCTTGCTTTATTATAACAGCCAGAGGGCCCACAGATTGCAACCATTCCACCTGTTGATAGTTCTGTTGGTCCAGTTGTGCAGTTAGAGGAACCAGAAGTAGTTGTTTCAAAGCATCCGACCTCTGGTACTGCAGCAATAAAGGCGTCTTCAGGACTAGTAAATAGTTTATAACTGGTTGAGTAGTTTCTTGGGTTATTCGATATTCTTCCTGCTTGTAACAAAGCAGAGTAATCTCCATCTGTAGTTTGAAGTATGGCTCCTTGTTTTGTTGTAGCTCCAACTATTTTGAAATTACTTGAATCTATTTCTGCAGCAAAGACATATATTGGAAAGAGAAAAAGAGATAATAATAGGGTTGATATTGTATAGGCATTTTTGTATTTCATTGTAATAAAATGATATTGTAAAGAAATAGGATAGTCAATAAAGAGTACTATATATATGATATAATTCTACGGCTTGGAGAGGTGACAGAGTGGTCGAATGTGACGGTCTTGAAAACCGTTGTACGGGTTTCCGTACCGTGGGTTCGAATCCCACCCTCTCCGTTTTTATTTCTCATTTGAAATCTCTATACTATGTATACCCCATTTAGTATCATCATTAAATACTGTAATGTTTACATAGTATCCTGATATCCTATACTTAATATATGCATACTCTCCCATACCATCTGGTTTCTCTAATCTTTTCTTAATTACTTTTGGATTAGAGATATCAACTGTATTTAATTTTTCCGAGTCCTCTTTAAAATCATCAAATGTATTAACTGTTTTAAATGTCTCAGTTGTTAATTCGTAAGCTCTTTTATAATCACGCTCCTCTATATTATTAAGGAATTCAGAGGCTAGTCTGTAAGGCTCGGATCTTGTGTAATTGAAAATAACTATTATCAATATTAATAATATGAGAAATGGGACTGCTACTATGGAGATATTAATTAATTTCTCCTTATTGTTTCTAATGTATATGGAGATTTTTTCTTTAAGAATTAGATTTGAATAAGGGGAAATCTTTTCTTCCTTCTTTTTCTCCTTCTTATGATGGATTGGAGTAGGGGTACTCTTTTCTCCCCTCTTTCTAAGGGTAAATTTTGAGAGATTTGGCTTAGATTCGTTCCTCTTTTGAGCATCGATTTCTAAAATCTTTTCAGTAATGCTTTTTTCGCCTTCCTTCTTCTCTCCAAGGGGAGTTGGGGTTTTAAGATCCATATTAAAAATGTAAATATTACCTATATCTAAATTATCATAAATATGATTGGTAAGAAAGGGTGTATAATATGGTATTTAATTTAAATATTTTTAAAAAAGATGTTTGGATTTAATATAGGAAAGGATAAAGGAGAGAAAGAAATAAATATTTTTGATGTAAAAGCTGTAGATGAATTAATAGATAAAATAAAGGAAAGGTTGAATAGAAGTTTAGAGGAAGAGATTAAAGATCAGATTAGGAAATTAAAGGTTGAGTATAAAAGAGACGAACAAAACGCCATTAATACTGGAATAACAGCAAAGGCAGAGGAGAAAGCGAAGGAATGGATCTGTCCTAGAATACCTGCATGGGTAAATTCTGATATGTTAACAGTTTTAGGTTTTCTTTCAAGCTTTATTATTGCAACAGGCTTTATATTCGGTTTTTCAAATAGATGGTATTTAATACTCGTAATTGTTGGATTAATTCTGAATTGGTTCGGAGATTCTTTTGATGGGAGTATTGCTAGGTATAGGAAAAAAACTAGGCCTAACTACGGTTACTATATTGATCACGTTGTTGATGGGCTAGTTGTATTAATACTGGGATTAGGATTGGGTTTGTCGGGGTTTTTTAAAATCGAAATAGCTCTAGCTTTTGTAATAATGTATTTGATTTTAATGATTCATGTTGAATTGATTACATATGTCCAGAATGAATTTAAATACTCCTTTGGCTTAGTAGGTCCTACAGAGATTAGAATTATTGGGATATTGCTTACTATTGTTATGTTTTTCCTTCCTGTTAAATACTTTGATATATTGGGATATACATTAACTCAGTATGATTTCTTTGCATCTTTTGCAGTAGTAGTTATGGGAATGATTATTTTGTTTAGCATTCTTTCTAAAGCTATTGAACTAGATAAAATTGATAGGAAAAGGTGGAAGTAGTAGTTAAGTACTATTTCATCTTTACCCTTTAAAATTAGATATCTAATCTAATTTAGGATATCTAATGAAAAGATTCATTCTTTCTATTTTTCTTTTTACTTTTTTTGTTTCTCCTATTTTTGCAGATAGGTTTTTTAGAGAGGGTGACATTATGGAAAATAGGTACTTTGATACTCTGGGATATACCATCGGAGATTTATTACAGAGTGAGCAGTGCCCTAACTGTGTAAAGTATGATATTGCAGATATTAAAGGTAGTAAAAGCTCTGAAGTACTGGGTACAGTTCATATTGATGATATTACTGATTCGGACTCTGTATATGGTCTGATGAGGCTTCATGGTTTGTATGATGAAGTATCTCTTCCTCCATATTCTAAAGTAGATTTCATATATTGGTCTAAAAACACTTCAGATACTGATGTAAACATTTTTTCTTTGAAGATGTTTCTTTCTAGAATGTATTCATATCAGGGTGATATTACTAAGTTAGTAGATTTACAGGGAGAGTATGAGTCTTTGCCCATTAAATACATAATTTGGGAATATCCAAGAAAGGGGGTAGTAAAAACATACCCAGGTATTGGAGTAATCCAACCTAGTGAGGGTGTTTTGTATGGGATGAGACTTGATAGTGCATATGTAAAAAGCCCTTTAGTTTTCGAAAAGTGGGAGGCAAGATATGAAGGGGAAAGCTTAATACTTTCAGTATATGTTCTTAATCAATCAGAAGAAGTTTTGCCAAATGTAAAATATTCTCATCAGGGATATACAGAGATTAGACAGTATGAAGAGTATGAAGAGTATGTATACCAATATTTTGTAGAAGCTGATGAACAGGGGAATTTAGGATATATTGAAATATACAATCCGAATACAAAAAAAGAGTGTATTGCTAGGGGGGAAAATATTGAATCTACTTTTGTAGGAGATTCTCCTGTTGTTGGTGGTATTAGAGAAGAGAATGGGGGGTATATGGCATATATAGGTTCAAGGGTTAAGCCTTTTGGATATACATTTTGTATTACAAGAATTCCATATACTTTGTATTCTGAAGAAATAATTCTAAACCCTTCTGTAGTGGAAGAGGAGGTAGAGGAAGAAGAGATTATCCAAGAAGAGATAGAGGAGCAGACGGCTATAGAGGAAAACGTTCCAGAGTTAGATGAAGAAGTTTTAGGTATTACTCAATTACCTAAGACTGGTAAATATATTAATTCTTTTCTTGTTGTCTTGCTGATACTTTGGTACTATCTATTAAGGAGGTTTCTGTATGAAATTAAAATTCACAATACCAGATTACATTCAAAAAATAGCAAGGATACTCTCTAAAGAGGGATATGAAGTATATCTCGTGGGAGGAGCAATTAGAGATATAGCTATGGGTAAAACACCTAATGATTATGATCTTGCTACAAATGCACTTCCAGATGAGATGTTAGAACTTTTTCCAAAATCTGTTTCAACTGGCGCTAAGTTCGGTACTGTAATTGCTTTAGTAGAGGATAGTAAAAAAGAGAATCATGATGTTGAGGTAACTACCTTTAGAAGTGAAGAAGAGTATATTGATGGGAGATGGCCTAGTAAGGTCGAATTTGTTGATGAAATCTACAAAGATTTAGGTAGGAGAGATTTTACTATCAATGCTATGGCTATAGATTTACCTTTGGAGTTACTTGATAGTCAGGAAATAGAGAGAGATTGGGAGGTATATGATCCTTTTGGTGGTATGGAAGATATCAAGTTAAAACTGGTACGTGCGGTCGGAACCCCAATAGAGAGATTTAAAGAGGATGGATTGAGGGCATTTAAAGCTTGTAGACTTGCATCCCAATTAGAATTTGAGATTGAAAGAGATACTTTTGAGGCTATTAAAGAGTGTATTCCTATAGCTAAGCAGGTATCTATGGAGCGTATTCGAGATGAGTTTATGAAACTTCTCCTAAAATCCCCCAAGCCTTCTAAGGGGATAGATTTGATGAGAGAGAGTGGTTTACTTCAAATCTTTCTACCAGAGCTTTTAGAGGGGTTTGGTGTAGAGCAGAAATTGTATCATGTTCACGATGTGTATTGGCACAGTTTAAAGACTTGTGACTATGCTGAGGATTCTGTTAAATTAGCAGCGCTTTTACATGATATTGCCAAGCCTAGAACAGATATGGGTAATGGGCATTTCTACGGTCATGATGTTATGGGCGTTGAGATGATAGAGACTATAATGAAGAGGTTAAGATTTTCGAAAACAGAGATTGAGAGGGTAAAGACATTAGTAAGAAATCATATGTTTTACTATCCTCATTCCCAGCAAGAGGGAAAATCGAATGAAGATATGCAATTAAGCCAATGGAGTGATTCAGCTGTTCGTAGATTTTTAAATAGGGTGGGAGAAGAAAATGTTGAAGATTTATTTAAACTTAGAATAGCAGATGCTACCTCTAACCCAAATAGCCCATTTAATCCTGAAGAAATTACCCAACTTCAAAAACATATATCTGAAGTAAGAGCTAAGGATATGGCATTAAAGGTCTCTGATTTAGACATTACTGGGGAAGATTTAAAATTAATAGGAGTACAGGCTGGTCCTGCAATGGGTAAAATCTTAAATGCTTTGTTAGATATAGTCATTGAAGATCCTTTAATGAATACAAAAGAGAAACTACTAGATGAAGCCAAGCATATGTTGTAATATTATCAATAGCTAATTTATATACTGCCCGTTATGAAATTAAAATTTTGTGGAGCTACAAGAACAGTAACAGGTTCATGTTTCTATATAGATACAGGAAGTTTTAAATTTTTAGTAGATTGTGGTGCATTCCAAGGAGATGATGAAACAGAGAAGTTAAACTATGAACCATTTCCCTTCGACCCTGGACAGCTTGATGCTGTATTTCTTACACATGCTCACTTTGATCATAGTGGAAGGATTCCAATATTAGTTAAACAGGGGTTTAAAGGAAGAATTATTGGTACTCAACCTACTAGAGATTTAGCTAAGGTAGTACTTTTAGATGCTGCTAAAATACAAAAAGAAGAGTATGACAGATGGCAAACTAGGAGTAAATTTCAAAAAGAAACAAAAGATTCTTCTGCACAGGGTACTGCCTATGAAAGTAGGGAGCCTCTTTTTACGGAGCAGGATGTGGAAGAGGTATTTAATCTTTTTGATATATATCCCTACGGTTCTTCCGTAAATATTTCAGAGGGTGTTGAGTTTAGAATGAGAGATGCGGGACATATATTAGGTTCTAGCATTTTTGAATTTTGGGTAAAAACAGCAGAGGGTAGAGAGAAGAAAATTGTATTTTCTGGAGACTTAGGTCAACCAGGTGCAAGAATAGTGAAAGATCCAGATTTAATTAGAGAGGCAGACTATGTAGTGTGTGAAGCTACATACGGAAATAGATTGCATAAGAGTAAAGATGAGACTACCTTGGAATTACTCTCTATCCTTAAGCAAGCTCAACAGGAGGTCTCTAATGTTCTAATCCCTTCATTTGCAATAGAGAGAACTCAAGAGATATTGTATGAGATTAATATGTTTGTAGAAAATAAGATACTTCAAAATGTTGAGGTGTATTTAGATAGTCCAATGGCATCAAAAGCAACTGAAATATTTAAACAGTATCCTACTTTTTATGATGATGACGCTAGAAGGTTACTTGAAAAAGGAGATGATCCATTCCATTTCAAAGGTTTAACAACAACAGATTCTGCAGAAGAGTCTAAAAGATTGATTAACAAAAGTGGTGTAGTAATAATTGCTGGTAGTGGGATGTGTACAGGAGGAAGAATAGTTCATCATATTAAGAATAATATAGAGAAAGAAAATACTCATATGGTATTTGTTGGATATCAGGTTGCTGGAACCTTGGGTAGAAAGCTCGTTAATGGAGATAAAGAGGTCCGTGTTATGGGTCAAACCCTTCAAGTAAGAGCAAAAATTCATACCTTAGGAGGTTTTTCTGCTCATGGAGACCAAAGAGATTTGAGGTATTGGTTAAGAGGTTTTGGGCACTCTCCAGAAAAGATTTTCATAGTACACGCAGATGAGGAGATAGGTATTGGTTTTGCATCAAATATTAAAACTGAGTTAGGTGTAGAAGTTGATGTACCTAAATTTAATGAAGAATTTGAATTAAAGTAATATGAGCGTTAAACAGATATTAGATATAGAAAAAGAGATAAAAGATTTGAACATTCAGGGAGCGACTAATGTTGCTATAGCAACAGTAGAGGGAATGAAAATTTTTATAGAAGAGAGCAATGTTACAGATCAAGAGCTGTTTTACAATGAGTTAATTAGGGTAGGTGACAAATTAGCTAAGGCAAGATTAAATGAGCCTCTTGCTGAAAATGCTGTTAAATATGTTTCATACACCTTCAAAAAGCATTTCTCTGATTTACATTCCTTAAATGATATGAAACAGCAGTTAAATGCCTACTGTGATGAGTATCTATTTAAGATCTCCGATTCTAAGAGGGCTATAATTGATTTGGGTGTTTCTTCTGTAAGAAACTTTAATAATGTACTTACTCATTGTCACTCATCTACAGCAGTTGCAGTCATAAAAGAGCTTGCGCAAGAAAAGACATCATTTGAGGCGGTTTGTACTGAAACTAGACCAAGATTTCAAGGTAGAATTACTGCTAAAAACCTTTTAGATGCCGGTATTTCAACTACCTTGATTGCAGATAGTGCTGCTGAGTCTTTTGCAATAGGTAGGGGCTCTGTTCCTGTAGAAGTACTCTTTATTGGTTGTGATGAAATTACGCTAGATGGGTACTGTATTAACAAGATTGGAAGTTGGGGACTTGCAACCGCTATGAAGTTAGTAAATAAGCCTGTATATGTTGTTTCACCATTGTTAAAGGTGAATCCTTTAATTACCCACAAAGAGATATCTATAGAAATTCGTGAGTCAAGTGAATTGTGGAGTGAGGCACCTAAAGGGCTTAAGATGTTTAATCCTGCCTTTGAGATAGTTGATAAAGATCTTATTACTGGTTTTATGACCGAATTTGGTATTATTAAACCAGCTGAGATTAAAGATATTGTTAAGGTAAAATATCCTTGGCTATTTGAATAACATTATTTAAAGTAAAAATATGGCACTATATTTAAAGAGTAAAAAACTAGACCTAGGAGCGGGTAAAGATCTGTTTGTTTTAATGCATCAAAACGATGCTGATGACCTTGGAGTAAAGGAAGGAGCTATTATTTTACTAGGGTATAAGGATATAGAACTTTACGTAAAAGTTATAATTACCGACTCTAAGGTAAATGAGGGAGAAGTTGGTCTTTACGAGGAATTAAACGAGGAGTACCATATCCCAGTTGGGAAAAAAATACTTTTAGATATACCTTCTACAAGTAAGGCATTAGATGGAATAAGGAAGAAGCTATCTGGGCAGAGGTTAAACGAAGAGGAATTGGTCGCAATTATGGATGATATAGGTTCTAGAAGGCTTAAAGAGACTGAGGTAGCATTTTTTGTCTCGACCTTTTTTAACCCGGGTTTTACCCAGGAGGAGATATATTGGATGACAAAGGGTATGGCCGAATCTGGGGATATTTTAGATTTTAAGTTTATTAAAAACAACAAAGATTTAGTTGTAGATAAGCACTCTATTGGAGGAACAGCTGGAAAAGGAATAACGCCAATACTTGTTCCAATATTGGCTGCTAGTGGGCTTGTAGTACCTAATACATCTACAAGAGCTATAACTTCTCCTGCAGGTACCACGGATATAATTGAGAGTGTTATGCCTGTTGCACTAAATAAGGAGGAGGTATACAAGGTTGTAGAGAAAACTGGAGCTTGTATGGTATGGGGGGGTTCTCTCTCTTTAGCACCTGCTGACGATGAAATCATCAATGTTGAAAGATCCCTTAGGATTCAAGAATTTCAGAAGGTGTTAGTTAGTATTGTTGCTAAAAAAATAGCTATGGGTTCATCTTTTGTATTAATAGATTTACCATACGGTAAGGGTACTAAAATAGAGAAACCTGATGACTTGGAATTTCTCAAAAGAGAATTTGAGAAACTCTTCGACAGATTTAATATTAAGTGTGTAACACATAAAAGGGTAATAAAAGGGCCAGATGGTAGAGGGGTTGGTCCTCTGTTAGAAATGAAGGAGTGCTTAAGAGTACTTGAAAGAGATGAGAAACGTTCTGAGGACTTAGAGGACACAGTCATAGATATGGCAGCTAAGATATTTGAAGGTACTAAAAAGGCACAAAAGGGTATGGGTAAGAAATTTGCTCAAGAGCTGTTAGATTCTGGGAAAGCTTTAAAAAAGTTCTGGGATATTGGTAAAGCACAAGGTGCAAAAGAGATTGTTAAGTCTACTCAAATTAAGGTTGGAGAGATTAAGCATGTTGTTAAATCTACGAAAAGTGGAGTGGTAAAAAATATCTCTACTAGAGAGGTCGTAGAGATAGCAAGGTCCCTAGGAACACCAGGTATTAAAGAGGCAGGAATATATTTTGAGAAGATGCCTGGAGATAAAGTAGAGAAGGGAGATACCTTAATGACTCTTTATGCAACATCGCAAGATAGGATGGAGGAGGGTATTAAATCTATAGACCTTGAGAAACTTTACGAGATGTAATCCTTTTAATTAGTATCCTAGTTAAAGAGATTAAAGATATTAATAGTACAAGGAGGATAATTATTGGTAATACTATTATCATTGCTTTACCAATCATAGTTGTTTTCATTATTAAGTTTACAGTATCTTTAGAATCTTGGTTTGTACCACTATCAGTATCTATTTCGCTGTATGATAATAGTTTTTCAGGTATGGAATTTTCATCAACACTATAAATCTTAACTTTGTATCCAGTAGAATCAAAATCAAAATTATCAGCAGAATACGCCTTAATATCTACAGGAGTACCGTTATACAGTGTGTCCCAAAGGGCGTATTGAATATTTTGGCCAATTAACATATTGCCACTCTCATATGAAGGATCTACCGTAAGCCAACCGTAATCAGGGATCCATATCTGAACCCATTGATGGCTAATTTTTTCCTCAATCTCCAAGTTAATATTTGTATACCCAAATGCTGCTCTTGATGGAATACCTTGTGCTCTAAGTAGAGCAATCATAGAGTCTGAGTACTCCATACAAACAGAAGGTCCTCCTAAAAGTGCCGCTTTAGCACCGATTCTTAAACTATTCTGATCACTAGCTTTAGCTGTATCATACTCAAGAGTATCAATAATATATTGATAGTCATTTTTAATTACATCAAGAAGTGTATCTTGGTCTGCAAGGAGTTTATTTGCCTGTTCAATAATATATGAGTCATTAATCTCCCAATACGTAGTAGGGGTCAAGTATTTAGACAGTGTAGAATCACTCTTAATTGTATTGATATACTCCTTGTAATTGGGATTAGGAATCTCAAATTTAGTTTCCAAAGGTTTTTGCTCTACCGTTATATATCCAACAATAGATATCTCATCCTCTTTGTTAGCAGGGACCTCAAAAGTTCCAATAACATTACCTTCAGAATCTGTAAATAGTTTTGTTGGTTTAGGTTTTATACTCTCAATTTTAACCTTCTGATTATTTTCAGAAAACTCTCTTGGTAGTGCTAACTCATATATATTTGTTGAGAGTGCTGTAATAGTAGAGGAGTATTTCTCTGGAATTAAATTATCTGTTTTAGCAGTTTTAAGTGTCATCTCAAACTTAAAGAATTGTTTAGTACCAAATTCTAAATATACAGGTTCTCCTAATCTGTCCTTAGCGTCAAAGGAGTATATAACAAGGTTATCTTCCTCCTGTTTTTTATATTGTGTAGGGTATATTTTTGCTAAAGGAGCAATACTGTTATCTACCTGAATATGTAGGTTGTAATATATTAACGCTGATGTTTTAGTGTCATCATGTATTTGCTCAAATTTTGTATCTTTATGCAGAGCGGGATATTCAATTCTACTCCAGTTATGGATATTTTTAATATAGTCGTGAGTAGAGAAATCTATATTTACAATATATTTCCTTGCATATGTAGTATCTCGGTAGTTAGGGACATCAATATACATACCCTCTCCATACTCTAATTCCCTTATAGAGAAAGGCACACTCTTTTGCGCATCACTAGTTACAGTAAGAGAACTTTTTTTAAACTCTCTTTCATCTTTAATATACTGCTCATCATCAGAAATTAAGTCTGGTAAATGAAAAGAGTGCTCCCCTTGTGTAGAGAAGTAGTACTGCTTATCCTTAACCTCTCTTGTAAGTTGTATTCCAACTTTTACAAAGTCACTACCAGTTGTGTAGTTAACAGTAGTATCATTTGTTAAGATAAAGTCGTATTCGACTGCAAATATATTACCTTTAGTTAGAGTAATAAAAAGTAGGGAAAAAAGTAGTATATATATTTTCTGGGACAGTTTCATATTTAGATATCTTACTTTAGAATTAATACATTTGGAAGTGGTATAATCAAAACCTTAATATGTAATGTAAATATATGGAAGGTGTAACAAGATCTCATTCACTCTCTTTGGGAATAGTTGGATTGCCTAATTCAGGAAAGAGTACTCTGTTTAATGCTTTAACTAAAAAATCAGTTCCTGCAGAGAACTATCCTTTCTGTACAATAGATAAAAATATTGGGGTAGTTCAAATACCAGATGAGAGATTAGAAAAAATGTCAAAGTTTTTTAAAGCAGAAAAGATTGTTCCTTCTGCTATGACCTTTGTTGATATTGCAGGATTAGTTAAGGGTGCCTCTAAGGGGGAGGGACTAGGTAATCAGTTCCTTTCTCATATTAGAGAGGTTGATGTGATTATATATGTCCTTAGAGCTTTTGAAAGTGAATCTGTTACTCATGTTTACAACAGAGTAGATCCTATCGATGATTTTGAGATTGTTCAATCAGAGTTAATAATTAAAGATATTGAAGTTGTTGAGAAAAGATTTGATACAGTTAAAAGAAATTCTAGATCTGGGATTACAGAAAGTATAGGGCTAGAATTAAAAACCCTTGAGAGTGTATTAAAGGGATTAAATGAAGGGAAGCCAGTAATAGACATGAATTTTAATCAGGAAGAAAAAGAGATTCTTAAAGATTTATGGCTACTAACAAATAAGCAGAGAGTTTTTATTCTTAACAGTAAAGAAGGTTTAGAGGAGAAAAGAATAGGGGAATGGAAAAATAGATTAGGTGAGATATCCGATGATATTAGCAATGAGTATGTACTTGAAGTTGATGTTAAACTTCTTTCTGATTTGGCTAATATGAAAGAGGATGAATTAAATGAATATATTGAACTACTTGGGAAAAAGCCAACTACAGTAGAGGATGTTATTAAAAAGGCGTATGAGAGATTAAATCTAATTACTTTCTATACAGGCTCTCAAAAAGAGTGTAATGCTTGGAGTATTGAAAAAGGTGCGGATGCTAAAAGTGCAGCTAGTGTAATACATACTGATTTAGGTAAGAATTTTATTACTGCAGATGTAGTTAATGTTGATGCTCTAATAGATATCGGTGGTTGGGTTAATGCAAAAGAGAAGGGATTAATAAAAAATCATGGTAAGGAGTATATAGTTAATGATGGCGATTATATTGTTATCCTAGCGAATACATAATACAATTGATATATCTGTATTTTTCTGCTAAAATCCATTCGCTAGTTTAAAATAGTTAAAAATATATACAAATGGCAAGAGAAAAGAAGAATATGAAAACATATGAGTTAATGGTCGCACTAAAGCCTTTACTTCCTGATGATTTAAGAAAAAGTATACATAAAGAGTTTGTAGATATGATGAGTAAGGATGGGGGAGAGGTGTTAGATGTTGATGTATGGGGCAAGAGATATCTTGCTTACAAGATACAGGGTCATAACGAGGGGTATTACTTAGTTTATAACTTTGTACATACTCCAAAAAACATAAATGAGATGAAAAGAGTATTACAATTAAAGCAGGAAATTTTGAGATTTATGATTATAGAAGTTGACAACGTCGATGTAATAGGGAAGGGAATTAAGAAAAAAGAAATTGAGGTATAGTTAAGGATTTTTTAATATTAGGCTGTTAAAATTAAGGTAAGTTAAATTAATATATATACAAATATGTCAGCAAGGTCTTTAAATAAGGTTCAGTTGATAGGTAACTTAACTAGGGAACCAGAGTTAAGATATACCACTGGTGGAACTCCAGTAGTTACATTTGGTTTAGCAACAAACAAGTCTTGGAAAGACCAAGAGGGTAGTGTAAAAGAGATTGCAGAGTTTCATAACATTGTTGCATGGAATAAGATGGCAGAAATATGTCAACAGTTACTTGCAAAGGGTATGAAGGTTTACATAGAGGGTTCTTTGTCTACTAGATCATGGGAAGCAGATGATGGTTCTACAAGATATAAAACAGAGGTAAGAGTAAATGATATGATTCTTTTGGATAGTAAGGGTAAGCAGGGTGCAGGTTTTGATTCTGAAGTCAAAAGTTCTGCAGAGGAGCCAGAAGCAGACATCTCAGAAGAGAGTAGTACAGATGAGGATACAACTGCAAACGAAGATCCATTAGAGGATTCAGATTTACCATTTTAATTTAATTGATTACTAGAAATGGAGGAAGGGAAGACAATTGAAGAAAAGAAAAATACTACCCCAACGCTAGATGATGTCTACGATGAGAAGAGTGTCACCGAGGATGAGGGAGAAAGTACCTACGGGGGTAAAAAGAAACCTAGAAGAAGAAGGAAGATAATTCAAAATCTTTCATGCCCTTTATGTGACTCTGGAGTAAAAGATGTCTCTTACAAGGATGTATATCAACTTAAAAAGTTTACCTCTGTAAGAGGAAAGATAATATCTGTAGAGAAATCAGGGGCTTGTCACAAACATCAGAAACAGTTAAAAAGAGCTATTAAAAGAGCAAGATTTATGGCATTGTTACCATATATCTCTAGAGAGTAATTAAATAGTTTCGATTTTTAAGGGAGGCACACGGCCTCCTTTTTGTTTAAAAAAAGTCATTTTACTGGTAAACTAGTATAACAATGAATATACTGCCCACATTTAAAGAAAATGCATATTTAACGCTACTTATCAAAGACAACTTTATTTATGCTAATCTAGCATACTCTAATTTAGTAGCCCAAAGAACATTCCTTTTATCTGACTCTACAGATCTTTCTCCCTTAAAATTTCGATTAGATGATATTACTTTTACTAAAGAGTTTTGGTTTGAATATTTTGATTCCTTAGAGAAATTTTTTGATTGGGATATTGTTGATAGAACATATGAGGGGATTTTCAAAATTAAGGGGTTTGAACACGAGGAGGTTGGTGTTTCTGGAGTTAAAGTATTAATCGATGATAATCAGCCTTTTTTTAAAAATATATTTATTTCCTTAAAGGACTTCTCTAGGGATATATCAATTAAGATATTAGATGATAAGTACATTAATCAACTTATGTATGGTTTTGTACAACGAATGGGGTATAGTCAAATATATTGGATAGATTTAGATATCTCTCATTTTTCAATATATACGGCTAAAACAGAAAGTATCTCTTCAGGAGTATTTAACAAAGAGAGAATTCCTAAAACTACTATTAACTCATCAAAAATTGATTGGGGAAACGAAATAGGGTTAATTGATTTTATTAAGACCTCTAAATTAAAATCATTTTTAACAGGAGAGTTTACCTCAGAAGAGTTAACAGACAGATGGGGGAATTTAATTGCTCACAGTTGTGAATATATTTCAGATCCACTATTACATGATGTATTAAGGGCATTTACAACTCTCCAACTGCTTTCAATAAAACAATCGAATAGTGATAAATTTAACGGTATTTTAAGTTCAGAATCCGCATTAATAGTTACTGGTAATATCTCTAATCTATTAACAAAAAGGGAACTACTTTTTTCTCTAATCGATGGTTTAGAATTAGAGGGAGTGTGTGATTTGTTTATTGATAAAGAGAACAAACTATTTAGTTTTGGTAAAAGCATTATAGATAAAGAGAAATCCCAAGATATTGTTATCCTTCGTGGAGATGTATTACCTAAAGCAATCAAAATTTTAATACCCGAAGTACCCCTTAAAAGTAAAAACAAGGTAATCTTTTCTGGGAAAGTATCAGCACAGGGTGTCCAGCCTCGAGACATATACGCTTTTGGGTCCTCTCTGCAAATTCTTAAAGTACCAGATTTAGGGGAGAAAATAATTGTAGAAGGGCAGTTAAAAAATGGTACACTATTTTCTCACTATACATTCAACAATATTGAATTTATGTCTACAAAGAGAAACTTTGAGTATGAAGAGCTTGTAGTAGATGCTAGATGTCGCCCTATTGTATATGGGCCTAACCCACAAGATAATAGGAATAAGTTTAAGATATGGAAAGATGCAGATAAGGAGTAGAGTATTTGAAAAATATGAAAAGTATATATTTAATATCCCACTTTTAGGTAGTGATAAAACAGATATTAAACCAGGAAAACTTAATGTTGGAGATATACTTTTCCAAAGGAGTGATTCTACTTTAAAGAAATCTATAAATATATCTGAAGTATTTAAATGTAAGAGTGCTGAAAGTTATAAATATGTACTTAAAATAGATGGTGAGTATGTTGAAAAAGGCGAAGTACTTGCTGAAAAGACTTCCTCAGGTAAACTCTCTATTATGCAGATAAAATCTCCAATATCAGGAGTGCTAGATTTGAGTAGGATTACATATGGATATATAGATATATTAGGAGAAGAGGGCAATATTGAATTTAAGAGTGATTTCTCAGGAGAGATATTAGGTATTAACCCAATAGATGGTATTACTATTTCTACCCAAGCTGTTGGAATAGATGGTGTAGTAAGTAGTAAAGGAAATGATAAACTCTTTGGGAAATTAGAAATTTTAGGTGATGGAAACAGTATTCTAAACGAGGGAGGATTAAACCAAGAGTATAGGGGGAAAATAGTATGGGTTGGCCCATATTTATATAACCGTGTAGCTACTGAACTTTTTGAAAGAGGTGCAGTAGCAGTGCTAACCTATGCAATGTCATATACTGAATTTAGAGAAATAGGTTTGCCTATTATGATTCTTGGAGGCTTTGGCTCGGTTCATTGTGATTTAGAATTTCTAAAGAGATTCCTTTCATTTAAGGATAAATTCTTAATATTGGATACTTCCCAAAACCAATTATTTATCCTTTCAGAGAGTAATTTTAAAAATAATGGTTGGTTTGTAAATCAATATATTAATCAAACAGTAATTTCAAGAGCTTTATCTACTTATGGATATATAGGTAAGATTATGG
>LSQX01104267.1_pt1 | contig 15704 bp, 15 predicted proteins | sample 654561 | NCBI WGS metagenome assembly LSQX01 (sample SAMN04489861, study PRJNA283612) | anaerobic digester metagenome | isolation source: 4 biogas reactors fed with cattle manure at either 37C or 55C with and... | place: Denmark: Kongens Lyngby | collected 2014 | reverse complement strand
GATTGCGCGATGGAGCTTACCTGTGTTGTGGATGTTCCGTGGCATATTACAAAAAAATCACATTCTGTATAATGAATTGTGCTTAAATCAATAACTTTTATCTCTTTTCCTTTAATTTTTTGTATCCCTTCAAGGATTGCTTTTTTTAAATTTTCCGTACTTTCCGAGTTTTTAACCATATATTCTATTTAGGACTACAAAGATAGCTTTTTTACTATATATCTGATTTTGGATATTCCATTTTCCGGCTTCGTTTCCCTTTTAATAGCAGAGTGAAAAATTATCAGCAAATTTGCATTTTTTACTTAACAGTCTGTTCATAAAACAAATTATAATCTTGTCTTGAAAATGAAAAGGGAAAAGCTGAATATCATTACTTTAACGGAAGTTGATTCGACCAACAACTATGCCAACCGGCTTATTTCGCAGGGTAGTGTTAAAAATGGCAGTGTCGTTGTGTCAGATTACCAGAAAAGTGGCAGAGGGCAGCGTGGAAATTTATGGGAAAGCGCTCCCGGAAAAAATCTTCTGGCAAGTATTATTGTTTTTCCGCAATTTCTTCCGGCTGCACAACAGTTCTATCTGTCAAAAATTATCAGCATCACCATTTACGAATGGCTGGCTGAAAAGGTTGACGGAGTCAGCATAAAATGGCCCAACGATATCTATGTCGGAAATAAGAAAATTGCCGGAATTTTAATTGACACTGCTGTTTTGGGAAGCCGGATTCATTCGGCGGTGGTTGGGTTTGGCATCAATCTGAATCAGGAACAATTTTCACCAGCGCACCCCAATGCCGTCTCTCTCAAAATGTTGACAAAAAAAGATTATGACACTCAAGATGTGGTTTTGCAGCTGCATTCACTGTTTATGAACTGGCTCGGCAGATTGGAGTCGGGCTTTTTGGAAAAGATTGATACAGCATACCATCAGGATTTGTTTCGAAAAGATGAATGGGCGTTCTACAGGAAAGAGGATGTTTTGTTTGAAGCTAAAATTTCAGGAACCGGAGAGTTCGGGCAACTTATTCTTGAAGATCGCTCGGGCAAACGGTCTGAATATATGTTTAAAGAGGTGGAATTTGTGATTTGAGCAGAAAATTATTCGTAGGGCAGATTTTTTATCGTTTCTGCCAGCTGATTAATGCCCTCTTCCAGTTTGTTTCCAACCATCATTTTCATCATCATGTTCAGGTCAGTGTGCAATGTCAGCCGCATTTTGGTCTGCATTTCAGATGCGGGAAGCAGTTGAATCCAAAAGGTGATGCCAATCGGCAGACTTCCGGAACCTTCAACTTTAATGGTTTTATGGGGTTCGCGTTCCACAATTCGGATATCTGCGGTTCCCAAACCTGAAATTGAAAACCGGCAGGAGTCCCTGTCCGATTGAAAATCACTGATTTTAATACCGGGAACCTGTTCTGCAATTTTCTCGAACAGGCCTTCATTCAGGTATTGGGAAAAGTTTTCAAAATTTGAAAGATAATCGAAAACAACCTGCTGTTGATGTCCGATTAATTTCACATCGCTGACATACTTTTGAATGCTCATAAGTTTATTGTTTATTCCAGTTTGCGGGGTCTTTGCGCCACTCCATCAGCGTATTGACCTGATCTTCCGTAATATGTCCGATTTCGAGCGCTGTGGGAATCAGCGTGTTGTAGTTGCTGAGCGAAGTGAGTTCGATGTCTGCCTGTTGAAATTTCTCATTGGCAATATCAAAGTTGTAGGTAAAAATTGAGAGCATACCCAACACCTCACCTTTGGATTCCTTAATTGCTTCGGCAGCTTTCAGACTGCTTCCGCCGGTAGAAATCAGGTCTTCAATCACAACCACTTTTTGTCCGGGAAGCAGTTTGCCTTCAATCCGGTTTTCAAGTCCGTGCCCTTTCGGTGCAGAGCGCACATAAATAAACGGAAGCTCCAGAATTTCTGCAAGCAGAGCGCCGTGCGCAATTGCGCCGGTTGCCACTCCGGCAATTATTTCAACCTGCGGGTATTTTTTCCGAATAATTTCGGCAAATTTGTCGCGGATAAAAGTTCGCGTTTCAGGAAAGGATAATATTTTGCGGTTGTCGCAGTAGATGGGGGATTTCCACCCCGAAGCCCATGTGAACGGTTTAAGCGGCTGAACTTTAACTGCTTTTATCTCAAGGAGTTTTTTTGCAACTTCAATTTGTGTCTGTGCCATAGTCTGATTATAATTGTATTTTAAAATTTGAAAACAATGAAACAAAAATATAAAGTTTTTCTGAATGACCGTTTGATTGAGATTTGCACACCTGAGGATGTTGAAAAAAATAATCTGACTGTTAATTTTCAGGAAGATTCAACGGTTGCAGCAATCCAAAAATGGTTTGATAATTTCCTGAAAAACAGTGATTCTACAGTTTTTTTGACTCACCCGGAGCCGGAACGCTTTTTTCGTGATTTTCGCTCACTTTTTCTTGAAATGCCGGCAGCCGGTGGAGTAGTCATCCGGGGAGGCAGGCTGCTGTTTATTTTCCGAAACGGAAAATGGGATTTGCCCAAAGGAAAATCGGAGAAGGGGGAAACTTTTTCGGAAACTGCGCTGAGGGAGGTTTCGGAAGAGTGCGGCATCACCGGGCATCAGATTGTTAAACCGCTGTTTTCTACCTATCACATCTATCAGTCGCATTATCCCGAAACAAAAGGAGAATGGATTTTTAAGGAAACTGCATGGTTTGAAATGAGTTATGATAAAGAAGAAGAAGCTTTTCCGCAAAGTGAAGAGGGAATTACCCGCCTGAAATGGTTTTCACCTGAAGAAATAGACGAAGTGCTGCAAAACACCTACGAAAACCTGAAACAACTGATTTTCCACTATCGCTCCTGATTGCGCTGTTGCTCAAAAAGATGCTGCTGCAAAAAGGTGCCAAACTGCTGCTCAAAACCATCCATTGGCGCGAACGCCTGTTGAAATTCCACCTCGTGGATATGATTGAGTAACAGGCAGGAAGGATAGGATTTTACTCTGTATTTTTCGGCAAATTCACTGTTTTCATCTACCAGATGAATACCCGGGATTTTCTCTTTGTCCAAAAAGATTTTCATCCCGATGATGTCGCTTTTTCTCAGCACGATGATGATTTCAAGCTGCTTTTGAAACATTTCATCAATTCGTGTCAGGTATTTCAGATGTTCCCGGCAAACAATCATCTCGGTGTCGGCAAAAATCAGGTATTTGAATTTTTTATTGTCTGCCGGAGTACTGTCGGAACAGACATTGTGCCCGTTTGTATCTTTCAGACAAATCACCGGCGCTTTGCTTCCTTTTTGCAGAAATTTCAGTTTTTTCAAAATGTTTTCGGAAATATGCCGGATATACTGATTACTATCGGCGGATAACGCAGGCGAAGATATGATGGCTAAAATGTCATTTTGCTGGAAATCACCGGAGTAGAATGCGTCGTGCAGTATTTTCAAAAGAACCAGATCGGCAAATGAACCGGAAATATTATATTTTTCATTTACTAAATTTTTAAGAAAAGTCACATTTCTTGCAGCAACTGCCTGTCTGATTTTGTCTCCGCCTGCCGCGCGCGCTTCAAAGCTGAGCTTGTTTGCAAAAGTTTTATCAAAAAGCTCCAAAAAAGCGGGATGACTTAGAAATTCCTGTTCGGTTTTCATCAGCTCTTTGGAAACTGTTTCCGGTTTCAGTCTGAAAACATCAGCTTCCAGTGATTTCAGTTTCAGATTTTTATGTGTTGTAAAAACCGGCGAAGCGGAAATATCCGCTACTTCCGAAAGCTGCGTTTTTACCGAATCAAAAGCGCTTTGCGACTGCGTAAAATAGAGCTGATTGAAAAATTTGTCGGTGAGCAGATTCAGCTTAGAGTCGAAGATAGAAATGTAGTCATTGAGCTGATCCCCTTTTTCGGTTGAAAACCAGAATTCAACCGGTTCGAAATAGGGATTTTTGCTGTCGGCAAAAGATTTTTCCCGCAGGGGCGGAAACAGCAGATTCAGGTTTTTTCCCGGTTCTAAAAAAAGCAACCCGCGGTAAATACCGAAATCGCTGAAAACAAACGTAGTTTGGGGCACTTCGGTATCGGCGGTGAAATTCCCTTCCTCGTCGGGTTTCAAGGTGAAAACAAGCTCTTTTTCCTGAGTAACCGGATCGGAAAAACGGTAAAATTCAATTTCTTTTTCGGCGTACTCCCTGTTTTTTCCCTCTATTCGAATTGCCAATGCCGGCAATGAAACAAGCAGTGAGAAAAAAAACACAAGAATCCGTTCCTTCATTCCGAATTATTTGTAGTTCTCTATTTTAAATTCACTGATTTGAAGCCCTTTGGGAAGAAACATGCCGGCATCGCCACCATGGAAAATAATATCCCGGATAATGGTTGCATTCACCGGAGTGTGCTCGGGCAGGGTAAGCAGAAATACGGTTTCAATTTCAGGATGCATCTTCTTGTTGATCTGGGCGAGTGCGCGCTCATATTCAAAATCGGCAGAAGTGCGGATTCCCCTGAGAATGTATCCGGCATTCACCTCCTTGCAAAAATCTACTGTCAGCCCTTCGTGAAGGCGCACCTCCACTTTATCCACATTCTCAAAAACCCTGTTTATCCATTCGATTCGCTTTTCAATGGGGAAAAATGATTTTTTATTGGCATTGTAGCCAATCATAACAAAAATTTTATCGAAAAGGGGGATGGCACGGCGCACTATTGACTCGTGCCCCACATGAAAAGGGTCGAATGAACCCGGAAATATTGCTATTTTGTCCATCAGTAAATTTTTCCGCTAATTTAAAAACATATTTTATTTTTCCCTCTCTGTTTTCAAACGGTATAATAAATCGCTTATTTTGTTGAATCAATTTTGATGAGAAGATGGTGGAAAATCGAATTGCGAAAAAAGGGTTGTGGTTTTTTCTGCTGCTGCTCGTTGTGCTTGCCTGGATTTTCGGACTGTTCATCGACCTGACCGGCGACTCCGGGCTGTATGCGGCAATCTCCCGGCAAATGACCGAATCGGGCAACTGGCTCAGCCTGAAAATAAACGGCGAACCGTATGACCAGAAGCCGCATCTCTTTTTCTGGCTGGCAGGTTTGGGTATTCAACTGTTTGGAAACACAAATTTTGCCTATAAACTTTTTCCGTTTCTTTTTGCGGTTGCCGGCATCTGTTTTACCTATCGTTTGGGCAGAGTGGTTTATGGCAAATCTGCCGGCAAACTGGCGGCGTTGATTACCGGAACTTCTCAGATGTTTTTTCTTTATCTGTTCGATTTCCATACCGATTCAGTTTTATATTCAGCTGTGGTTTTGGCAATCTGGCAGTTTGCAGAATATTTCAAAAACCAAAAAAAGTTACATTTCATACTTGGTTTTGCCGGGGTTGGTTTGGCAATGCTGACAAAAGGTCCGGTTGGTGCGGTTTTACCCTTCTTTTTTGTTCTTTTTCAGCTGATTTTGAAAAAGGATTTCCGACAACTTTTTCATCCGAAATGGCTTGCCGGAATTTTGCTTGTGCTGCTGATAATATCCCCGGCGCTTTTTCACTTGTGGAAAAATTTCGGCGTTGCCGGAATTCGTTTCTACTTTATTGACAATAATTTAGGGCGTGTTTCGGGCAAAGTTGCCGGCTCCAGCAGCGATCCGTTCTATTATATCTATAACCTGCTGTGGGCTTTCCTTCCCTGGACAATCATTTTGTTAAATGCTCTTTTTGTTGAAGTTAAAAGCTGGTTTGCTGCAAAAGCTGTCAATAAAACCGGAGTTGCCATTTTCGGAAGCGTTTTGGTTCTGCTTGTGGTTTACAGCATTGCGCGCGGAAAAGCGCCAAACTATGTGATGATGTTCATACCACTTTTGTCCGTGATTGCAGCCGGAAGGTTGCAAACCTTCGTTTTGCAGTCCGAACAATTCGGAAGAAAAATGCTCTTTTTTCAGCTTCCTTTCCTGATTTTTATCGTTTTTCTGCTCTTTTTTGTCGCCATAAAAATTGAGCAAACCGGAATTTTGGCACCAATACTGATTTTGTCCGGAATTTTATTGCTGGCAGGATTATTTTTCTTCGTTGAGAAGAATTTAATCAAAAAAGTTCTCTTTTTTTCGGTTGCTGTTGCTGCCGGATTTAACCTTTACCTGAATGTGCAGGTCATTCCCCGGTTGTTTGAATATCAGGGATACCGGCAGGCGCTGGAGATTTTTGAATCGGAAAAACTGCCCGGCGAGCAGCTTTATAATTTCGGACTGGAAGAGTATGCACTCTTTTTTTACGCAAAAGAGCACGTTGGAAATATCACAACATGGGAGCAACTGCATGAAGCGATGGAAAGACCGGGAACATGGCTTTATACCAATGAAATTAAATACAATGAAATTCTGCATCTGGGCTTTGAACCCGATACCGTTTTTCAGATAAAACAGAGAGGAATGAACCGGATTACCTGGCAGTTTTTGAATCCGGCAACCCGCGAAGAATCATTGAAAATGAATTGGCTGCTAAAAACCAAATCCAAACCGGAAAATAATCATTCCACTTCGTTATCTTTGCTCAATTTTTAAAAATTCAGACAAACAAAAATGATATTATCCATCGTTATTCCGGTTTATAATGAAGAAAAAACCATCCATGCAATTCTTGACCGCGTGATAGCGGTAGAGCTGCAATATGGTTTCGGAAAAGAAATAATCATCGTTAATGACTGTTCCACAGATAATTCTGTGCAGGTTATTGAGAAATATATCGAAAATCATTCTGGAGACAACATTCACCTTTTTCTTCAGCCTGAAAACAGAGGAAAAGGCGCTGCGCTGCATCGCGGCATTGCCGAAGCCACCGGCGATTATATCATTATTCAGGATGCCGATTTGGAATATGACCCGCGTGAATACAATTATCTGCTGAAACCCGTTGCCGAAGGAAATGCCGATGTGGTTTACGGCTCCCGCTTTTTAGGCGGTAATCCGCACCGGATTCTGTTTTTCTGGCACTCCATCGGGAATAAATTGCTCACTTTCCTCTCCAATATGTTCACCAACCTGAACCTGACGGATATGGAAACCTGCTACAAATTGTTCAGGGCAGATATTGTTAAAGGATTGAAACTGAAGGAAAATCGGTTTGGCTTTGAGCCGGAAGTTACCGCAAAAGTTTCACGGGTCAAGGGTGTGCGCATTTACGAGGTTGGTATCTCCTACTATGGCAGGACTTATTCCGATGGAAAGAAAATCGGCTGGCGGGATGGAGTATGGGCATTATGGTGTATAATTAGATACAATTTTTTTCAAAGAAAATGAACATAATTTTGCCGTTAGAAAAACGCCTTTCATATGCTCTTTTAACTGTTTTTGCTTTAATACAGGTCTTTTTGTTGTTACTCAGCGACAGTGTTTATGGATTCTATGGAGCCGACAATATTGCACATTATCAAATAGCCCGATTCTCATTTAAATATCCCGAGTTATTTTTAGACCTTTGGGGGAAACCTGTCTTTACAACACTTTTAGCACCCTTTGCACAACTTGGGTTTAAGGTTGCAAAAGGTTTTAACATTATGATTTCAGTGTTCACCCTTTTGCTTTCAGCTAAAATTTCAAAGCGTTTGTTTCAAATAAATTCGTTTTTCATCATCGCTTTAATTGCATTCGCTCCGATTTATTTTATGCTTTCTATAAGTTGTCTTACGGAAATACTTTTCAGCTTTGTATTAGTAAGCGTTGCTTATCTTTTTATTTCGAACAAGCATTTGCTTGCTGCGGTAGTTTTGTCGTTTCTGCCATTTGTACGAAGTGAAGGAGTTGTTATCCTGCCAGTATTTGCTGTGGCTTGGTATCTGTCCCAGAACTCACGCTTCATTCTGTTTCTTTTTTCCGGAGCAATATTTTATTCCATAATAGGTTATTTTGTTTTTGATGACTTTTTGTGGGTCATCCATAAACAGCCTTATTCTCTCGGGGAAAGCATTTATGGAAGTGGTAGTCTTTTTCATTTTGTAAAACACAGTCATTCAATTTTCGGAATTCCACTTTTAATACTTATTGTCACTGGACTTTTCTTATGGACTGCCGAGATGTTTAAAAAAAAATCGCTACAAAATCCAAGTACAATTATGTTTATTCTGATTGCCGGAAGTTGGATTACCTATTTTGCCGCCCACAGTTATGTATGGTGGAAAGGAATAGGCGGCTCATTAGGATTAACCCGGGTAATGGGGGGTATTATACCGTTTGCTACATTAACCGGAATGAAAACGTTTGAATTTGTTTCAGAAAAAATAAAGAAGAAAAATATCAGCTATGGAATTTTTTCTGCTTTTAGCATACTTCAAATTATCTTATTGTTTTTTCAAAACAATCTTTTATTAAAAGCTGATCCAATAGAGCAGCTGATTAAAAAAAGTACCGATTATATTTATTATAACGAAAAGGGGAGGAAAATTTTTTATTTTAACCCGCTGGTAATCCATTTTTTAGAATTAAACCCATACGATACTCAAAAATGTAATTGGTGGGTGGCTGATAAACAACAGCCATCCAACTCCATGGAATGGGGCGATTTGTTGGTATGGGATGCACATTTTGGTCCGAACGAAGGAGAAGTACAACTTAAAAACATTGAAAAAGACCCTTATTTGGAAAAAGTAAAATCTTTCTATCCGTTCGAAAAAATCACTGTCCTAGGTGGATACGATTACAGCATTCAGCTATTTAAGAAGAGTCGGAAGAAGACGTCAATCAAAGTCCAAAAATCAACTATCAAAAGAATTTTAACTTTCGAAGACTTTAATGATGAAAAAGTTGTAAATATGAAAGGTGAAAAGTTTTTCCAAATGGATAAAACCCGTGAATTCAGTCCGGGGATTACTATACTGATTGATGAGATTGAACAGAAAGAGTTTCTGGAATTTAACATTTTTCTTGACTACTTTAGCATCGAAAATATTGAAAAAGATGATGTTTCACTGGTCTTTTCCATTGAGCAAGGCAATAAAAATCTACGCTGGGAAAACAAAAACCTCTTTTCAAGAGATTCAAACAGAGACACGGCTCAAATCTCTACCAAACTACCGGCTGTTTTGCCTGAATCTACTGTTGTTAAAGTTTATGTATGGAATAATGGCAGGAAAAAACTCAATCTGAAAAAATTATCGGTGAACATTGATAGTTATTAATTAAACTCTCAAAAGTAATTATATCACGTACAAAAGCTTAGTTATTATTCAGATAAAATATCATTCTGTCTTTTCGTAATAATTAATAATTTTTAAATCATCAAAGTAAACAGATTGATCTCCACTGTTGTATAAGTAGATTTTCAAATCATCAACTCTCAAATTCTGAGGTATCCAAAAGCTTAAAGCTAACTTCACCCAACCCGTTTCGTCGTTAGATTCTACCTTACTGCTAGAGAAATAAAAATTATTACTACCCTCTGCAACAATATGAGATTTGTTTTCTTCTCCCAAACTCCAAATGCTGATATGCATATAGCGCATTTTTTCAATATCATCAAAAACGAATGGTGAACTGTAAGGATCTTTAGCACTTAGTTTTATGCTGTGGTTTTTGCTAAAAGACCTCTCAGTAGTCAGTTTTGAAGCGCTTTCTGCCACTTTATCATTATTAAGCAGCGTCTGATTAGTGATATGGTCAATAGTTTCGAAATTACAAAACAAGGTATCACTTGATAGAACTAATTTATTTGCATTAATCTTTTCAACTCCAGGAATTGACTGTTTTGATTGCAAAAGAAAAACCGGAAATTCCTGTGCCACAATTTTCCAGCCCGAATCGTATAAGTACATATTTCTGTTTTTTTCATTTTCCTCATGCGAAATCATAAAATAATCATCAAAAACTGAAAAAACTATATATTCAGCATCCCTTACAGATGGAAAAAGATAAATATGCTGACGTTGCGCAAGATGGGAAAGTAGATGATCGGAAGCACTGACTTTAGCATTGGCTGGAATTTGCCTTAACAGTTTGTTCACCTTTTTTATATCAAACGAAGCTTTCCAGAAGCCTTTGTAGTAAATTTTTTCTTTGGACGGATTTAATGTCCAGGGAATTTCAACATTTTTTCTGTCAAGTTTGTAAATGGTCATTGAGAGCGTGGCAATACATATAATGAAAGAAAGTATATTTTGAAGTTTTTTTGATTTTAATGATGTGAGTGTCCAAAAAACAGATAAAGGAAGCATTGTTACTACCTCAATAGAATAATATGTTGAAATTCCCCAGCGAATATATGAATCGTTGAGTACTTTCTGAGCAACAATTGGTATAAACCAAATAAAAAACTGTGGTCTTAGCAGCAGAATAATACCTCCCGATATCAGATAAACAATATAAAATTCGGCTTTTACTCTATTAAAAGCAGGATTATCAAGGTGATTAATAAAAAACAGTTTAATGCTTTCCATCGGGTTTTGAATGATGAATTTAAGCGCTTCTCCTGGATTGGAGCCCAGTGCAGAGTAGTTAAAAAGCGTAAACTGCTTCTCTTCGGTTTCAATGGCAGGAATGAATATTTTAAAGAGTAATATAAAATAGAGTATTGAAACCGCAATCCCTATGAGGCTGAACAATACCGCTTTTTTTTCTTTCCGATGTTGAAAGATTAAAACGATAAAAATAAAAATAAACCAAAGTGGAATATTTTCTCTCGAAAACAGAGAAAGAATTAACAGGACTGAAGATACAAGATATTTTTCCTTCTCAAAAAAATAAAGAAATACTGGAATGAAACATGAAGAAATTACAGCAAGATTAACGTCGCACGAAAAAGTCGTATATCTTCCAAGCAATATGAAATAATAGACCAAAACTCCTACTCCAAGCCAATGATTATCGGTTTTAAGCATTACAAATTTATAAGTGAACCATGCAGCAACCAATATTAAAACGTATTGAATGATTATAAGTGTGTATGTTCCGGTTAACCAATTTAGTAGCCAGAAAACCGGAATAAAATACATTAATGTGAACGAAAAGTGGTCCTGTAAAAAATTACCTGGATAGGTAGGCATCGGGCTAATCCTGAAGTGTGAATAATCCCAAAAAGCAAAGTTATAATTGCCATAATCATAAGTCACCGTACGAAAAAAATAATGATTGGCAATTCCCATAAAAAATAGGAGAACACCAAAAAAAGCTATTATGTAAAGTGGCAAATATTTTCCATGAAACTTAAGCTTCATATTAAAGCGCTATAATAATTCCTATAAAGCAAACATAATAATTTTTGTTAATGTAGCAATACCATTTTTTTTATTCATTTTTGCAACTGAAATAATATAGTATAGGTTATGAAAATCTCGGTAAATAAAATCAAGTGCCTTGAAGTTCTTTCATATTTGTTTTTTTTGCTTCTAATTGGTCTGTCTATTATTTACACAAAAGAAAGAATATTGATTTTGGATCCTGCCTATTACTTTTTCAATATTGTTAATAGCCAAGATTTCTTCATTCCTCATGGCCGGTCAACAACTATTATTAATCAGGCTTTACTTGTGTTGGCAACTAAATTTAATTTTTCTTTATTATTATGTTTATATGTTTACTCTACTTCTTTTGTCCTCGTAAAGCTATTTTATTTTTATTTAGCCAATAATGTCTTAAAAAACAAAGCTGCGGGTTTTGCAATAATAGCAATATCTGCCATTGGTGTTGGAGAAAGTTATTTCAGACCAACATCTGAAAGCACAATTGCATTGCTAAATAGCATTTTGCTTTTTGCATGGCTGTGTTACGCCGACAAAAAGAGCATATGGGGACAATGGAAAGTAGCAATTACCCTGCTGGTTTCCTGCCTGTTTGTAGTTTTTGGTTATGTGTCTCATGCTATTGCATTATTTTCGCTCATTTTCTCAATTTTGTTTTACGTCATTCTTAATAATAGGTTTAAAAGTATCATGCCATATCTGTTGCTTACTTTTACTTTGATTCTTTTTTTGTACAAAATATTTATTGGAAATGACAATCCTGAGCATCAAAATCTATACGAAAATGTTTTGAAATCCCCATTCTCTGTACTAAAAGAGTTTGATTCTTACTATCCATATGGCTTTTTTAAGCAGAAAATTAAAACATTATACCTACCATTGCTATCTGTTTTTTTCATTACAATAGTTATCTCTTTGCGCAAACGAAAATGGACTCATGTCTTATTTTTGACACTTTTTTCAATCAGTTATTTTTTTGTTGCCTGTGTATCTTTTAAAGAAGGAGAGTCAAATATGCAAATGGAAAAAATATTTTTACCACTGACAATGTTTTCGACCATTGTATATTATTCTGCTATTAAAAACTTTTCAACTTCTAATCAATCTGTTTTCACCATAGTTGGAATTTTATTAATATTATTTGGGATAAGCACTTTCAAAAGATACGCCCCATTATATGTAGGTAGAATTGATGCAATTTATGAATTAGTAAAAATCGCGAATGAGCAAGAAGACAGAAAGTTAATAGTTTCACAAAAGTTAGTAGATTCACATTTCTCTTCTTATCCATTTGTTGGCGACTGGGCAATTGGTATTGAAACTTTAATATTGAGTACTATTGATAAAGACTTAAAACCTTTAACAATATTTGTTGATAACGGGCAGTCAAATTTTGAGGAAAAAATGAATATACCAGATAATTTCATGGCTACTACTTTTCATACTTCTTATAGCTATATGAGTTTAAATAACAGCCTGTTCAGGTTACCAGAACAAACTTATTCTTTTTGGGAAGTTGATTTTAAGCAGGTAATGGAAAAATAGAGTGCATCTGTTTTTTCTTACCCTTTATTGGTAGTCAGACGCATCCTTTTAACTCTTAATTAGTCACTCTTTATTAATATTTTAGCCAACTTATTGATAGTAATTTAATTTAGATTTCAATTATTTTTAACTACAGAAAAATGTATCCTTAAAGCATAAAAAAATGCAAATTATGATTGGAAAATTACTCAGTAAGGGATAGTGCGTTTTGTTTCAATCCATGCTTGAAGATTTATTGACATATATTGAAAAAACCGGAAAATCAAAAAAGTGGATGAAGCTCTCTTTTGCCGTGATTTTGGTCGGGATGATCTGGCTCAACCAGTTTCAGACTAACCAGTACCGCACCTCGCTGCTTCACTGGGACAGCATGACCAAAGAAGCCTATTTCGGCATATTTGGTCGTAAAACCTGGCCCGAAGGTTATGAAAAGATGATTAAAATCCCCGATGACGAAAAAGCGATGAAAGGGGAGAAGGAGTATTGATTTTCAAATCAATTGTTTATTATTCCGATAATTGTAAATACTAAAAATATGGTGGCAAAAAATATTAGAAATAGGAGCAGAAAATTAATTGCTACTTTTATCTTTTCCATGGTGTTTATTGCTTTATTTATTATTTTTAATCTTAACCGAACTTTTCTTTTACCTCCGCAATCCATACATATATGGAGACAAACCAATAGTTTGTCACTCACACTAAACTATTATCAATATGATTTGCCTTTATTTGAGCCCGAAATGCATAATCAGTTAAGTGATCATGGCAATTCAGGAAAAGCAGTGGGAGAGTTTCCAATAATTTATTATTTGGTTGGCAAATTATGGAAAATTACCGGACATAAAGAGTGGCTATTCAGGACTTTGCAGATTTTAATTTTGTTTGTAGGATTATGGTGTCTTTTTCAAATATTACATAATCTTTTTGATAACTGGTTTTGGTCGGGTTTTCTTACTCTTCTTTTATTTACATCTCCAATGCTTGTTTTTTATGGACCAAATTTTTTGCCTGATGGACCATCACTGGGCTTTGTTTTTATCTCATGGTATTTTATAATGAAATTTTATCAAAAACGAAGTACAACCTTTCTCTGGCTTTCAGCTATATTTTTTAGTTTATCTATACTTTTGAAGATTACTTCAAGCCTTTCATTTATTGCTTTTGGCGGTTGGATTGTTTATGAATTAATTTTTCTTCAAGAAGATAAAAGGATTTTTAATTTTAAATGGGAACATTTTTTACCTTTTGTAATTTCAATTATTTTAATTACTGCTTGGTATCTTTATGTTGAATATTATAATAAGCTACATCAGGGACATTTTTCTTACCATGGTATTTGGCCGATTTGGAACATAACCAAGGAACAATATTTACGGATAATTGATGCACTGAAAAAAATCTATTTTAAAGAATTTTTTCTTCCCTTTACACAGTATCTAACATTAGTAATTTGGTTTTTTTTACTGATTATGTTAAGACGCTTAAAACTTGTCTTTCAGTTCTTTTTTCTTGTTTTATCAGCCGGATTTGCACTGCAGCTGTTTTTATGGTTTCAAGTGTTGGAAGGGCATGATTATTATATGATAAATTTACTTGTAACTTTTGTTGCTATATGGGCTATTCTTTTCCATAAACTCCGAAACTGGAGATATTTCAAAAGCCCATTAATATACTTTGCAGGGATTATTTTCTTTTCCTGGAATGTAATTATGTGTAAAGAAAGGATATCAATTCGATACGACAGTTGGATGAATGATATGTATTCTAAGCAATTTGCTGTACTAAAAGAGGTTGAGCCATTTTTTGAGAGTATAGGTTTAAAACAAGATGATAAAGTTATTTCATTACCTGATTTTACCATCAACGGGTCACTTTATTTTATGAACAGAAAAGGTTATACCCAATTTGGAAGTGACTTTTCAAAAGCCGAAGGTTTTTATGACAGAATTGAGGATGGAGCCAAGTTTTTAGTTATAAACGACACTACTATTTTGCGTAATCCTGAAATTCAGCCTTTTGTTAATAAAAAAGTGGGAGAATATAAAAATATTTGGGTTTATGATTTGCAAGAAATTCACATAAACCAATAACGTTGGCACTTGCGATTACGCTATTGGTAGCAATTTTTGTGGCAGCGCTTTTCTATCTTTTCCGGGGATTATATTTCCTTCGGAAATTGTTCTGAACTATTTTCCGAACTGACAACGGCAGTTGCCTTGATATCGCTGATTGTGAAACAAATCTGATGTTTTATGTGATTTACAGCTGGTGGTATGGCGGCAGTTTTGGTTTGCGTCCGATGATTGATATGTATGGAATCATGGCGCTGCCACTGGCAGCTTTTATTGAAAAAACCGGAAAATCAAAAAAGTGGATGAAGCTCTCTTTTGCCGTGATTTTGGTCGGGATGATCTGGCTCAACCAGTTTCAGACTAACCAGTACCGCACCTCGCTGCTTCACTGGGACAGCATGACCAAAGAAGCCTATTTCGGCATATTTGGTCGTAAAATCTGGTCCGAAGGTTATGAAAAGATGATTAAAATCCCCGATGACGAAAAAGCGATGAAAGGGGAGAAAGAGTATTGAACAAGATGAAGAGAGAAGCCCCGTTTGAACCACATAGACACATTAGGGCACATAAGATTAAAGTCCCAAATTCATAGTTCCAAGTTTCAGGAAAAACTGAACACAAAGACGCGAAGGTGTAAGGCTGTGAGTATCAGAGTTATGAAAAAGAAGAAACCCTGTTTGAACCATATTAGGGCACATAAGTTTTTATATTTTATTTTTTGCACTTCCGCACATCGTAGCACTTTCTTTGTCCCCCTTGGCGAAGGGGGATTAAGGGGGATTGGCTTTCCGGTAGGAAAAAGTATAATATGATTGGTTTTTAGAAAGTGAAGTATCAATTTTTATTCCCGAACTAATCCTCCGGCTTCGTACCTCAGCCA
>LSQX01290908.1_pt1 | contig 15705 bp, 16 predicted proteins | sample 654561 | NCBI WGS metagenome assembly LSQX01 (sample SAMN04489861, study PRJNA283612) | anaerobic digester metagenome | isolation source: 4 biogas reactors fed with cattle manure at either 37C or 55C with and... | place: Denmark: Kongens Lyngby | collected 2014 | reverse complement strand
GTATAAGAGACAGGCCCTGAGACGATCGCCATCGACGAACGCGACAGGAGGAGAGATAGCATGCGAGCCGTGGTGCAACGCGTGGTGCAGGGTGGAGTGGCTGTGGAGGGCGAGACCCTCGGGCGCATCGGCCCCGGGATGGTGATCCTGGTAGGCGTCCGCGAGGGCGACGGAGAGGAGGACGCCGCCTGGCTGGCGGGCAAGGTCGCTAACCTGCGCATCTTTGCCGACGACGCCGGCCGCTTTGACCGCTCCCTCCTCGATGTGGGCGGCGGCGCGTTGGTCATCTCCCAGTTCACCCTCTATGGCGACGCCCGCCGGGGGCGCCGGCCGTCCTTTACCGACGCCGCGGTCCCCGAGGTCGCCGAGCCCCTGGTGGAGCGTTTCGCCGCGCTGCTCCGCGTCGAGGGCGTGGCCGACGTGCAGACGGGCCGTTTCGGCGCCCACATGGTCGTCGAGATCGTGAACGACGGCCCGGTGACCATCCTCCTGGATACGGACGTCTCCCGCCGCGGCAACGTCAAGCGCTGACGCCTCGCCCGCGCCTCCATCAGGCCCCGTCTTCCGGCGTACCCTGTAGCGTGGCCAGGAACGCTTCCCAGTCCGCCGCGCCCGCCTCGGCGAGCCGCGCCTCCAGGCTCTCGCTAATCGTGACGGGCGCCCCGGGGTCCACGTACAGGATGGAGTCGAGCTGCACCGCCACGGCGCCCGCCGCCAGGAGCGCCAGCACGTCGTCGGCAGTCGCCACGCCACCGCGGCCGATGATGGGCAGATCCGTCGCCCCGTGTACCTCGTGGACCAGCGCGGCGTAGAGGGGCGCCAGCGCCGGGCTGTGCAGGGGGCCCGCCACCCAGCCGCCGTCCGCCGCGGGCGTACGGCCGTGGGGCGGCGCGGCCACCACCACGGCGTCGGCGCCGGCCTCCTCGGCTGCTATCGCCTGCGCGAGGGCGGCGCGCTCCGTCACCCGGAGCAGACAGGGGAGCGCGGTGCCCGACTGGGCGGCCCGCACCACGGCAAACGCGTCCTCGGCGTCGGCGTCGTGCGCCAGGTGGATCTCGATTGCCTGGATGCAGTCGCAGGCCACCAGCCGCTCGACGCCCGCGGCCGCCTCGTCGGGCGAGGCGGCGTAGAGCGCCGCGATGACGGGCAGTCCGCACCGCCCCCACGCCCGGGCGTGGCGCCGGACCGCCCGCGATACCCCGGGGTTGCGACGGCCGGTGTGGAGCACATAGCCGGCGGTCGTCCGCGCCAGGCGCGAGGACTCGGCGCCGCGCCTCGGCGCCGGGGTGAGCGCCGGCGTCACATAGGCGCCCAGGCGCTCCAGCCCTTCGACGGTCGCCGCCGTCGGATCGTACCCCAGCGCCCCGGCCGCCGCCAGGAGCGGCGCGCCGAGCACCAACTCCCGCTTGCCCCGGCCGATGACGATGCGGCAGGCGATCACGGCGCCTCCGCGTATCCTGCGGGCAGTTCGTCGTACTCTTTCAGGTAGGCGATGACGGCCTCGGCATAGGCCTCGCCAAAGCGCTGGAGCACCGCGTCATCGGAGAGCATGTCCATCTCCCCGTCGTGGGTGATGAACAGCGTCTCGCTGAGCGCCCCCGGCATCTGGGAGGGCCGCAGGATGCGCTCGGCCTTGGGCCCCAACACGATCAGGTGCCGCACCACCGGCCCCGAGGAGAGTTCCGTGCCCAGCCGCACACCGCGATCCTGGGCGTCGTGCCCCAGGTCCTGGGCCGCGGCGATGACGCTATCCTGCACCAGTTGCGCGAACGCCTCGTTCCGGTCGGCAAAGATGCGATCGCCGCAATAGTAGGTGACGCTGCCGCCCACATCGCGGGCCAGCACGTTCACGCCATAGTAGTAGGCGTTCTGGTGGATGGAGAGGAACAGGGTGCCGCCCACCTGGTTGGCCATGTCCATCCGCATCTGGAGTTCGTCGACATAATCGACCTCGCCGTTCTCGTTCACGTCCTTGCCCTCGGCGTTCACGTCATAGTCGCCGTCGCGGGTGAGAAAGACGCGGATGCCCCGCGCTTCCAGGGCGTCGCGGGCGTGCAGGGCGATGGAGAGGTTCACTTCCTTTTCCATCAGCGTCAGCTTGCCATTGCGATCGACGTGGCAGGCGCCCCAATCCTCGCCTCCGTGGCCGGGATCGATGACGATCAGCGGCCCCACGGGGGTCGCGGTGGGCTCGACGGTGGGCGCTGGCGTGGGTTCCGGCGTGGCGACAGCGGGCGGTTCCGTGGGGGGCGGCACGGTGGGGGAGACCTCGACGGCCGCCGGCGGCTCGGGAGTGGCCGCTGGTGGCGGAGGGTCGGCCTTGGCCCGGCAGGCGCATACGAGCAGGCCGGCCAAGAGGACCGGCAGTAGGCGACGGATGCGAGACATGGCTGCTCCTGGAAGGTGCTAATTGAAGGTCAGATCGAGCAGATCGAAAAACGGCCCGTCGGTGCACGCGCGGCGAGGGCCGTGGCGAGTGGGCGTCAGGCACCCCTCGCAAGCGCCCGTCCCGCAGGCCATATCGCGCCAGACCCAGGCCTGCGCGAATCCCTCCCGCGTGACGATGCGTTCCCGTTCGACCGTGGCGCGCACCTGCCGGTAGAACGCCGTCGAGCCCACAGTGTACACCGCCTCTGCCCAGCGTACCACCTCGGCGGCCGTGGACCAGAAGGCGGGGTCCTGGCGGCGCCCCACGAACGACGAGTGGGCCACCCGGGTGGGCAACAGGCTACTGGGAATGGCCTGGCGCGGCGTGGGTACCGAGGTCACCAGCTGCGCGGCGCCCGAGCCGGCCTCCAGGAGGCCCAGCAGCGGCGCGATGGCCGTTCCCTGGCACAGGAGTCCGACGTTGGCGCCCCCGTGGGGCAGCTCCACCGCGCGGCCGCAGGGGCCCACTAGGTCCACCCGCTCGCCGATATCCAGCGCGCCGAGCCAGCGGTAGGCGGGCTCCCCACTGGTGACATAAAGACCCACCGCGGTGGAACTCGAGCGGTGGAGGGGCAGAGCGTAGCGGAGGTAGGGATCGCCCTCGGGGCGGACGCGCACCATGGCAAACTGCCCGGGCCTCAGGGCCTCGGCGAGCTCCGGGCACTGGAGCCAGAAGAGGACTGAGCCCGGCACCGGCTCGGCCCGGCCCTCGACGAGGGCGCTGTGCTGGCGTGGCATGATCGGTGATACCGCCCTTTCTCAGTCCTCCTGGCCGACCAGCCACACGCAGGCGCCGGCGAGGGCCACCGTCGCGAGCGCGGCCCAGGTGGTTTGGGCCGCCGTCAGCCCCACGTCCCGAACGGCCCAGAGCAGCACGATGACCATCGCGAGGCTGAGGGCCAGCCAGGCGCTGAGGGACGGGTGTGCGCGGGCGAGCGCGGCCAGGGTCTTCACGGCGTCGGCTGTTCCTCCGTGAGCGGTGGCCCCTCGGGATTCCAGGGCGCCCGGACCGACACCCGGCGCACCCCCGGCAGGGCGTTCCAGGCGCGGACGACCTGGCGCCAGGTGACGGCCAGGTGGCGCGAGTTGTCGATGACGACGTCGGCCCGGGCGATCTTGTCCGCCTGGGGAGGCTGGGCGTCGATGCGCATCGCGGCCTGCGCCGGCGTGAGCCCGCGCGATCTCACCATGCGCTCCAACTGCTGCCGGCGGGGGCTCGTCACCACCCAGACCGCGTCGGTGTGCTGGCGCATGTTGGCCTCCAGGAGCTTGATCGCCTCCACGACGGCCACCGGCCGCGCGCTGCGGGCCAGGCGATGGAGCGTCTCGTGGACCACCGCCGGGTGGACGATGCGCTCTAGGTCGGCCAGGGCGGCGGGGTCGGCAAAGACGATCGCGCCGAGCGCCTGCCGGTCGATCTCTCCAGAGGGCGCCAGGATCCCGCGCCCGAAACGCTCCACGATCCGGCCGCTGGCCACGGTGTCGGGGCGCATCACCTCGTGGGCGAGGAGGTCCGCGTCGATGACCTCGGCCCCCAGGCTGGCCAGCATGGCGGCTACCGTGCTCTTGCCGGTGGCAATGTTCCCCGTGAGGCCGATGACGTACACGCTAGTCCTGCCCGCCCGAGGCGCTTTCGACCTGTGCGAGGGCGGATTCCCACTCGTGGAGGCGTTCCGCGAGGGCGTGCTCGAGATCCTGGTACTCGTGGCCCAGGGCATACACCTCGTCGAGGTTCTGGGCGGCCCCGGCCCGGTCAATGCGGCGGGAGACCTCTTCCATACGCTCCTCGATGCGGCCGATCTCTTGTTCCAGCGCGGTGGCCCGCTCCTCCTGCTTGCGGGTCTCGCGGCGCGCGCGGCGCTCGGCGGCGTCGGGCCGTTCGGTCTTGGCGCGTTCGGGCTGGCCTTTGCCGGCCTCGCGCTCTGCCTGCGCCTGGCGGGCGGCGGCGTAATCGGAATAGTTCCCCTCGTGCTGGTCGATGGTGCGCTCCTCCACCACCCAGACGTGGGAGGCCAGGGCGTCGACCAGGTAGCGGTCGTGGGAGACCATCAGGATGGTGCCCGGGAAGCCCATCAACACGTCCTGGAGCACCTCCTGGGAGTCGAGGTCCAGGTGGGTGGTGGGCTCGTCGAGCAGGAGCACGTTGGCCCCCCGCAGGGTCAGCAGTGCCAGGGCCAGCCGCGACCGCTCGCCGCCGGAGAGCGTGCCCACCTTTTTGTAGACCTCGTCGCCGGAAAACAGGAACCGTCCCAGGTGGCTGCGGGCGGGGCCGATGCGCAACTTGCTGGCCTCCAGCACGTGATCCAGCACCGTCTTGTCGGCGTCCAGCCACTCTTGTGTTTGGGGCAGGTACCCGATGCGCACGCTGGCGCCAATGCGCAGCCGGCCGGCCAGGGGTTCCATCTCGCCGAGGATGGTGCGCAGGAACGTGGTCTTGCCCGAGCCGTTGGGCCCCAGCATGGCGATCCGCTGGCCGCGCTCGACGAGGATGGGGCCCGTCTGCAGGAGCCGGTGCTCGGTGGGCGCCTCGTCCTCGGCCTCCTCGGGGCGCGAGGGGTAGCCGATGACGGCGCCGTCGGTGGTCAGCACCTTGTCGCCGGCTCGCAGGTTGGTGGAGAGGCGCAGGTTCATGCGCTTGTTCTCGCGGGGCCGCTCGATGCGATCCATGCGGTCCAGGCGCGTCTGCCGGCCGCGGGCTTCGCGGTAGCGCTGCCCGGCCCTGTTGCGCCGGATGAACTCCTCGGTCTTGGCGATGAACTCCTGCTGCTCTTCGTACTCGCGCAGTTGGCGCTCGCGGCGCGCCTCACGCTGGTCCAGGTAGGCGGAATAGTTGCCGCGGTACGCCTCCAGCCGACCGTGGTTCAGCTCCAGGATCCGCGTCGTCACGCGATCGAGGAAAAACCGGTCGTGGGAGACCACCAGGATGCTGCCCTTCCAATCCTGCAGGTACGATTCGAGCCACTCGAGCGCCGCGAGGTCCAAATAGTTCGTCGGCTCGTCGAGTACCAGGAGCTCAGGCTCTTGCAGGAGTAGCCGGGCGAGGAGTGCCCGGGTGATCTGCCCGCCGCTGAGGACCGCGATGGGCCAGTCATACTGATCGGCCGTAAAGCCCAGGCCGCTGAGGACCCTGGCGATGCGGTTCTCATACTCGTACCCGCCGGCCAGCTCAAAGCGGTGCTCCGCGGCGGCATAGCGCTCCATGAGCTCCGTGGGATCCTGGGCGGCGGCCAGCTGCTCGGCGATCTCCTGGAGGTTGCGTTGCATGCGGCGCAGCTCGGCAAACACCGCGAGCATCTCGCCGTGGAGCGTCTGCGTGCTCTCCAGCGTGGGCCGCTGGGGGAGGTACCCCATGGCCAGGTTCCGCGCCCGGTGCACAGTGCCGGAGGTGGGCTCTTCCTGGCCCAGGAGGATGCGCAAGAGGGTCGTCTTGCCGGCCCCGTTGGGGCCCACCAAGCCGACCTTGTCACCACGGGCTATGTCGAACGTGACGTCTTGAAAGACGTCCTGGGCGCCAAAGTACATGCCCAGTCTATCGGCGGATACGATGGACATTTCTCTACACCGTCACCTACCATCCGACGGCCATTATACCATCCGGGCTGGGCCCCACCAATCCTCGGGCAGCGGCTCCTTCGGACAAGGTGTGGGCGCCGGGCGCCACACGCGGAGCCGGCCGCCCATCTGGGCCTGCTTTTCACCCTTCGGCGCGGAGGCTATAATCGGCCTGCAGACAGAACACCGCAACCGCACCCGCACCGGGGAGGCACACTGTGCGCACCAACAGACTCCCGCTGCTCCTGAATGGCCTCCTGGCCCTCGCTGCCTGGGCAGCGGTCCTCCTGCTGATGAACAGCGTCTCCCCCGGCCCGTTCAGCCAGGTGGTGTTCCTCGTGCTGCTGTTCCTGGCCCTGGGCCTGACGGCCGTCCCCCTGGCCTATGCGTTGGCGACCAAGTGGGCAGCGTCCCTCGGACGCCGGGGCAACCTTCATCGCGCGATGCGGCAGGGCGCCATGGCGGGCGCGCTGGGGGCCGTGCTGATGGGCATGCGCTTCCTGGGGGTGCTGAACGCCTGGGTGGCGCTGGCGCTCCTGATGGCCACTGCGGTGATCGGGACGCTCCTCGAACTCTGTTTACTCTGACGGCACCTCCGGCCTCGGACGCAACGAAAAAGCCGAGCAGGGGCTCGGCCATCCGTGCGGTTCGCCTGGCGGGACGAATGTGCCTCGTGCCGGGGCTATTCGTTATCGCCCGCGGCCCGGCGCTGCTGCTTGTACCGCCAGGTGATGCGTCCGCGCGTCAGATCGTACGGAGACAACTCGACGCGGACGCGGTCCCCCAGGATGATGCGAATGTAGTACTTGCGCAACTTGCCCGAGAGATACGCCAGCACCTCGTGGCCGTTCTCCAACTCTACCTTGAACTGCGTGTTGGGCAGCGTCTCGATGACCGTGCCCTCGACTTCGATCTTTTGCTCTGATGCTCTCGCCATAGACCTCTTCCTAGTCAATGCCGCCGTGCGTTCCATGGTGGGCGGCCGCCTGCGGCTGCCCCAGAACCCGGCGCGAGGCGGCCACACGCTCGGACCCTGACCCCTACAAGTATACCAGTGCCCACCGACAACGTCAAGCAGGAATGCAATCGTGCCAGTAGACTGTATTGCAGTCCTATGAAGCGCCCTTGCGGCCCGCCGTGAGGCGGGCCGCAAGGGCTACTCGGTCGCGCAGGGGAGGCTAGGCGCCTCCGCCAAAGAGCGCCAGGATCTTGCTCAGGAGCCCCAGCCCGTCCAGCAGCACGACAAAGACGAGCACCGGCGAGACGAACTTGGTGACGGTCCAGAAGAAGCGGATGGTCCGTTCGTTCTGTAGCGCGCCGTCGTTGGAGAGCGCCTGCTTGAGCTCCGGGTACGCCCAACGCCAGCCCACGAACAGGAGGATAAAGAACCCGCCCACCGGCAGCAGGATGTTCGACGTGGAAAAGTCAAAGAGGTCGAACATCGTCATGCCGAACAGCTTGAACTCCGCCAGGACGCCCTGCGAGAGCGCGGCAGACGAGCCCACGATGGCCAAGAGCAGCACGGTGACCAACGTGGCGTTGCGCCGCGACCACCCCAGGCGCTCGTTCAGGAATGCGACGGGCACCTCTGCCAGCGAGATCATGGCCCCCGTGGCGGCCACCGCCGTCAGGATGAAAAAGAGCACCATAAAGAACGCACCGAGCGGCATCGACGAGAACACCGCCGGGATGGTGATGAACAGGAGCGACGGCCCGGCCTCCGGCGCAAAGCCAAAGGCGAACACCGCGGGAAAAATGGCGATCCCCGCCAGCATCGAGACCGCCAGGTCCGCCAGCATCACCCGGGCGCCCGTCGCGGGGATGTTCTGATCCTCGCGGAAGTACGAGCCGTAGGTGATCATGGTGCCCATGCCCACGCTCAGCTTGAAGAAGGCCAGCCCCAGCGCCGCCAGGACCGCCGCACCCGTGATGGCGGAAAAGTCCGGCTGGAACAGGAAGCGCAGGCCCTCACCGGCGCCCGGCAGGGTCAGGCTGCGGATGCCCACAATGACCAGGAGGACGAACAGGAGCGGCAGGAGCCGCTTGGTCATCCGCTCGATCCCCTTGGAGACGCCGGCCAGAATGATGGCGGCCACCCAGGCCAGCACGACCCACTGCAGGATGAGCGACAGCCACGGGTTCGCGGCGAGGTTGCCGAACACCTGCGACGTCGCTGCCGGATCGGTGGAGGCCAACTCGCCCGCGGCGCCCTGGAAGAGGCTCACGATCGCCTTGACGATGTAGGCGAACACCCAGCCGGCTACTTCGGTGTAGAACGCCATGATCAGGAAGGCTGCCGCCACGCCCGCGGCGCCCACCAGCCACCAGGGGGTGCGCGGGGCCAGCTTGCGCAGCGAGCCGATGGCGTCCGTGCGGGCGCGTCGGCCGATGACGTGCTCGGAGATCATCACCGGCAGGCCCACGAACAACGTGGCTAGAATGTAGACGACGACGAACGCGGCGCCACCGTTCTCCCCGGTCATAAAGGGGAACTTCCAGATGTTGCCGAGACCCACGGCGGATCCTAGCGTCGCGGCGATCACGCCCAGACGCGTGGTAAAGCCATCACGGGTACTGGCCGTGGCGGCCTCTTTGGCGGATTGACCCGCAGGCAGAGCCGATTGCATGATGGTCCTCCTCGATTGGGTGTGTTTCCGTGGATCCCGCAGCCCTGTGTGCGGCCCCACACAGTGTGCCTGTACAACACAGCCTGGCCGGGGTGCTACAGTGCACCACCGCCCAGGCCCACATTGCCAGACGAGGTAGTGTGGATTACCACGGTCGGCGACTAACGCATATAGTAGGCGTTCCGGCCTACTGTGTCAAAGCACCACCTAACGGTTTCCAGTCATCACCGCTGCGCCTCGTGGCGTCTCGGCCGATGGTTCCGCCTGCTCGCGCCCCGTTCGGGACGAATTGACCCCTCTTGTGGCGGCATGTACACTAGCGCCGAACCTGACGGAGGATTATCCATGCCGCGTCGTAGCACGCCCCCTCCCGCTCCCGGTGTGCGTACCGCCGTGGGCCAGGTGGTGCAGATCGTGCGCATCGCCCTGTACGCCGTCCTCGGGCTCCTGGCCCTCCTCACGCTGTCGGAGGTGCCCGTGGTGAGCCGCTGGATGCGTGGCCTGGGCTCACAGCGCCCCTTGGTCGGCGTCCTGGCCGGCCACTGGCAAAACGACTCGGGCGCCGTCTGTCCGGATGGCCTGCAAGAAGTGGAGATCAACCTGGCCGTCGCCCGGCGCGCGGCGCAACTCTTGCGCGAGCAGGGCTACGACGCCGAGGTGCTGCCCGAGTACTCGAGCAAGCTGTCCGGCTATCGCGCGGACGCCTTTGTGGCCGTCCACTGCGATTCGTGCCTCGATGGCTACTCGGGCTACAAGGTCGCGTCCCTCTCGGGCGCCAGCGCCAGCGGGCGCCTGCTGAGCGACGTGTCGGAGGCCTATGCGCTGGCCACGGGACTGCCCAGCCACCCGGATACGATCACCGACGACATGCGCCAGTACCACGCCCTCCGGCAGATCGATGCGTCGACGCCGGGGGTGATCATCGAGTGCGGCTTTATGGGGGGCGATCGCTACCTCCTGACCGAGGAGCAGGATCGTGTGGCCGTCGGCATCGCCAACGGCGTGATGGCGTTCCTGCGCCGCACGGCGCCGCCGACAACCGGCGCGCCATAGCGATCGGCAGGCGCGCCGGCGTCGGTCGTAAGGCGCGCTACGCCTTATCGACAGAGATGATAGAGGAGGCTGTGCGTGAAGGTTCTCGTTGGGCCGAACAACATGGGGCTGGAAAAGGTGCTTGATGACCTGCGGCCGCAGTACCCGCAGGTCGAGTTTGCGCACTGCGCGTCGCGCGAGGCGCTGCCCGAGGCACTTGCCGATGCGGACGTGTTCATGGGCTGGGTGAGCGGCGATGACCTGCGCGCCGCCAAGCGCCTGCGCTGGATCCAGTCCCCCTCGAGCGGCGTCGACCGCTTCCTGGCCATCCCCGAACTCCGCAACGGCGACATCCTCCTGACCAGCGCGCGGGGCACCCACGGCGCCTGCCTGGCCGAGCATGCCTTTGCCATGATCCTGGCCTTTACCCGGGGCATTCGCGAGTTCGTCGGCCAGCAGCAGCAGCGCCAGTGGTCCAACCGCGAGTTCCGCGCCTCGCTGGTGGAGCTCACCGGCAGCACGATGGGTATCGTGGGCCTGGGTACCGTGGGCCGCGCCGTGGCCAAGCGGGCGCACGCCTTTGACATGCGCGTGATCGCCGTCGACGCGTTGCCCGTCGAGCGGCCCGATCACGTCGAGTGGCTCGGCGACCTCTCCGGGCTGCCGCGCCTCCTGGCCGAGTCCGACTTTGTCGTGGTGACGGTGCCCTATACCGCCGAGACGGCCGGCATGGTCGGCGCGGAGCTACTGGCGCATGCCAAGCCGACGGCCATGTTGGTGGGCATCTCCCGGGGCGGGGTCATCGACGAGGAGGCCCTGGCCGCCGCGCTGCAAGAGGGCCGCCTGGCGGCCGCAGCGCTCGACGTGGTGACGGACGAGCCGCTAGCGGCGGATTCGCCGCTGTGGGATGTGCCGAACCTCCTGATCACCCCGCACGTGGCCGGGGGCACCCAGTTCGAGTGCGACCACATCCTGGACATCTTTCGGGAGAACCTCTCCCGCTTTATCCGGGGCGAACTGCCCCTCAGGAACCAGGTCGACAAAGGGCGGGGCTTTTAGCCCAGGCCGAGATTGCGCAGGGAGCGAACCTACCACGGATTCCACGGATAAACGGATGGAACGGATGAAGAGGGGAGTGGGGGTCGCCGCTCCAGGCCGAGGAACACGCAATCTTCAGATCCTCTTTCCGTGTCATCCGTTTATCCGTGTAATCCGTGGTAGGCTTCCTTCTTACTCGTTATATTTGTGTTGAGGGTTGTTGGTCCGCGGTACAGCAGGAGGACGGGCGTTGAAGGTCGGCGGCATACACTATCGCACGGTATGGATGGAAGGCTCGGCGGTGCGGATGATCAACCAGCACCTCATCCCCCACCGCTTTGAGATCATCGACCTGCCCACCCACCGCGACACTGCCGAGGCCATCCGCACGATGATCGTCCGCGGCGCGGGGGCCATCGGGGCGGCGGCGGGCTATGGCATGGCCCAGGTCGCCCTGGAGGCGCCGGATGACGAGCGCTTTTCCCAGTACGTCGCCCAGGGCGCCGAGACCCTCCGGCAGACCCGCCCCACCGCCCAGGACCTCTTTTACGCCATCGATCGCGTGCTGGAAGGGATCGTGGCCGCCTCGTCGCCCGTTGCGGCCCGGGAGGAGGCGGTGGCCATCGCCGGCCGCCTGGCCGACGAGAACGCCGCCGCCGGGGAAGCGATCGGCCGCCTGGGCGCCGACCTCCTGGCGGATGGCGCGCGCGTCCTCACCCACTGCAACGCCGGCTGGCTGGCGTTTGTCGACTGGGGCAGCGCTTTGGCGCCCATCTACATGGCCGCCCGGCAGGGCAAGCGCCTCTTTGTCTACGCCGACGAGACGCGTCCCCGCTGCCAGGGCGCACGGCTGACGGCCTGGGAGCTCTGCGGCGAGGGCATCCCCCACGCCATCATCGCCGACAACGCCGCCGGCCACCTGATGCGCCGGGGCCAGGTGGACGCCGTCATCGTCGGCTCGGACCGCATCGCCGCCAACGGCGATGTGGCGAACAAGATCGGCACCTACGAAAAGGCCGTGGTGGCCCACGAGAACGGCGTGCCGTTCTACGTCGCCGCCCCCGAGAGCACCATCGACTGGGAGAGCCCGGACGGCGACGCCATCCCCATCGAGGAGCGGAGCGAGGACGAGGTCCTGTACGTCGAGGGCCTCAGCGACGCCGGCGAGCTCTGCCGCGTGCGCCTGGGCCCCGCTGAGACGCAGGCGCTGAACCCCGCGTTCGACGTCACCCCGGCGCGCTATGTGACGGCCATCATCACCCAACGGGGGATCGCGGCGCCGAGCGAGCTATCGCGGTGGGCGCCCCCCTCGCGCTGAGGACCGGGATCCTCCCGAACGCGCAGCGACTCGACGGTGCGCGCGCAATGCGATATGATGTGGTGGAGGCGCTGCTGCCTCTTTTTCCGCGGTTTCCCTCCCGCCCTCTCCCTCCTGCCGCGAATGTCTCCTTCCGTTGTCGATCGTTTGCTGCAACGTCGTTGTAGGACCCGGGCGCTTGCACGTCCACCACACTCCTTTGCGTCACACCCGCTAGCCTTGGGTCGGTTCGCAAGGAGCGAGGACGATGTCTCGACGCGAGTTGCTCGCTTATGCGTGTATCGGGGTCGCCCTGGCCGCCCTTCTGATGTACGCCCTCTATGGTGGGTATCCCCTCCGATCGCCTGTGCAGGGAGTCGGTGCGCAGGAACCGGTGTTCGCGGCCGATCGGGGGCTGGCTGCGCCTCGGGTGTCGACGCGTCCGACGGCGCTGCCGACCTATTCCGCTTCGGGCATCCGCTCCACCGCGCCGATCAAGCCCACCCCCCTGCCCACCGCGACCCTCCTGCCGCTGGAGCCCGCCCCGCTCCCCGGCCCGGACGACGCCGATCTGCTCTTCCTCCACGTGGGCGCGTCCGGGTCGATGCTGCACGGCGTGGTGCGGGGCCTATCCGCCTTCCTCGGGGTTCGCAGCGTGGCGCTCGATCTCGGCGGGGCGGCGTTGACCGCCGATCCCCTGCGCGACGAGGGGGGGCGCCCGTACCCCCTGGTGATTGTGGACGGTCGTTCGGCGTTGGGTGCCGGGAGCCGGGTCGCGCCGGAGGTGCTGGCCACGCTGCGAACCGAGGTGGCCGCGGGTGGGACCCATCTCCTGCTGGCCAAGGTGGATGGCGGCGTCGACGCCGAGGCGCTTGCCTACCTCACCGATGGGGCAATCGTCGGCGTCGCGGCGGCGGAGGAGCATCCCGCCCGCGGGCGCCGCAGCGACGCGGCGCCCGAAGTCTGGCGCGAGCTGAGTGGCGAGACCATCGACGGCGCGCCGGCCACCGTGCGCGACGGCGCCCTCGTGCTGGGGGAGGGTTCCGCGGCCACCGTGCTGGTCTACGGCGCCGATGCCGCGGGACTGGAGCACCCGGTGGCGGCGAGCGCGCCCGTCGGCAGTGGGGCGGTGACCGTCGATGCCGGCGCGTTCGGCGATCACGTCGCCACGCTCAGCCTTGGGTTGCTCTACTACCGCGCCGAGCATTTCACGGATGTGACGCCGCTCCTGGCCGTGATGCGCTACGCCCTGGGAGAGGAAGCGTGGCATAACGACCGCAACTATGCGAACCTCACCATCGACGATCCCGCCCTGGTCGAACCGTTCCAGTCCCTCAGCTACCCGGGACTGCTGGCCGAGATGCAGGCGCACGATTATCACACCACGATCGCCTACGTGCCGGCGAACGGGTCCACCTCTGAGCGCGCCGTTTCCGACCTGTTCCGGGTTCATCCCGACCGCTTTTCGTTGGCCGTGCACGGGAACAACCACGACGGCTACGAGTTCTACCACTATGCAGAGGACGGCCCGGACGACGAGCACCGGGCGCGGCCGCTGGAGGAGCAGCGAGCGAACATCGCCCAGGCCCTCGAGCGGATGGACCAACACCGTCGCGCCACCGGCGTGGCGTATGATCCGGTGATGGTCTTCCCCTACGGCGTCTGCCCCGAGCAGACGCTGGTGAGCCTCAAGGAGCACAACTATTTGGCGACGGTGAACGGGAACGCGACGCCCCTCGATGCATCCAGCCCCGACCGCTGGGACTTTGGCATGTACCCAGCAAGCCTCGACTATGCGGGGTTCCCCCTCCTGCAGCGCCGCCATCCGGGTGAGTATCCCCTGGTAGAGCCTGACCTCGCGCGGTTTCTGCTGGACCTGTTCATCGACAAGCCCGCTCTGTTCTACTCGCACACCTACGAGTTGTTCGAGGACAGGATCGGGGCGTTCGACGTCGTCGCGGATCGGCTGAACGCCCTGCCCGGCGGCGTCGAATGGCGCAGCCTCGGAGATATCCTGCGCAGCCTGTACCTGGAAAAGACGGACGACAGCGGGGAGATCAGCGTGATGGCGTTCACCAACGACACCACCATCGTGAACCGGGGGGATGCGACGCGTGCCTACCACATCCGGCGGGTCGAGGTCCAGAACGTGCCCATCGCCCGGGTGACGGTGAACGGGTTCGCGTTCCCGTACCGGGTGGAGGATGGCCTGTTGCGCGTCGACGTGATCATCCCGGCCGGCGAGTCGGCGCGGCTACGGATCGAGTACGGCGCTCCGGTTGCATGACCGGCCTCGTCCGGCTACTCGCCGCCCTGCATGGCGGCCGTGGGGCACCCGTCTAGCCCTCGACGGTGCCGGCCTCCAGCGTGACCCTGCGCGTCAGCCAGAAGGCCGCTGCACCTGCTGCAGCGCCCCCTACCACCGCGATCGCCGTCCATTCGAGATACTGACTGAGGATGATCCGGTTGAACATCCCCCAGTACTCGCGCCAGAAGGTCTCGTGCTTTGGTCCGAACAGCCTCAGGTGCTCGAGATGCACCAGTTTCCCCAATGAGAGCAGGATAGCATAGTACGCATAGTAGCTGACCATGGCCAGCGACCAGGTCAGCGCCCCGGCAACCATCGGGGCCGACATCCGTTCCGCGCGACGCGCTTCATAGAACGCCACCGGGATGATGGGGACCAGCCAGACGCCATAGTTCATCATCAGGACCAGCGGAATGCCCAGGGCCGGCGTAATCGATGCCCCCGACCACGCGTTCGCCAGCCAGTCCAGATAGAACCAGTCGATGATACCGAATAGCAGTCCTATACAGGCGTAGAGGATGATACGGCCTCTGGCGATGTTCATGGGAACCCTCCTTCGCGCAGCGTCGTAAAGGTCACGAGGGAGATCACGCCCCTCCGTCGTACACGTACTCCCGCGGCGCCTCTGCCAGGGGCGGGTGATGCCGGTCGCGGTCGGAGAGGATGGGGTCCTGCACCGGCCACTCGATGCCCAGGGCGGGGTCGTCCCAGGCGATGCCCCGCTCCTCGGCGGGGGCATAGTACGACGTCACCTTGTAGAGGAAATCGGCCGACTCGCTCACCACGCAGAACCCGTGGGCGAACCCCGTCGGCACGTATAGCTGCCGGTGGTTCTCGGCCGAGCGCGTCACCCCCACCCAGCGGCCGTAGGTGGGCGACCCCCTGCGGATGTCCACCGCTACGTCGAACACCTCCCCGGCCACCACGCGCACCAGTTTCCCTTGCCCCGGCGGCGCCTGGTAGTGCAGGCCCCGGAGGGTGCCCCGGGCCGAGCGGGAATGATTGTCCTGGACGAACGCCACGTCGATGCCGTGCTCGGCGTAGCGCTGCTGGTTGTACGATTCGAGAAAGAACCCCCGCCGGTCGGCGAACACCTGCGGCTCGACGATCAGGACTCCCGGCAACTCGGTGGCAATGACGCGCATGTGAACCCTTTCCCTGCAGACGCGGTGGCGATACTCCCGGGCATTATCCCCATCTCCGCGCCCAAGACAAGCCCGTGGGCGAGGAGGGGGCCAGGATTGTGGGGACTGATTCGCTCGTGCTAGGACGGGAGGTCTGGGAGCGAGGGCGGCGGCGGTCCTTCGGGGGACCTTTCGGCAGACCTCGGGGCAGGCCTCAGGATGACGGGTTGTTGGAGGGCGCGTGGTAGGATGGCGGGCTCGGGAGGGAGGGCGGTAGAGGTCCTTCGGCGGACCTGCTCA
>LSQX01105260.1_pt2 | contig 15705 bp, 12 predicted proteins | sample 654561 | NCBI WGS metagenome assembly LSQX01 (sample SAMN04489861, study PRJNA283612) | anaerobic digester metagenome | isolation source: 4 biogas reactors fed with cattle manure at either 37C or 55C with and... | place: Denmark: Kongens Lyngby | collected 2014 | reverse complement strand
TCATCCTCGATAAATCGCTGCAGAACCTGAATCACCTTTGCACCCTTGGGCATTAAAAGCGGCAACCCCTGACCAATGGGTTCGGAGGTCATGAACAGCTGTAGTTCGCGCCCCAGCTTGTTATGATCGCGTTTTTTGGCTTCCTCCAACCTTTCCAGATGCTCATCGAGCATGCTCTTCTTCGGGAAGCTGACGCCATAAATCCTTTGCAGCATTTTATTCTTTTCATTCCCCCGCCAGTAGGCACCGGCCAGGTTCACAAGCTTGAAAGCCTTCACTTTTCCGGTGCTCATCAGATGAGGCCCCGCGCACAGGTCGGTAAAATCACCCTGGCGGTAGAAGCTGATGACCGCATCTTGCGGAAGCTCGCGAATGAGCTCGGCTTTATAGATTTCACCTTCACCCTCAACCATCTTCAATGCTTCTTCACGGCTTAGCGTAAAACGCTCGAGTGGCAGGTCCTCTTTTATAATGTTGTTCATTTCCTTTTCAATTTTCTCCAGTTGCTCCGGAGAAAATGGCTTTTCAACATCAAAGTCGTAATAAAAACCACTTTCAATGGAAGGCCCGATGGCCAGCTTTATCTCGGGAAACAACCGCTTCACCGCGTGTGCCATAATGTGGGAGGTTGTATGCCAATAGGCCTGCTTGCCCGCCTGATCCTCGAAGGTGAGGATATTCAAACCGCAATCTTCATTCAGGGCAAACCGCAAGTCCACTGTTTTTCCGTTCACTTCACCTGCGGTCGCATTTCTGGCAAGGCCCGCGCTGATTCCTTCAGCGGCTTCAAGAACCGTTGACCCTCTGTTGATTTCTTTCCAGCTTCCGTCCTTTAACGTAATTTTTATCATATCGACATCTCCTTGTAGCTTTATCCACTCCAATGAACCATTATAGATCGTTTTTGCAAATTATAAAAGCCTTATTTCAGTTTATCACGGAGACTCAGTGTTTACAGTAATCCAATCCTTGATTTTGTTATAGGTGGCTTCCCCGATGCCCTTCACATCCTGAATTTGGTCAATCCTTTCAAATGCACCATTTTGCTCTCGGTAGGCAACGATTGCCTTTGCCTTTACTTCCCCGATGCCATTGAGCGCGACAAGCTCTTTAGCGGAAGCAAGGTTGATATTGATTTTTGCCTGGACTCCTGCCGGGCCGCTCCTGACTTCTTCAACGGTACCAGCTTCCGGTTTTTGATCTGTTGCATTTTTAACCTGCTGCGGCTGGTCTTTTACGGAAGCATTTGATAAATCTGTTTTGGAGCTTTCCACGTTACTGGCCGGTACAGCACGGTTTGTTTGTTGCTCCTGCTTTTCCTTCAGCCCTCCGGCCTCAAATACCTCTACTTGATTGGTTTTCAGATACCATCCCCATAATGTCAGCAATATCAGTAACAGGATAATACCGATGACCATAGCTTCCTTACGGAATTTGAGCCACTTTTTATGAAAACCATCCTTTATCCCAGCTGAAATGACCGCCACCTCCAAGCATCAAGAACTACATCCTTTTGCGGAAGAGATCCAACCGCGTTTTGCACATAACAAAACGCTTCCGGGAGAATCTTACCCCATCCCGCATGATTCTTTAAAAGCTGGTTTCATAAATGCCGTTTGCACAAATGTCATCAAGCTGCACACTTGAGTTCAAAAAATTATCCTTTTATTTTTCAGGCCATTCGCTTTTGGGAATGTTCCGGTAAACCTCTTCCATCGTATGAAAGCCGCCCTTGATGACCGTTTCTACCATATTATCCTTTGTTACCAAAATGGGATCATACTGTATGGTGTGGACAGGATACTTTCCATCGTCGATGGTATGGGTATATTCTATTTTCTTACCCTTTACCATATTCACCGCCAGTTCCGCGGCCCCCTCTGCCAGAACCTTGATAGGCTTGTAGACCGTAGCCAGCTGTGTGCCCTCTACAATCCGCTGGCAGGCTGACAGCTCGGCGTCATGACCCACCACCACAACCTTGTTCAGCAGCCTGTTTTCAGACAAAACCTTAATCGCCCCCTCAGCCAGCCGATCGTTACCACCGATCACACCATGAATCTCATGACCGGCTTGAATTGCCTTGCCCACTGTATTATAAGCTTCCTCTTCACGCCAGTCTTCAGACCAGGTCTCGTCGAGGATGCTGATATTTTCGCTGTCGATCCCTTTCTGAAGGGCCATTTTGAAGCCGCTGTTGAACAGGTAGCTGTTATTGTCCTTCTGTGAACCATTGATGATGATATAGTTGCCCTCCGGAACCTTTTCATACAACGCACCTGCCATCAGCTGGCCCACCTTGACGCTGTCGAAGGCAATGTAGGCATCCACATCCGCGTTTCGGATCAACCTGTCATAGGATATGACCGGGATGCCTTTCTTCTTTGCGGCTTTCACGCATTGGCTCAACCCATCCTTGTCATAGGGAATGATGACCAGACAATCAATGCCCTCCTCGATGATTTCATAAATCAATTCAACCTGTCTGTCGGTATCCTCATTGGCATTGCGAACGATCACTTCCGCCCCCAGCTCTCTGGCCTTGGAAACAAATATGTCCCGATCCTTTTGCCATCTTTCAATGACAAGGCCGTCAATCACCATGCCGATGACAATCTTATCTTCGTCGTCTGATTTTCTGTTTTCATTTCCATCCCCACAAGAGCACATATTCACGGCAACCAGAAGCCCCATAGCGAGAAACAACAGTTTTTTCAGGGTTTTCTTCATTCTCTGTCCTCCTTTTTTACCTGTTCGAATTGGTATAGGTGGTTGGAGACAGCCCTGTATTTTTTTTGAACAACCGGCTGAAATAGTTCGGATCTCCGTATCCGACACTGAAGCATATCTCCTTGATGGTCATATCTGTGGATTGCATCAGGTGCTTACTGTGTTCAATACGTATAAATGTAAGGTACTCGATGAAATTATACCCCGTCTCTTCCTTGAACAGTCTGCTGAAATACTGCGGGCTGATGTTCAGCGTCTTGGAAAGCTCCTCCAAAGTGATCTCTTCTTTAAAATTCTCTCGGATATAGTTTCTGGCACGATCAATGATACAATTTCCCTTTTCGGATTTTTCAGTCTGGACCTTTCGGGTGATATATTTGATACGATTCATACACCAGGAGGTCAGCTTTTCGATGTTTTCGATATACAGCATTTCCTGGATATAATCATCATATTTTAGGCAGGAATCTTCACTCACACCTGCTTCCATGGCTTTTCTGTGTACCATCACCATATATTCTATCAGAAAAGATCGCATTTGTTCAAAGGTTAATCCTTCAAAATGCACCAGTCTGTCGGTAATCTTTGAAAAAGCCGCAGCCGCGCCTTCTTCATTTCCCATCTCTATCTTGGCAACCATATTGGTGGCGGCATGCATGTCATGCATGTATTTCTCCTCTTCCCCACAGACGTCCAAAATGTGGGAAATTGGTTCGCCCCGGTTCATTCTAAGCGCTTTGGCAGCCTCGCTGTATGAGATGATAATATCCGCATTTTTCTTACAGCTGCCAATTCCGATAAAGCATTCCATATTCATTTTCTTTTGTACGCTTTTGAGGATATCCTCAGCGAGGGCGATGGTCTGCAGCCGGAACTCATACTCGTTCTTAAACCGGTCGCTGGAAATGTATACGATGATTTTATTGATTAGAACAGGCCCTACAATACACTTGCACTTGAATTTAAAGATGTCCCTCAGATAAGGGTAATTCTCCTGCCCGATGATGCTCGATCCAATCCTGTTTGACAGTGCTTCGGCTTTTTCTCCGTCTCCAAACTGCATGATCAGGATGTAGCCGCCGGTTTGATTCATATTCAGAATCTCCATGTACTTCAGCAGCTCTTCGTCAAATTCGGCATTCAGTAAAATGGAGTAAATAAAACCCTGCTCCAGGTAGGGAACCACCTTTTCCAGCTTTTCAATGGTTTCCAGCTCCCGCTTTTTCTTCTCCTCCTGCTCGTGAATGAGGCTTATCATCTTCAAAATGGTTTCAATTAATACCGTCCTGTTCACAGGCTTCAGAATATAATGCTCCACGCCCAGTTCCATGGCCTGTTTGGCAAATTCAAACTGTTCGTAAGCCGATATGATGGCAAAGCGGATGTCCGGATAAATCCGCTTGATTTCAGAGATAGCATCAATCCCGTTAATCCCCGGCATACGAATATCCATCAGAATGATTTCCGGATGGTTGGCCTTCGCTTTTTCAATGGCTTCGCGGCCATTTCTCGCAGTTGCGACAACCGTAACATTCTTGATGTTTTTATTGATAATATGTGTGATAGCGTCAATGACAATTTGTTCATCGTCCACGATCATAAGCTTGTACATATTCATTTACCCTGCCTTTCGGGATTCAATGCTTCAAGTACTCTTTTTGTGAAGTTTGTCGGTTACTGTATCGCGGCTGAAACTTGTTCCATCGGGGAAGCCGCTTCAACATTTGGGACGCGGATAATCACCCGTGTTCCTTCTCCCTGAATGCTTATGATACGAATGACATCCTGGCGCCGGTAGAACAGCCTTAACCGCTGGATGACATTCGCGATGCCGATGCCTGTGGTATGACCTTTTTGGGGTTTTTCAGGGATCCCCTCGTCCCTGAGAGCTTTTTGATAAATGCGTTTGATGGTTTCTTCATTCATTCCGACGCCATTATCTACAACCTCTATCATGTTTTCCTCATCCTCGCGGAACACATTGATGAGAATACTGCCGCCTTCCTCTTTTTCACCGATACCGTGAATACAGGCATTTTCAACTATGGGTTGCAGAATCAGCGGAGGGATGGGCAGCTGAAGGATCTCTTCATTCTCTATCTCGGCACGAAACCGGATCATGTCCCCGAACCTTACCTGCATCAGGTCGATGTATGCCCGAACATTGTTCATTTCATCATTCAGCGTCACTTCGGTATCCAGCCTGCGGACATTATACCTGAAAACTGCCGCAAGATTTTCCAGGAAGAGAGAGGTTTTGTCGGCCTCTTCCATCATCGCCAGCTGAACGCCGGCATTGAGCGTATTGAATAAAAAGTGCGGATTGATTTGGGACTGGAGGGACTGCAGCTCGGCATTGTTTAAAAGGGTTTGCATTTTCAGGTTTTGCATTTCCTTTTCCATTAGCTTCGATTCAACTTCAGCTTTGCTGTGCAGGGCTTCAATGTAATTGTGGACACTGGCTTTCATTTTGTTAAAGGCCACAGCCATGATCTTGATCTCATCATCGCTGGTGACAATCACCTCTTCAACATCGAAATTTCCCTTGGAGATCTCATCTGCCGAGTGGGACAGCTTCATGATCGGATCGGTCATCTTGTAGGTGATATATAGGATAATAATACCGGATAGTACGAGAATATCGACGATCAATACAAGGTTCGCCTTTTCCACAATGGCATTGCTTTTGGATAGCGCCGCATAATATTCGGTATTCCGCTTGAGCTGCTGCAGGTTCAGTTCCTGAATTTCTTCCAGAATATACTTTCCGGTCTGATGCACTTCATTGTATTTTTCGCGCATTGCGTTGGCGTCACGGCCCTGTTTTGCGTCAATGGCCTGCATTGCGTTTTCTGAAAAGGTTTCGATCAGGTTTACTAGCTTGTCCGAGTATTCCTGACCGGTCAACAGGGTATCTTCGATTTTACCGGCACTTTCATGCAGCCGGTCCATGTAAAGCTGATAACGATTTTTGCTTTCAGAATCCTTCGTCTGGATGAAAAGAACAAGGTTTTTTTCGGCTTCCACAAGGTAGTTTTGCATATCCTCAAGCAATTGGCTTGCCTGAAACATGGTATCTATCTTTCGGAAAAATATACCTGAATTGACAGAGAGGTACACGCTGACAAAGCTGACCATCGCAATGGACAGCAAAAAATAGAACAGCATTCTTTTGCGGATTGTATTCAGCCTCATCTTCTTCGTCCAATTCATCGTTCCCTCGCCTGGCTTAATTCTTTTTCCTTCTGAAAAACTTTACGTTGTTGGATGCCACAGTTGTTATCGGTACTTCAACATATTCGCTTGCCGCTTTTTCTTCGAGCATGATATCCAGTGATTCGGAACTCATGATTTCAGGGTTCATGTCAAAGGAAGCCGCTATGACTTCCAATTCTATATATTTGAGGATATCATCTGAAACACCAACCCCGATAATACTGGTTTTTGCAACGCGGTTCAGATCAATTATCACCTGCGCAGCGCCAAAGGTGTCTTTCTCGCTGGTACAAACAATGGCATCCAGGGCCGGATATCGGTTCAGAATATCATATGTGGTGTCTTCGGCACTGAACAGATCATAGCTTGTCCGCACGATATCCACGATGGTCACCATGGGGTGTTTGTCTATAACGGATTTAAACCCTTCGACAAAAAGACTGCTGGTCACATCCTTTTCAACATCGGTGACGCTTTGAACCATCAGTGCCACAGAGGAAGGGCTGCTGGGAAGCTCCTCTATGGCACAGCGTGCTGCTCTTTTTCCAAAATCATATGCGTTATAGCCAACAAAATAATCTCTGTCGGTTCCCCTTGCGTCCGTATAGACAAACTGAACCATAATCCCTTTCGCAATGGCCTGGTTGATCGCTTCTATATAATCCGCGTCAAAAATTCCCTGGGCGATGATACCATCGGCCTTTGCGGCGACTGCCGTGTTGATGGCATCGATGGCCTCGTCAATGGATTCAACATTCACAAAATCAATGCGAATTTTTCTTTCCTCGGCATCGTTGATGATAGCCTGCCGAAACCGTGTTAAAAAATCATTTGAGCTTTGAACCATCACCACCAGAAAGCTTTTGTTGTACTCAGTCTTCTCGCTGCCGGATTTTCTGTTTTTATAGAAATTCTCTTCCATAACCGTGGAATAGGTGATTGAAATGGTAAAAGCGACAGCTAGTACGATAAACAGAAAGGCCATGATTCCTCTGAATAAAAGACTGAGTTTATTGTTGTGTGATAAAAAGCTAAAAAGCTTTTTAGTGTCTTTGTTCATTCAAGCTCCTCCATACTGGAAAAACCATTCAAAAAAGCATATTTATTCATAAGGACGCTGCTTTCCATAGCTTGAAACCCGTATAGTTCCGTTCTTTTTTACATATCTATGCGTTTTCCCAAAGAATCAACAGACTTTCCGAGCCGGCTCCCAGATATCATTATACCGTAAAAAAAACAAAGAGAAAACTCTTTGTTTTAGTTCCGCATTAGTACCTGAAGGCTGTTTCGGATAACCGGAGGGTTGGCAGCGCCACCCCGCCGGCTTGAGAAAACCATAAAACTAACTGACCTTTGCCTTAGATTTTGAGAATACATCGAAAGCTACCGCACCTGTCAGCACCAACCCTTTTATAATGTCCTGCAGGAACGTACTGACCCCCATGATGGACATACCATTATTCATAATACCCATGATAAAGCCACCTATGATAGCCCCGCTCACCGTACCAACACCACCTGTTGCAGAGGCGCCACCGATAAAGCAGGAAGCAATGGCATCCAACTCAAAACCATCGCCAGCGGTGGGTGTTGCAGAGTTTAACCGCCCTGCAAAAACAATACCGGCCATAGCTGATAACAACCCCATATTTGCATAAACCCAGAACATTACCTTCTTCGTTTTAATACCGGACAGCTCTGCTGCCTTCGGATTACCGCCCAGGGCATATACATGCCTTCCGGCGACGGTCTTATTGGTAATAAAGGTATAGAACAGTATCAGAACAATCAGCAGAAGAACCACATACGGAAGTCCGTTTGCCCTGGCCAGCCAGTATGCAAACAGAATGATGAAAGCTGACAGTCCAATGTTTTTTAGCAGGAAGATTTGTTTGGAATCAACCTCAAAGTCGAGCCTTATTTTTCTTTTCCGGTTAATAAGCTGTATCAGAAAATATGCAGCCGCGCTGGCAATACCAATAATGATGGTCGTTAAGTGCAAATTGCCGCCGTTTCCAAAAAAATCGGGAATGACACCGGAGCCAATGGTTATATATAGCTGTGGCAGCATAATGGTTTTTCCGTTCAGGATAATGTTGTTTATCCCTCTGAAGATCAGTTGACCGGCCAGGGTAGCGATGAACGGAGGTACTTTCACATAGGCAATGATAAAACCCTGGTAGGCACCTGCTAACAGCCCTAAACCCAAACCAAGGAGGATGGACACTATCGGAGAAATACCCAGGGTGATGCTGAACAACGCGGAAGAGGCACTGACCAGGGCCACGATGGAACCAACCGCAAGGTCAACGTTACCTCCTGTCAGGATACAGAACACCATCCCTATGGCAAGAATCAGGATATAGCCCTGCTGCATGATTAACCTGGATACGTTGATGGGCTTTAGTAATATACCATCCGTTAATAACTGAAAAGCAATCATGATGACCACTAATGCAAAAAGCATCGCGTACTGTCTCATATTATGCCGTACGACATCTTTGATCTTGGTGATCCGTGCATAAAGCTTCGGGTTGCGTTTAGCAAGGTTATCCATTATTCTGACAAGTTTGATCAATTTACCCATATTCATTCCTTCCCCTTAACTAATATAGATTCGAATTTTAATTCTGTGAAGATTGCAGAATACACTTCATGATGCCTTCCTGGGTAGCCTCTTCCCTTGTCATTTCACCGACAAACCGGCCTTCATTCATGATATAGATCCTGTCACAGGTTCCGAGAATCTCCGGCAGTTCTGAAGAAATAAGAACAATACATTTTCCCTGATCGGCCAGTTTATTGATGATGGTATAGATCTCGTACTTTGCGCCGACATCAATGCCGCGGGTAGGTTCGTCCAGTAACAGCACATCCGGCTCGGAAAAAATCCATTTGCTCAAAACCACCTTTTGTTGATTCCCGCCCGAAAGGTTTCCTGACGTCTGGAAAATACTCGAACACTTGATACCGAGTTTGTTCTTTTGTTGTTCAGCTTCGCGAATTTCAATGTCGTCGTCAATGATACCGTTTTTGCTGATCTTGTCCAGGCTTGCCAGTGTAATATTTCTGCGGATGTCATCAATTAAAATCAGGCCTGCCGTTTTTCTGTCTTCCGTTGCATAAGCCAGACCTGCCGAAATCGCTTCACTGACATTGTTCAACTTCAGCTCTCTGCCGTCCTTGATGATGGTGCCGCTGATCTTTTTCCCATAAGCCTTGCCAAAAACACTCATGGCCAGCTCGGTGCGTCCGGCACCCATCAGACCAGCGATTCCTACCACCTCGCCCTTTTTTACATGAAAGCTGACATTTTTTATCCGCATTTTATCTTCATCCAGCGGATCATAAACCACCCAGTCTTTTACTTCAAAGCCTATTTCACCTATATTGGGTGTTCTGGGAGGAAACCGGTTCACCAGCTCTCTGCCGACCATCCCCTTGATGATACGGTTTTCAGAGATCTCGTCCCTGCCTTTGACCAGGGTTTCAATCAATGCCCCGTCCCGTATGACGGTAATTTCTTCTGCTATTTTTGTGACCTCGTGTATTTTATGTGAGATGATGATGCAGGTAAGACCATCTTCACGGTTCAGTTCCATCAAAAGGTTCAGAAGGTTTTCTGAATCCTTGTCATTCAGGGCTGCCGTGGGTTCATCCAGTATTAAAAGGCGCACTTCCTTGGATAGAGCCTTGGCGATTTCAACGAGCTGCTGTTTGCCAACACCGATGTCTTTAATAAGTGTTGAGTGGTTTTCATTCAGCCCAACCCTTTGCAGCAGCTTTTTCGCTTCTTTATTTGTAACATCCCAGTTGACAATCCCATTAACCGCTCGCTCGTTGCCAAGAAAAATGTTTTCAGCAATGGTCATATAGGGATTTAACGCCAGTTCCTGGTGAATGATAACGATACCCGCTTTTTCGCTTTCACGTATATTCTTAAATTCACATAATTTCCCATCAAAATAGATATCTCCCGAATAGGTTCCATAAGGATAAATACCGCTTAATACGTTCATCAGGGTGGATTTCCCAGCGCCGTTTTCACCAACAAGCGCGTGGATTTGCCCCTTCTTAACCTTCAAGCTGACATTGTCCAGTGCTTTAACCCCCGGAAATGTCTTGGTGATATCTTTCATTTCAAGCATAATTTCTGACATATTGCTGCTCCTCGAATAAACCTGGGATATCTGCCCTTAGGTATATTCCATATTATTTGAGTTGAGATTCCTTCAATATCAAACTGTTCATGCCATGTGATGTATCAAGTTCATGTGTTTCAGGGTTTTCTTACCCCGGTGTAAGCTTTTTCTGGTGTGAGATACAACCAACTATGATGATGATTCTGTTATGCTTTGTATTAAAACAGCATACCTGTTTTGGTGATTTGACGAACTTTGGTACTGTCTAAAACGCTCAATACAATAGAAACAGAGTATACTGTAATGGAGCTCATCGCTCCATTACAGTATATCTGAAAAATTGATTACTTTAATTGATCTTCGGTATAGTAACCGGTGTCGATCAGTAATTCTTTGTAGTTTTTAACATCTGCAAATACCGGATCGCAAAGGTAGGACGGAACAACCTTGACATTATTGTCATAGGTCTTGGTGTCGTTGATTTCGGGTTCTGTTCCCTTCATGATGGCATCAACCATTCCAACAACCTTTTCAGCAAGGGTTCTGGTGTCTTTGAACACGGACATGGATTGCTCGCCGGCGATCAGGTGCTTCACATTGGTAATATCGCAGTCCTGACCAGTGAGAATCGGGTATGGTTTGGAAGCTGAGCCGTAGCCTGCTGCTTTCAGGGAAGCAACGATACCTTGTGCAAGGCTGTCGTTCGGAGAAAGAACAACGTCTACGTTTTCATCAGCATAGAAAGCGGTGAGCAGGTTATCCATTCTTGCCTGTGCGCCTGAAGCTTTCCAGCCCATGATTGAAATGGTTTCCATATCGGTCTGTCCGGATTTGATAACCAGCACACCACTGTCGATGTACGGCTTCAGGGTATCCATGGCACCACCATTAAAGAAGTATGCATTGTTATCATCGGGAGATCCGCCGAATACTTCCATCGTGAACGGGCCTTTTTCGCCTTTATCCAGCTTTAAGGTTTCGATGATATATTTACCCTGAATAACACCAACTTTGTAGTTATCGAAGGTTGCATAAAAGTCTACATTAGGGGTTGACTTGATCAGCCGGTCATAAGCGATAACCTTGATGCCTTCTTTGGCAGCCTGTTCAAGAACACCGCCGAGGGATTCGCCGTCGATGGAAGCAATAACCAGAACCTTGGCACCCTTGGTGATCATGTTTTCAACCTGGGATACTTGCATCTCGACATTGTCTTCGGCGTACTGCAGGTCAACTTTGTATCCCGCTTTTTCCAGCATCTTCTGCATATTTTCGCCGTCCTGGTTCCAACGTTGCAGGGATTTCGTCGGCATGGCAACACCAATCAGCTGGCCTCCGCCGGTTCCGCCGGTTCCACCAGTTGATGTGCCGGGAACTGTACAACCTGCCAGCACTACTGATAACAGCATCACTGCTACCAACAAAATGGATAAGGATCTCTTCATAAAAAAACCCTCCTTTAATAAGATCGTGTTACAGCATGTCTATGCATGCTGCTCTATCCTTATCATAAAAGACAGGGTGGGGTTTTACTATGGACAGATTTATGATGATGCAGTACATATTTATTTTGTTTTTGCGTTGATAGAGGAAATTAGCATAAATTTAAGGTTAAAAAAAGACACGCCTCCGGGGCATCAATTGTTGGGGGCTGCCTCAGCTTCTGTGTGAATCAGCTGTATAATCGTTTCCGCAGCGTTTCGTGACGGGTTATTATACATGGCCTGGATATAATGATTCCTGTCTTGATAGAGCTTGCCTGCTTTATCGAGCAGAGCATCCCCTGTAAGGTTTTCCTCGGGAAGAACATCGCAATAGCCATGCTTTTGAAATGATTCGGCATTCAGGATCTGATCCCCGCGGCTGGCGCTTTTGGACAAGGGTACCAACAGCGCGGGCTTTTTCAACTGTAATATTTCAAACAGCGTGGTCGCACCGGCTCTTGATACAAGAACATCCGCGCATGCAAACAGATCTGGCAATTCTTCGTTCACATATTCAAATTGCCTGTAGCCTTTCATTGCATCCAGCTCCGGTTTCACATTTCCCTTCCCGCAAAGATGGCACACCTGGAAGGTTTCCAACAATTCCTTTAAAACCTGCCGCACAGCTTTGTTGATGTTTTCCGAACCCTGGCTGCCCCCGATGATCATCAAAACCGGCCTTTTATCGGAAAAGCCGCAAAGCTGATATCCCTTCATCCGATCACCCGTGATGATTTCAGGCCTTACCGGCAAACCTGTCAGACAGGCTTTTTCAGCAGTGATATGCTTTTGTGATTCGGGAAAGGTATAGCATACATGTCTGGCGAAGGGCATGGAGAGTTTATTCGTCAGGCCGGGGGTGATGTCCGATTCATGGATGATGACAGGAATGCGTCTGCACCATGCCGCCCAGACAACCGGGCAGGACACAAAGCCGCCCTTGCTGAAAACCACAGCAGGCTTGATTTTTCCCAGGACCGAAAGTGCCCTCGAGAACCCGCCCATGATTCGGAAGATGTCGGTGATGTTTTTCAAATCCAGGTATCTGCGCATTTTTCCCGCCGGTATGGCATGATAAGGAATCCCTTCCTTTTCAATCAACTGCTTTTCGATACCGTTTTTTGAGCCAATATATTCAATGGCATAGCCCAGGGCCTTCAGCCCGGGCATCAGCGCTATGTTTGGTGTGACATGACCCGACGTACCGCCGCCGGTGAATACAATCGTCTTCATCTTTACCGCCTCATGGCTTTCATTGAATCCAGGTGGAAACCCGGCAATGTTATTCTACATTAGAAAATATATTCAGGCAACTATGAGGTTCATGAAAAAACCTCTGAATCCTGTTTAGGATCAGAGGTTTGGTCATACCTTAACATTACCTTCTTGGCACTATTTCGCCAGTATTTTTTAAAATATGGTTTTCAGGAACAACACCCCGCACCGGCGTCAGCGGGTAAACGATACTGTTTCTGCCGATGATGGTGCCGGGGAACAGAACAGTATTGCAGCCTACCTCGGCGTTATCACCCACAATAGCCCCAAATTTTCGAAGGCCGGTTTCAATAACAGCGCCCCCGTCTTTCACCTTGATTTGTTCTTTATTGGATTTCAGGTTGGAAATAACTACCCCTGCACCAAGATGGGCACCATACCCCAGCACCGAATCACCCACGTAATTGAAATGGGGAATTTGAGCCTTGTTGAAGATGATGGAATTTTTGATCTCGGTTGAGTTTCCAATGACCGCGGAATTGCCAATCAGGACATATTCCCGGATAAAAGCGGACTGTCGAAGCTCGCAGTTATATCCGATAATAGCCGGTCCTTTAATCGTCACAGTCTTTTCAATGGTTGTGCCTTTTCCTATCCAGACATTTTCTGCAATCTGCTGATAATCGTCCGGAAGGCTTTCAGCGATTTCCCTGAACCATGGTTTAATCCTGGACAATACTTCCCATGGCCCCTGTACATCATCAAAAATCTTGCTGAACCAGAATTCGTTCAGATCAAGCAAATCGGTAACTTGAATGCCCAAAAATACTCCCCCTTTATTGAAGCTGAAAACCTTTATGCTCACAATAAGAACCGAAACCATTATACCAGTTCGGCTATGGGAAATAAAGAATTTTTCTGGTGATAAGTTGCTGGGTTCACCTGTTGGTTACTGTTCACACCCCACTAATAAGTTCATAAGTAGCTTCAGAGGTATGTGTTTTATCTGAGTGCAGCGATGTCATCCTGAGCGCAGCGAAGGATCTTGTCAGGAGTAGTGCGAGATCCTTCACTTCGTTCAGCAGGCAACGCCTGCTTACCTGTGAACCTTAACACCTGCTGTCCTTCAGGAATCAATGGGTTGCGGCTGATTGGGGGGTGGTGAACAGCGATACTGTCAAGCCCTGTTTCTGACATATTTCAGGTTGATACTTGGGTTGCTTGTTTTGACCGTTTTAATATCAAACTGCTTCAATGAGGAAACAAACGGTGTCAGCTTTGCATAGCCGTAATTTCTCGTATCAAAATCGGGATATCTTTTGTTCAGGATGCTTCCCAGTTCCCCGAGAAACGCCCATCCATCCTCATCGGAGGTCTCGGTAATAATGGTCCTGATCACCTCGATCAGCTTGTCGATGCTGAGTGTCCCAGGCTTTGCCTCTTCCTGCTTCTCTTTTACAGCCGTGGGTTCAGAGGTTTTTGTGGTCATGGATGCCAGAACCTCGAGGTATTTAAATTTCTCACAGGCTGAAATAAAGGGGGTTGGTGTTTTCTTTTCGCCCATGCCCACCACATACATTCCCGCTTCTCTGAGACGGGCCGCAAGCCTGGTGAAATCGCTGTCACTGGACACAATGCAAAAGCCATCGACATTCTTCGAATACAGGATATCCATCGCGTCGATAATCAGCGCCGAGTCGGTGGAGTTTTTACCGGTGGTATAGCTGTATTGCTGAATGGGGGTAATGGAATAATTCAGCAGAATGTTTTTCCACGCCGCCAGCTGGGGTTTTGTCCAGTCCCCGTAGATTCTTTTATAAGTAGGAATTCCGTGATTGGAGATTTCATCGAAAATATACTTGATATATTTCTCCGAAACATTATCTGCGTCAATCAGAACCGCAATTTTCTTCTCAATTTCCATAAGCTTACTCCTGTTTACCGGCTGATCACAGCCCTTGATTTAATTTGAATTTCATTGCTTCCCGCCATTATCCAAAGGCTCTTCCGGCGGGAAACGATAATGCCCAATGATGGGAGAAAGATTGTCCCTCCAGTAAATAAGCATATCATTTTCCTGAGTATAAGGACCGGCGTTGTGTATCATCAGCGGAACACCCTGCTGATTTCTTTGGTCGGACAGAATACCGATATGCTCATGTGGATCGTCAAACACGACGATATCCCCCGCCTGCCATTGTTCCAGGTTTTCCTCATCCCAGGGGATTATTTCCGTAGTCAGTGAAACCGCGTAACGCTCAAAGAAAACCCGCAGGTTTTTGATCCGGCGGAAATCGATATTCGGATCGGGTTTTCCTTCAACCCGCGGATAAAGTTCCAGGTGGTCGCGAATGTCTTCATCAACCAGATCCTTTAACAAATAACCCGCATTCTTATAAGCACGCCAGATGACATCGGTACAAACCCCCTCATCATCGGGCGGGTATCCTCCATTGTAATAGCCATCCCTGTATATGGGTTTGTTTTCAGCGTCTTTTCTGGCACCCTGCACAATGTCATCGGTATCATTTAACCCGTCCTGATCCTTATCGGACGAGCTGACAACCCTCGGGATGTTCCATTCATACGGGGTGGGCATAACTGATGGGATCGGGGTGGGCTTTGATGATGTAATAAAAATACTCGTAGGCCCGTCCGATCCCCCGATGATTGCAATGTTATTGTTCTGTATCCTGCATCCTGGCACAGCAATACAGAGAATGAATATGAGTGGCAGGAGAATTTTTTTCTTTTGCAGTGTCATTAATATTATCCTTCTTTTTACAAATCTATTTTCCTATAGCGTATTACAATGATGACTATTGTGCAAGCAATGATTTCAAAAGCGATAATTCAATGAGCGCTTGCGCGAATTGTGCGCCAAAACGCGGGCGCTGAAAGCGCCTTCTACACGCAAA
>LSQX01099725.1_pt1 | contig 15709 bp, 10 predicted proteins | sample 654561 | NCBI WGS metagenome assembly LSQX01 (sample SAMN04489861, study PRJNA283612) | anaerobic digester metagenome | isolation source: 4 biogas reactors fed with cattle manure at either 37C or 55C with and... | place: Denmark: Kongens Lyngby | collected 2014 | reverse complement strand
TTGCCGATTGGAATCTTCAGATGCTAATTCGGACAGGTAGGTTTTTGACCTTTGCCTTAAGACCAATCCATCATAGGTTTTTTGCCTTTTCTCAAAAGTGTGGGCATAGAATTCTAGGATTATTATTTGAGTTTATCCCATGCTATATTATATTTACACTGTTATTTAGGGTTACACTGGTACCTACACATATTGGATGGGCGATACTATCGGTGCTGCTTGCTTTTTTGATGAATTTTTATGTTCATTACATACTTGGTATGACAGCCTTCTGGTTTACTCAGTCAACGGGAATTAGGAGGGTATTTGATCTTCTGTCTGGAGTCTTTTCAGGGGTTTTTATACCTTTGGTGTTTTTCCCACAGATATTACAGAAAATATTATTTTTTCTTCCCTTTCCTTATATGTCTTATGTACCTGTCATGGTCTTTACGGGGAATTTTACTTTGGCAGGGATACAGATGGATATTCCGGTTATTGTAGGCATTCAGGGTCTGGCGGTGTGTATTACCATATTGATTAGTGAGGTAATTTATAGGGCATCCATGAGGAGATTTAACGGGGTAGGAGCGTAGATATATGAAGGATAAAGGAATAGACAAGGAAGCAAACAAAAGAGTAAAGCGAAAAGGATTTAGGATGAGAAGATACATAAAGGTATATAAGGAATGCGTTAAGGTGGCATTTGCATCGGCATCTACCTATCGACTGAATTTTATACTAAACTGTACCATTATGCTTCTGGGAGATATTATATTTCCGCTAATAACGGTGCTAATCTACGAATCGGGCGCAGGATTTGAGGGCTGGACAGTCTACGAGGTGCTGCTAATTCAATCAATCTTTACCATGTCTACGGCCATAGCAGATATGACATTTCATGGAGTTATGTGGATTACCATGGATATGGTAAGAAGCGGCAACATGGAAATGGTTTTAATCTTACCTGTTGATACTATGTTTATTTTGATGGCAAGAACATTTTCCTTTGAAGGAATAGGCTTATTTATGGGCGGATTGACCATATTTGTGGTAGCTATCCTCAATGTAACGGTGCCCTCAGTATTAATGTGGCTCCAGTTTGTGGGCTTTTTTATTGTTGGTATTTTGGTTATGATGGGAATTGCTTTTGTTATGGCTGCGATTTCATTTAAATGGATAGGAAATTCGCGAATACCTGAAATATTTAGCAATATAAGAAACTTTGGCAAATATCCTCAGAGTATATTTCCTAGGACGGTTGTGATAGCTACATCTATTATTATTCCAGTGGCCATGATTGCATATTATCCTGCGGCGGCTTTGCTTGGTAGAGCCAACTTAGGTATGTTTGTTATCATATTACCCTGCTTATTATTTCTTCTATTTGGTATTTTTTTATATAGACATATGGTAAGACTCTATCAGGGCGTTGGAGGATAATAATTAAAAAATCTGCCAGGCATTCTCATGACCTTAGTCGTGAGAGGTTTGCTGTAAACCCAAGCTATAATTAGCTTTGCAGTATATTATAAGAATGGAGACTTTTATGGAAAATATAATTACAGTAGATAAGCTTACTAAGAAATATACCACCTATAAGAGGGGTAGTGGGTTTAAGGAAAGTCTAAAGGCCTTATTTGTTAGAGAAAAGGTTCCGGTTATAGCTGTAAATGAGGTGTCCTTCAATGTAAAGGAAGGAGACATCATAGGAATACTAGGCCCTAACGGAGCAGGAAAATCTACCACCATAAAGATGCTTACGGGTACTTTATATCCTAGCAGCGGAAGCATAGAGGTTATGGGGTATAATCCAACTAAGAATAGAAAAACCTATGTTCATCAAATAGGTGCTGTGTTCGGACAAAAATCCCAGCTTATATGGGATATCCCACCTGTGGATAGCTTTAGGATGAACAAAGCCATATATGGTATATCCGATAAGGATTATGATGAAAGGCTAAAGCTGATGAGCAAATTATTCATGGTAGAGGATTTTATTACAAGGCCTACCAGAGTATTATCTCTCGGTGAAAGAATGAAATGCGAATTTATTATGGCAATGCTTCATCGCCCCAAGGTAGTGTTCTTGGATGAGCCTACTATTGGACTGGATGTCATAGCAAAGCATAATATCAGAGATTTTATACATGAGATGAATAAGCAAGGAACCACGTTTATTCTTACGACTCATGACCTAGAGGATGTGGAGCAATTAGCCAGAGAGGTTATAATTATTAATAAAGGAGTCAAGGTATTTGATGATACCATACAGAAGCTCAGAAATGTTCTGGGGGCAAAGAAAATAGTACAGCTTACACTCCAAGAGGATATAGGCGATTTAGATATTCCGGGGACAAATATTTTAGCGAGGGAGTCTGTAAATATAACAATTAGTGTAGATCTTGATCTGATATCCATAAATGAATTCATTGCGAAGCTATCACAGCAATGTTCATTTTCTGATATTTCTATAAAGGAAATGCCTATGGAGACCATTATTACACATATATATCAGGATAGGACTAAAGAATAAAGATGTAATTTCTAGGATAAAACATGCAGTTATTTCCTTGAATGATAACAAATGTTTTGTTATCATTATATAAGATAAATAAGTATTTAATAAGGGGAGGATGAATTAATGGAGTATAAGAACAAAATAGCAAGTATGATAAATAGTATAGAACACCTAATAGTGGGAAAAAGAGAGGCTGTTGAGTATACATTGATTACCTTGCTTGCAGGAGGTCATCTTCTCTTAGAGGATGTACCCGGAGTCGGCAAGACAACACTCGCTAAAGCTCTTGCGCAGACTATAGACTGTGGCTTTACACGAATTCAATTTACCCCAGATACCCTGCCAAGCGATATAACCGGCTTGTCCATTTATAATATGCAGGCAGGAAAATTCGAATACTCCAAGGGTGCCATTATGTCAAATGTAGTCTTGGCTGACGAGATTAATCGTACATCTCCTAAGACTCAGGCCAGCTTATTGGAGGCCATGGAAGAAAAGCAGGTCACAGTGGATAGTATCACATATCCCTTACCAAGGCCCTTTATGGTTATAGCAACCCAAAACCCCGTTGATTATCTTGGAACCTACAATCTGCCAGAGGCACAGCTTGACCGATTCATGATGAAAATATCCATAGGTTATCCTTCTGCTTCAGATGAGCAGATAATGACCGATAAATTTCTTAATAAGCAGTTTGTCGGCAAATTGGAGCCAGTGATTGATGGAGCTTCTATTATAAAAATGCAGGATGAGGTTACGGAGGTTAAGGTCAGCAGAGACTTAATTAACTATATTACAAAATTTACTCAGGAGACGAGGAAGGACAGCAGTATATCTCTGGGTGCAAGCCCTAGGGCTACTCTGGCCTTAATTCGTGCAGCCCAAGCAAAGGCATATCTTGAAGGGAGAACATATTGTATCCCGGATGATGTTCTTGCCCTAATGGTACCTGCCATAGCTCACCGTATTATCCTTTCACCAGAAGCAAGGCTGGCACAGACCAAGGTGGATAAGGTGTTAAAGGATATAATTTCAAGAATTCCCGTACCTGTTTTAAATACATAGAAAAGGGTCTGGTATAATGATAATTACTCGTATATTAAGTATTATATTTATTATAGGAAGCGGAGTATTTGCCTCTTATTTCGGAGGCAATATATCTTATGCTATTTTTAATTTGGCAATTTTCATACCAATTATATCCTTTCTATATACGGTATATGTTTATTTTCGATTTAAGATATATCAGTCCATGGACAACTACATCGTGGTAAAGGGAGACTGGAATAATTATTCATTTATAATAGCTAACGAGGATATTATCGCATTTCGCAATGTTAAGGTTAAATTTCTTCATGACAAATCCACCATTAAAAAAACCGAAGGAAGCATGGAATATTCCTTACTACCCAATGATAAGGAGCGTATGGAGACAAAGCTTCGCTGTAATTATCGTGGTGAATATTCAGTGGGCGTGGACTCTATCCAGGTCACTGATTTTCTTTATTTATTCTCTATAACCTACCCTATTACATCAAAGCTTAAGGTTTTAGTATATCCTAGAGTTGTAAGCTTAGAGCAATTAGGTATTGCTCCGTCATTAATAGACTCCAAAAACCCCGTTAGGTTTAGTAATACAGTAGATGAGGAGCTGGACACAGAGATTCGAAGATATAATCCAGGAGATAATAAAAAAAGAATTCATTGGAAGGCATCGGCCAAGGCAAATGAGCTACTTAGCAGAAAATATCATCAAAAGCCTAAGGCCGAGGTAGAATTATTTATGGACCTTTCAAAAATCTCGGATGATGATCTTAATGTGGTTATAGCAGAGGATAAGATAATTGAAAGTATACTTGCCATAGGCAAGTATTACTCTACCAGGGAAACGCCCTCACATATTATCTATGACATGGAAGGTATACAACAAATGTCCATACATAATAAGCACGATTTTAATGCCTTTTATAAGGCATGTGTCAAAATAAAATTTAAAGCAAAAACTTCGGTGGGGGACCTGGTTGCGAGACGACTACAAAGGGGAGATGACGGAATATTCTATGTAATAGCGACCACAAGACTTTCAAAGGAGCTATATCTTAGCTCACTTCAAGCATTATCGGGAGGAAATCACCTATGTATATTGTTTGTCAGTAATGACTTCTCCGAGGATACTAAAAGGTTGACTGATGACATGAAAAAGGCAGGAGCAGACATATACCAGATTATGCCAAAGGATGAGATTAGTGACATTCTTGCCGGTGATACCACCATCGCTTAATTATAGTTTAGAGGAGAGAAGCACATGTCGCATGACAGCAAAAGAGAATATCAAATCTATCATTCCTTACTTGGTATGATATTAACCTTGGCAGTAATATTATGGGTTAATGAGTATTTTCATCTTAAAGTGAATATATATGTATGCATTTTATATGTTATTGTGCCTGCTGTTTTACTCTATTTATTTAATAAGTATAGGAAAAACACAGTCAGTTATCTTGTGCTACTAAGTCTGCTTCCTGTGACAGGGCTTGTATTTCTTATAAGCAGGATAAATCCTATCAAATGGGCAACTGATATTATAGACTGGGTCATAAGATATGATCGTACTGATGATTCGTATGAGGGTATCTGGGCTTACACAGTTCTTGCCATAGTGTCCTTAATTGTAAGTATAATCTTTTTCTTAATTGTAAAAAAAACAATATTGAGGGCACTCCTTGCAGCTATAATTATCACCATATTTGTCATATTTAGCATTATGCATATGCATATGGGAAAGATAGTAGTAGGTATTGGGATTTTCTATATACTCAATATATTTATTGAGTATACTGGCATGCTTTATGGCAGGATAACAGGGAATAAGGAAAGAAAAGAAAGTATACTATACCTACTTCCTGTATGTATATTACTTTCGGTTATAGCAGCGGGTCTTCCTTCAAAGGCTGAGCCTATACAATGGACTGGAGTTAAGAATATTTATGCTTCAATAAAGGATTATGTTAATATGCTTGCCACAGAGTGGGAATTTTTTATCGGAAAAGGAGAGAGCGATTTTTCAATTGCTCTAACTGGATTCTCTGAGGATGGAAGCCTTGATAATGACGATCTGATAAGCAACAATAAGGTGGCTTTGACCATTACCGGTAAGAAAGGCCTGTCTCCAATATATCTGACAGGTAATACAAAGGATGTTTATACCGGTTACAGTTGGGAAAAAAGCAAAGAGGATTTCATAGAGGGTGAGCAGGAATATCAGTTAGATTATGGAGAGTTGCTTTATGGATTGTCCAGATTAGATCCTCAATTACTTGAGGATAGCAGAATGGTTGAATCAAGGACGATGAGCATAATATACAATAATTTAAGGACTAAGGCTTTTTTCTACCCATCAAAAACTAAATGGATCCAGTTCGATAGAATAAGCCATAACACTGATAGAGAGCAGGCCGGCATTAAGTTTTCAAGTGCAAAGAGAAAAAAGACCATTTATAATGTGGTTTTTTATGAGATGAACCTGCAGGGGCAAGAATTCATAGAAATGCTAAGGCAAGCCGACAATTTTTCTTATGATAAAAACGAAGCTATAGATTATATAAGAATAGATCAGATACAGAAGGAGTTCTTTGTAAGAGATAAGGAAAATTTCATTTTAAACAGAGAGAATTTCTATGAAACATACAGGAATAGGGCAGACATAATCTATGATAGCTATACACAGCTACCTGAGAGCTTGCCTAAGCGCGTTAAGGATTTAGCTATGGAATTAACTAAGGATGAAGACACCAGATACGATAAAATAAAGGCTATTGAAGCATATCTTCTCCAATATGAATATAGCTATAGACCGGGTAAAACACCTGAAGACGCTGATTTTGTAGATTATTTCTTATTTGATAATAAAAAAGGATATTGCACCTCTTTTGCGACAACTTTGGCTGTGCTGGGACGAAGCATTGGTATCCCCATGCGTTATTCGGAGGGCTTTTTGGTTAATTATGAGGATAAGGATGATATAGGATATCTGGTTAGAAACAGCAATGCTCATGTATGGGTGGAAGCTTATTTTGACGGAGTAGGATGGATTCCTTTTGAAGCCACACCACCCTTTCATGAGGAGCGCTACACGGCATGGGCTCAAATAAGAAAAGATGAAGGTAGTAGTGCTAGTAGACACAAAAATAATCGATTAGAAATGCAACCAATGAATGAGATGACAGAAAGTATAATAACTAAAAAAAGTAAGGATGATGGAAAAGGGGCATTAATAGTAATTCTGATTTTTGTAACTATGGTCATTGCTCTTCTGTTGATTCTAATATCCTATTATTATATATTAAAACGTAGATATCAGAAGGAATTTGAAAAGTCAGATTATAGTAGGCGGATGTATCAGCTATTTCTGCGAATCTTGACCTTGCTGAAATACGAAGGCTTTATTCTGGGGGAACAGGACACATTACTTATGCTGTCTGATAGGATAAAGGACAGATATCAGTACGGGGATATTATATTTAGAAATGTTGTGGATATATTTATGGCATACCGCTATGGTGAAATAATGGTGACAGAAATGCAAAGTATTAAGGTAAATACATTTTATATGGGATTAAAGAAGAAGCATGAAGATGAAACCAAAGCGCTTAAGCTGCATGTGGAGGAGTTTTTATTCCTTGCTAAAGCATACAATCATAGTGCTAATGATTAAGCAAAGTAAGCTTAACACCTGTATAATAGTGGGCTAATATATCATTATAGGAAGAGCCATCCTCGGCCATGGCATTTCCACCATACTGACTAAGACCGACACCGTGACCGACACCAGTACATATGATTCGCGCCTTACCTTCGTAATCCTCTATATAAAAATGATTGGAATTTAGCCCCAGGACCAAGGCAAATTCCTCTCCTGATACTGGCATATCATCAATGAGAACCTTGAGGACATAGCCTGTGCTGTCCCTTTCTGTTATGGATATATCTGTAAAGAAGGACTTCTCGCTTATATTAAGAGAAGGATAAACCTGATTTAGTATTCCGACTATAATGCTTGGTTCATATTCGGTGATTCGTAAATAATGAATAGAGGTTACATCCTGCTTACTGGGTACGCTTATAAGATAGGGTATATCAACACCCCATGCTTCCTTGGCGTTTCTTGTAAAACCAGTACCTGTACCGAAAAAAACAGGTAGTATTATATCGTCTTCATATATCAGATACTCATTATTAGTACCATAGACACAGTTTTCAAGCTTCGTAAAATAAGCCACGTAGCTATCACTACCCCAGAATTGCTCCATTTCATTAAGGCTTATATAGGATAATCCAAGCTCAGAGGTGGTAAATTCCCTTTTTGTATGATACTCATCTGATAGTAGAGATATATTATATAGAGCATATGTACGCGAGATAACAGCCTGAGCCTTGAGAGCTTCGATGTGATAAGCAGCGGGCATATTAGCTGCAACGACGCCTATTAGGTATTCGTCAAATGTTAACTCCTGCTTTATACCATTTTTTTCATAATATACTTGAAAATCCATTATTTCTAAGGAATGATGGGTTCTTATATTTGAAAATATAAGTGTAAGAATAAAGGGCAGCAGCAAAACAACTATTACTACAGCCACCAGCTTAAACATTATTTTTTTCATGCTCACACCTTAACATAGTATTGATACATTATATTAAAGTTAAAAGGGTTTATGACGAAAGAAATAATCACTTATAGGTTACAAGAAATCGTAAGCCTAATGTGATTTTTCAGTAGAAAAAAACAGTAGGACAAAACCAAGAAGTGCTACAATGGTTCCAATCATCATCATATCGGAGACTCCGCTCATATCAAGCACCTTTCCTCCAGTAATGCTAGCTATGGTTCCTGCAACTCCAATGGTTGCGGCTCCTAGCATGGCCTGTCCCTTATTCTTATCCTCCTCCTTTATTATAGAATTAACATAATATATAGAAGCAGGTGTAAATAAAGCGAAGGACAACATCTGAAAGGACTGCGAAAAATGTACGGCCATAACATTAGGGGCCAACCAAATAGTAGCTGATTTTATAAAAAAGAAAAATCCTGAAATCTTTATTAGGGTACTGCATTTTACCTTTTTGACAATAAGGGTAAAGGCAGCCATCATCGGTAGCTCTAGGGCAGCAGCAATAGTAAGTGAAAGACCCATTTCAGAGCTGTCACCGCCCACATTCTCTATGATATTAATTAGATAGCTGTTGATTAAGCTGTGAGAATAAAAGAGCATGGCAATACCAATTAGTAGAATAGTGAAGCGCTTATATTTAACAAAAAAGCCTAATAAATTAGCAGGTGGATTTAATGTGGAATCAATAGAGCCAACCTTCTTATCATCAAGGGCAGGAGAAGGTTTTACTGATGTCTTTACTCTAAAAATATATGCGGCTATAAACAAAAAGATATAGCTAACAAGAAAAAACGGAAGAATAATTCCGGGGCTAAAGCTTTTTACAGCATAGCCTATCAAAAAAGAGGTAATCGCAAATGCAATAGAGCCTGTTCCTCTAGCTAAACCAAAATTAAAGAGATAGCCATTATTAAGAAACTCTAAAGCAAAAGAGTTCAATAGGGGGTTTAGTGTGATTTGAAGAGCATTTATAATAACATAGATAACTGCTATTATAAAAAACGAGTTGTTCCATATATTAAATATTACAGTGAAGGCAAATACTACTAGTAATAGGGTTAATATAATATTTCGTACAGTCTTCTTTTTTGATCTATCGGCAAAGGCAGATATCGTAGGCTGTAATATAATAGATAAAACCGAAGAAAAGGATAGAACAAGACCTATCTGAGTATTGCTAAAGTTTTTATACTGTAAAAACACAGCTGCAAAGCCATAGATCAAACATTGACTTATCCAATAAGTGCTCTGCAAGAAGGCATATTTGATTGTAAGCTGTCTGTATATCTTCTCCATTTTACCTCCTAGCTTTCAAATGTTTGATGAAATGATGTATATTAATATTCTACATATAGATACATAGCATATGCAAAATACCAGATGGTCTCCTTACTAAAAATCAATTTCCTTCAGCCTACAATATGTTTCAATCCCTTCCTTTCTTTTGCCTAACTCCACCATATCACTAATAAACTTTTCTGAAGGAATTATAATTCTTAGGAAACTAAGATAAAAGACATTACATATCATAAGAAGATCTCGGTCGTTGATTTTAATGTCTGATAAAAATTGCTCATATGCGTCTGAATAGGATTCAGTAAATTCTTCTTGAAAAGAATCAAATATATTATCCTGAGCTATAAAGGGATTTGAATTATCCAAAACATCTAATATTGCATCACATTGAATCACATTATAGCCATAATGTCTGAAAGTGCGATACAATTCTAGGGTGAATTGCTTTATCCTCTCAGTCGATGTGATATCGATGGAAAGCTCCTTGATTTTTGTTTTCAAACTTTCCTTATTATCAAAAGAAAGATCCTTCTTCAAATCAAATAAGCATCTTATAAATTCATTCCAAACCATGCCATCTGATTTTCGGAATTGATCCGCTGAAAAGACTCGTTTAATCCAAAAGCATCGATTGCTTTCATCAAAGCTCTCCAAGTTAACAAAATATACCCAATCCGTTTTAAACTCATCAGAAGTTTCGTACTGAAAATTGTATTTTGAAAATAAAACATTCTTTTTGCTATATTTGCCATTAGTTGAAAATAAGCATATGTTATTTTTCCTACCCTTATAGGCAAGAGGAATTATAATATTATCAGAAAATATCTCGTCTCCAATAAATTGACATACCTTCTCTAGCTCATAAAACTTCTTAATGCAAGTATTAAGAAATACATCCAACTTAGTTCCGGAAGATAAATTTTCGCTATTGAATAAGGTATCAGCAAGTAGCTGTATCTTATTTAGCCCTAAGAAAAAATTAGTCAGCTTAAAATCACACCATTTTTGAGTTCTAATATAACGAAACTCATTGAGTTCCTCCATCGGATACTTTTGAAAAATTTGTAGTAATTTTCTAATCTCAATTTCATCATCAACTAACTCTACAATAGTTTCAAGGATTGATAAGGCGACCCTTTCTCTAGATTTATTATTTTCTATATTTCTAATTCCATATATACGATTTTCGCGATCCCATTCTATTGCTTTTTTGTTTGCCTTTATCTCGTCCAACCATGCTAATACGAGGTTTGGAAGATTCTCGCGTTCTCTTTGCTCCTTCTCATAATTTTCCTTCTTAATATTACTTGCTAAAATCAACGAGTCCTTTCTAATAAATTTTGATATTAAAAATGTACATTCATCATACTCGCTCAATAGCTCTGACCATTTTTTGTTATGCTTATACCAGAGCTCGTCATTCCTAATCACCTTATTAAAGGCTTCTTGAGTCTCCAAGCATGGAATATTATTGTTTTTCTCGCTTACACCACAAGCATAAATATAGGTCCATTTCGTATAGAGATACTTCGGTAATAAATAGATTTTATTTCTACCAGATTGAATGTCATCAATTTTACTGATATATCCGATTATGGGATATTTATTAAAAATATCATTGAAAAGATTGGGATGTACTGTCTCAGTGTAATCATATTCTGATTGTAATAGAGCATCAATAAATTCAATGACATCTCTAAGGTCAATATGAAATCTTAAGTGTGTATTCATGTAGATTCTCAGAATCATATTAGGATCAGTCATAGCAAACAGCTTTTTTTCTAAGGCTTGAAAGTCTGTATAATCGATGACCCCGTCATAGTTTCTGTAAGCACTAGTATATTGAATGTACTGATAATCAAAGAGATTTAGGTCTCCAAGATTATCTAGAAAGGCAGAAATATCACCATTCTCCAATATAATAGAATTAAAGATTTGGGCCAACCTACTAATCATTTTTGTCATGTAGGTACATTTCTCCAAATCAAACATTTCAATATCGCTTGCATCTTTTAGTATCTCAAAATAAGATTCTTTTTTATCTTCTACTATGTGATGATAAAGGTCTGTTATAGACCGATGTACATTAATCCATTTTAAGGTCTCAGAATCTTTATTATACTTCAGTACATCCTTAATCCATTCAGTTTCACTATATTCTATGTTATGTATAGTTATATACTCAAGGCAAAAGGAGACGATTCTTGGCGAGGCATAAGAACAAAACAGCTTTATGAACTTGTCATCCTCTAGTCCAAATAGTTTACTGCTTTCATCCCAAATCCTTTCCAAAAAAAACTTGGCTCCATCAAACGAACCTATGCTACATAAGGAACAAAAATAGAAATACATATTCTTGTTGATAGAGGTAAACTTTTTGTCTCTTAAATTCGCCTCTAGTCGATTCGTGAAATTATAATCTTTCTTGAGGGCCTTTGTTATAGCAGTAATAATCTTATAATATGATTCCTCCCACTTATATGAATATGGCATACTGCTTATCGCATTGGACATAATATTTGCATAATGCAGTGACATTCCTCTTAGATCATTCGACGTGTTTACATTCTCACTAAAATACTTTTTCTGTGAGAAGAGTACATTGGCAACATCCTGAAGTGTCTTCCTATCAAGATGCTTTAATACAACAAGAGCACACTGCATATTAGTTGTTGATTGCTCGATATCCCCATAAACGAAGGTATCCTCTAAGAGACTCTTGACAAAAACCTTCGAAATAATATTAGTTGCTTTATCCTCTTCATTAGTATCAATAATTAGTAACGCTGCTAATCGATTTTTCTGAGCTATTATCTCTAACACCTCAATCTTTTTATCAGCATCTAGTCCTTTATAATAATATTCGTATCGAATAATAAAGTCTTTTATAGTTTTACAGAATTCTAAATCCTTTTCGATCTTTTGTTTGTTCATAAAATCCTCGCTTTTATTTATTTACTGAAAATATGATAATATTGAGTATAGGCAAATTTATATTCACGTTCAGAACTTCCTGGAACAAGTATGGGAAGTTCCTTAGCTAACGTTAATAATCTTGCTGCTTCTGAGTTATTACTCCATAGCTCAAGAATCTCATATTCGCTTTTCTCGTCTGATGCACCATTCAGATTTCTTGCCAGCCTGTGAAGTAAAAATCGTAATTCATCCAGCCTAGTCTCCTTTTTCTCGTTCCACTCTCGATCCAAAATAAATTCCAAATATTCCTTGTAAAAATCGTTTTCAGTTTGTGGTATTACATCCTCTAGCACTAAGGTAATTAATTTATCAATTTTTCCTGGAATATTAATGTTGTTTTCCAACCAGCTTGCATTATCGGACAAGAGGTAGTCGTTCATCTTCTGAAAATCCTCTGAATTAAGTTTTTTATTGCAGTAGTTACGGATATCTTCCATGTTCATACCATTGTAATGACATACCTTTACATGCCTTTGTAGGCATGGAGGATTCGAGCGATGCTTTCTATCTGTCATAAATATTGACATTTGTGGATATTTGCGATGAAGTGCATCTATATCAGTAGCCAGCTTCTTCTTAATAGCATCATGCTTATCATCCCTGCTTAGAAGAACTTCATTATAACCATCCAAATATAATGATATTCTATTGTTTCTTAATATGGTATCATAGTAGTCGCTATATTTATCAAGTAGAGATTTTACTTTTTGCTCTAAAGTAGCCTCTTCAATTCCATTTAGTTCCCCTAAATTAATCCATATTGGTAATATTTCCTTCTTGTTTTCGTAAACAGCTTTAACTTCATCCCAGTATTTCTTCTTCATCTGGGTGGTTTTACCTGCTCCTGCCTCACCAATAAACTTGAAGCAACACTCATTACCATAATCCAAGCGCTTCTCTTTTTCATCTACCCACTCTAGCTGTAAAAAGAAATTTTCAAAATCTGCCAGCTCTATATATGCCTGTTCTACGAATTTACTATAATCTATATTTGTTTGTAGTATATGTTCATCATAAGTGCTTTCAATTAATTCTTTGTTTTTTAAGCATTGATCCAAATATACTACTAGCAAACTTGATATTTTCTTCATACGGGTTAAACTAGATTCTTTATCGCTGACATGGCTTGATGTATTTCTAAATTGATATGCCACAATATAGTGGTAAAAGTGATTCGGACATCCTTCATAGTATTTACTCTCTGCAGAATTCAAACGAAAAGCTCCGCCGTCCTTGTTTTGGGGATCATTAAGGCGGGCCTTAATAATAGCTCTGTTCTTCAGCATATCATAAAAGCCAATTTCAGTATAGTAATTCATCATCATCATACCGTCTGTTTGTTTACCTGCTAACCGAAATAGCTTTGAAAAAAACTCCTCTATCTGACAGATGCTTTTAACATCTATTTTTGGATCCAATGTTGAAATACTATTTAGCAACACTCCATATGCTTCATCAAATCCATCCTTTTCATCATCAATATTTATCATCTTTTCCAACAAACTAATACCATCTTGAAAATCATCCTCACTAATGAAGTCCTTCACAAAACTATAAATATTCTGACTATTAGCAAACATAAACATCTCTTTATTCCTCCCTCGTATTATTTATTCAAAAAAAGTTATGATATCCAATATTGAAGATACAATCGATGTTATTCCCAATACTGTGATTAATAAAGTTAATACTGTTACTCTTTGCTCTTTCTTTTTACTAATTTCATCATCAATTTTAAAGATGATATTACTCATGGCCTCTTCATCTTCTGACAATTTCAAAAGTCCACGATATCCAAAATATATTAATTGACAGTTTGCATCATCTGAGATTGATTGAAAGGTATAACAGGACAAAGAATTCAATATGCTAGTCTTTAAGGCTCCTAACTCCTTATATCCATTTTTCTGAAGAGTAAGCATTCTTTTCTTATAGGTCAATAAGAGCAGACGTTCATGCTGTAGCAATAAAAAGGCCAAATAAAACGATTCATTATACTCGGAACGAAACAGCTCTTCCATGCATTTGTTCTCGTAATTATCAGTAATTGCATTCAGATTTAAGTTTGTAATCAATCCCATGCCTTTGGCAGTCAAATGACATTCATGCAATTTATCTATTTTTAGCTCTGTCTCGACATCATCATTACGAGTGGGCATGTAGCCAATGGCTATAGTTCCATCACCGTTAATATGTCGGAGAGAAAATGCTTGAGCTTCATTAATTTTTGCAATAAGCATTTGATACCAGTAACAGCTTTTTCTACTTGTAGTAGGGAACAATTGAAGTTCACTCAAGATATCGAGTACTGTGTTAATCTTTGAAACGATTATATTTTCTCCGTAATCAGCGCCTGTATCAGAGAGTGTTGTTTTACTCATTTCAATAGATGACATCAATTTATTCATGGATTGGATAATATCAGAAATCATCATGCTACTACTAAAGCCTATATCAAAGCTGACAAAACCAATATTAGTCGGAAAACAATATACCTCAATTCTTTCTAACAACAAATTATCATCATTACCTGCTTTAAGCATAGTGTTTTGAAGTAATTCACAGGCATAATACAAGACCTGCTGCAGCATTTCAGATACATGACTCAAAAACGCGTCAGCTTCAGGTGTTTTTCGACTAAACTTAATTCCAGCATTGGTAAAGCTATCTGTATGACTATTAAAATAATCTTCAAATAATGTTTTTCTTTTGTCCAATAGATAGGGAACAATAACTTTAATTCTGTTTCTTATGATGTTATCTACTATCATGAGGTATTCCTTTCATATTATCGCAATTACCTGTATCACTTATCTAAAAGAACTTTCATCTTCCTGTCTTATATATTACATACATAATCTAAATCTGAATAAACGCCCAAAAACAATAATTTAGTACAAATTATACCATGTTTCGCTATGCTTTAAAAGGACAATATCCTTATTCACGCTATTTCCGGTCAAGCTTTTTATTGAAAAGTCATATTTCACATCCTCCTACCGTAGTCATGGGATTTGGCTTTTAAATCAACTTGTAATAGTTAGGTAATAGTTAGGGACAGATAAACATAAAATTACTATTGACAGGGAAGTATGTCTCCTGATATAATTCGTTTAATATTTTAAACCGATGAGCAAGAGAAGTAAGAATTATTCGTTGTATACAGAGAATCGCTGGCTGATGAGAATGCGATTACAAAGTTTATTCTGAATGGACTTGCGAGGGAAGCCCGAAATCTTCAGAGAGTAGGCGCTTACGGGAACCT
>LSQX01015163.1_pt3 | contig 15711 bp, 14 predicted proteins | sample 654561 | NCBI WGS metagenome assembly LSQX01 (sample SAMN04489861, study PRJNA283612) | anaerobic digester metagenome | isolation source: 4 biogas reactors fed with cattle manure at either 37C or 55C with and... | place: Denmark: Kongens Lyngby | collected 2014 | reverse complement strand
CAAAGCGCTTGCGGTATTCATCACTCGTTCGCTTGTAGGCGATTTGGATCAGACTTTCAAGGAAATCCTTGTTGCCGTAAGGGGAGATCAGGACGCGGCAGAGTTCGCGCTGCTCGATGATGGTTTCCAGAATTTTCACAAGCGATGTGCTGATATCAAACTGGCGGTTGCTGGCGGTGAGTGCGGCCTTGACCGTATCGGAGAATTCATTTTCGATTTCGGCAAGAAGATCTTCGATGCTTTCGTAGTGACTGTAGAAGGTGGCGCGGTTCAGATCTGCCTCGGCGCAGAGCGCTTTGACGGTGATTTTCTGAAACGGCTGATGCTTCATGAGTTCGAGCAGGCTTTTTTTCAGTACGTCTCGGGTATAGCGTGCACGGCGGTCCATTTTCACGGTTTTCCTCCCAATCACCGACAGATCGGTGTCATCTGTCGCGTTATGTCCAGATTCAGGAAATGTGTCTGCAAGTGATGTCGTTATGGAAAGTATAATATCAATGTGTCAGTTAAACAACGTGTTGTCAATGAACGTTGACTCCGGAGGAAGGAATATCATGCGGACCATATATCTTGTTACCGGTGCGACTGGGCATCTGGGCCACTATGTTGTGGCGCGCCTTCTCGATGAGGGAGCCCGGGTCAGGGTGCTTGTGCAGCCGGATGATGCCGGCCGTTCCCGCCTGCCTGCCGACGTTGATGTCTGTCTGGGCGATGTTCTGGACACTGCGTCACTCGACCGCTTTTTTGCTGTACCGGCCGGCTTTGCGGTCGTCGTCATTCATATGGCGGCCATAATCTCTCTGGCCTGGAGCTACGACGAGCGTGTCTTCCGCGTCAATGTCGAGGGAACGAAAAACGTTGTCCTGCGCTGCTTGAGCTCAGGGGCCCGCCTCATTCATATCAGTTCTGTGCATGCGATCCCCGAGCTGCCGGCCGGACAGGTGATGAAGGAAGTCGCAGCGTTCAATGCCGACGACATCGTGGGCTTATACGGGAAAACGAAGGCGAAGGCGTCGCAGGTTGTCCTCGATGCGGTGCATGAGCACGGCCTTGACGCCGTCATTTTGCATCCGGCCGGTATGGTCGGTCCCGGCGATCACCGCTGCGGTCACTTCACCGCCCTCATCCGGCAGGCGGCGAACGGCAAATTGCCGGCCGCCATCAAGGGCGCCTACAACTTTGCCGATGTGCGTGACGTGGCAGAAGGCGTCGTCTCGGCGGTGACCAGAGGCAGGACAGGCGAGTGCTATATACTTGGCAACCGCATCATCGATATGGACGAGCTATTCCGGGACATTCACGCGTATTCGGGAGCGAAGGAAGTCAAACGGCGGGTCCCGCTCTGGCTTGCCAGACTGGTGCTGCCGTTTATCCGTCTCGCTGCGGCGATGCGCAAGCAGACACCGTTGTTTACGCGTTACTCACTCTATACGGTCAGAAGCAACTGCCAGTTCTCGAGCAAAAAGGCCGAGTCCGAACTGGGCTTCACCGTGCGGCCGCTGACGGAGTCGATTCACGATACGATCGCCTGGATGCGGGCCGAAGGCTGGCTCGATCGGCGGGTGAAGCGCCAGGTCAGGACAAAAGCGGCAAAGCAGCCGACGATCTGACCGATCAGCGGTAGGCGCGGTAACGGGACGGCGTCATTCCCTCCGTCTTTTTGAATACCCGGGTGAAATAACTCTGATCGCGAAAGCCGACGGCGATGGCGATGTCGGCGATTTTCAGGTGCGGTTCCGCCAGCAGCTTCTTGGCTGCCAGAATCCGGACCAGATTCAGGTTATCGCGAAAAGACCGGCCCGTTTCGGCCTTCAGCAGGCGACTGAAATGGGACGGCGATACATTGCAGTGCCGCGCGACTTCCGGCAGCTGGAGATCCTCGGCGTAATGCTCATTCATGTAGGCGAGTGTCAGACGGCCGGTGCTGTGATGTCCCGGTGCGGCGCTTTCGGCAGGCATGTGGCTGAGCTGGCGGACGTATTCCTGATGCAGATAAAAGAGTGTCTCCCGTTCGCCCGCATGGCGCAGGCGGTCTTCGTAGTGCCGGGTCAGCGTCAGGGCCTGATGCAGCCCGGCACCGGCTTCAAAGAACGCGCGGGAGAGCACCACAAGATGTTCCAGAAGGTGGCGCTTGAGGCGCAGCACGTCATGTTCGCAGAGGAGCATCAGCTGCGCCTGAACATCGTGAACCGAACGGGTGATCGCATCGGCATGCTTGCCGATAATGGCCTCGGTCAGCATTTTTTCCGCTTTGTACCATTCCTGAAGCTGCCGCGATGAGTAGGGCTCGCTGTCACGCTGCTTGTCGCCTTCGGTGAGCAGGTTGAAGAGATGATGGCGCATCCGCTGATCGTGGGCGGACTTGACCATGGCCAGATAACTGTCGTCAGACAGCTTTGACGCGAGTTCAAACAGCAGTTCCGAACAGACATGAGCCCGCTCGGGGCTGATTTTCGTCACGCGGCAAAACAGCTGTTTTGCTTCGGCGATGTCAGCCGGGGATGCATGCGGCAGACGAAAATCGTTCGTGGTCAGATCGTCCGGATCGATCAGGGTGACGGGTCCGGCGAGGATGGCGCCGACCATGCGGTGATTCTTCAGAATCGGGGTACCGAAATGGGTCTGCGCGAGCGGACAGAAGTCGATGTACTGGCCGCCGAAACGGCGTGACTGATATCCCATGTAAAGGTGAAACGCCGCGCAGACGGCGGCCGTTTGATGAGCGCAGGCCGAGGCGGCCTGTTCGCCCGCCAGCCGGCCGGCTTCCGAGCAAAGCATATACGGTTCCCGTGAGTCGCCGGCCTCGCTGATCACGCGTCCCTGCTCATCGACGACCATGCAGGGGAGACCCGTCGCACTGTAAAACAGGGCGCTGATATCGGCAGCCCGCATGACGTCAAATTCGTTCGTTGCCATGAAGCCAGTGTACCAGCATGTTGATCGATTTGTCCGGATTATCGCATAATAGTGATAATTGTCAGTTGATAAATCAAGCACACTTTAGCTGAATCAATGCTGGGGAGGATAAGATGACACCGAAAGAAAAACTGTTCAGTACACTGCGCCACGAGCCACAGTCGGAAGCACCCTGGGTCCCGTTCGCGGGTGTCCACGCCGGCAAGCTTCTCGGTTACGATGCGGCGGAAGTGCTGACGGATGCTGATAAACTTTTTGCTTCGCTGATGGAAGTCAACCGTCTGTACAAGCCGGACGGGCAGCCCGTCGTGTTCGATTTGCAGCTGGAAGCGGAGTGCCTCGGATGCGAACTGGTCTGGGCCAAAGAAGGGCCGCCGTCCGTCAAGACCCATCCGCTCTTTGATGAAAACGATCCGGAAGACCGCGTCGTGCCGTGCGACTGCACGATACCGGATGCAAATCAGGGGCGCATCCCGCTCGTGCTCGATGTGATGCGGCGCATGAAGGCGGCAGCAGGAGATGAGACGGCACTGTACGGGCTGATCTGCGGACCGTTTACGCTGGCCTCGCATCTGCGCGGCAACGATATCTTCATGGATATGTACGACGATGAGGATTATGTCCGCGATCTGCTGGCGTATGCCGCCAAGGTGGCAAAGACGATGGCGGGCTACTACGTTGAAGCCGGCATGGATGTGATTGCGATTGTCGATCCCCTGATCTCGCAGATCTCGACGGACCACTTTCGGCAGTTCATGACAGACCCCTTTACGGAAATCTTCGATGCGATCCGCGACTTGGGAGCATTCTCCTCGTTTTTTGTGTGCGGCGATGCCACCAGAAATATCGCCGTGATGTGCGAGACCGGTCCCGATTCGATCGGCATCGATGAAAACATCAACATGGCGGAAGCCAAGACGATTACCGATCGCTACAATGTCGCTCTGGGCGGCAATATTCCGCTGACGACGCTGATGCTGCACGGCAATCAGCAGGACAATATGAAGTTCACCGTGGAGCTGCTCGACATGTTCGCGGATAAAACGAATCTGATTATCTCGCCCGGATGCGACATGCCGTACGCGACACCGGTCGAAAACGCAATCGGGGTGGCCCAGGCGGTCCATCAGACAAATCAGGTGCGCGAGATGGTAAAAAACTACCAGCGTGCCGAAATGGATCTCAGCCAGGTCGTGCTCCCCGATTACGAGCATCTCGAACGGCCGCTCGTCGAAGTGTTCACGCTCGACTCTGAAACGTGTGCCGCCTGCACGTACATGTGGGGGGCGGCCACGGGCATGAAAGCCCGCTTCGGCGCAGAAATTGATCTCGTCGAATACAAGTTCACAGTCAAGGAGAACATTCCGCGCATTGTCAAAATGGGTGTGCAGCAGCTGCCGTCGATCTACGTGAACGGCAAACTGGTGTATTCTTCGCTGATCCCGTCGCGGGAAGCGTTTGACCGCGTGGTGCGCGAGGCGCTGACCACGACCTCCAAATGACATCAATCTACCTGATCACCGGGTTTCTGGGTGCCGGAAAAACGACGGCGGTGAACCGTCTTTCCGCCTGTTTCAAGGATCAAAAGATCGGTGTCATCGTGAATGAATACGGGCGTACCGGCGTCGACAGCGAGAACATTCTGAGCGGTCAGGTGACCGAAATTACAAACGGGTCCATCTTCTGTGCCTGCCGCGCCGATCAGTTCGATGACGCGCTCGGCCGCATGCTGGCCCTCACGCCGGACGTCATTCTCGTTGAGGCCTCCGGGCTCTCCAACCCGGCCTCGATCGATGCCGTGCTGAGGCGCCGGCCGGACAACGAGATGTTCATTTTTCGCGGGGTTGTCTGTCTCATCGATGCACCGCGTCTCCACAAGGTGATTGATACGGCGCTCGTCGTGCCGAAACAGATTGATGCGGCCGACCTGCTCGTGATCAACAAGGCGGATCTCGTATCGAAAGAGGACCTCAAGACGCTGACGGCCGATTTGTCCCGTCGGCGCCCGGATGTTCCCCTGCTGACCACCGCGTTTGCCGATATTCCGTGTGAGGCGGTTTGCAATCTGAAGCGCATCCGTCCCGCCGGTGCGGATGGTGCGGCCCACAGCCAGGACCTGACACTGCGCAAAGCCCTGATCACGTTTCAGCCCGGTACGCTTGAACCGACCGAGCTGAAAGCGCTGGTTGCGGTGCTGGCCGCGGCCAGCTGGCGTGTCAAGGGACGTGTGACACATCCGGACGGCCGCATGACGGATGTCGATGCGGTCGGTGAACAGATACGTTTCAGTGAGGCTGACGAAGGCCGGCCGCAAAACCACCTGATCGTGCTCTGGGGCACGGGACAAGCCGCGGCACGCATGCTGCGCTCACTGCCGGAACAGATGCCGGCCGTATTGAGGATTGATTATGGCAGCTGACCCGATTTTGACCGTGATCCTGCACGAAGACGGACAGGATAAAGACATTCACATCGACACGAAGCGATCGGTCGGCATACAGCTGGCGGAGCACGGTTTCGCTGAACTGCCCTGCGCCGGCGGCGGCCGCTGCGGCAAATGCAAAGTGGTGTCGCCCGGCCTGCCCGAAAGCGACGAAGACAAGGTGTTCCTGACACAGGCGGAGCGTGACCGCGGCGTTCGTCTGGCCTGCCGCATCGAGGCCGGTTCTCTTGTGAGCGGCACACGCTTCGAACGCGTCAATCAGCGCGAACGCATGGTGGCTCTGACTGATTTCGGCAATCTGCCGGTCGAGCTCGATCCCGTCATCGCGAAGATCACGGTCATGGTGACCAAGGCGACGCTCGACGATCCCGCATCCGACTGGACCCGGCTCACCCGCAGTCTCGACTTTGAGGCGACAGCGCCGCCTCATGTTCTGGTCGAGCTGGCCGACACCTTGGCGGCGACCGAACAGGTGCAGCTGGTGGTGAAAAAGACGGGCGGCGACATCCTGGCCGTTCGCCCTGCCGATCTGCCCATGCCGGTCTTGGGACTGGCCGTTGACATCGGCACCACAACGCTCGCCGCTTATCTTTACGATCTTATGACTGGCGAAAAAATTGCGGCCGCTTCGGCCGAAAATCCCGGACGCAGTTTTGGTTCCGACGTGATATCGCGAATCAATATGACGATGCAGGACAGGGACAATACGGCTCGCATGCAGCACCTGCTCGCAGAAGGCATCGCCTCACTGGCCAGAGAATTGCTGGCGGATCACGGGTTTCTGGCAGCGGACATCTACGATGCGGTCATGGTCGGGAACACGACGATGCTGCATTTTCTGCTCGGACTGCCGACTGCGAACATTGCCCTGTCGCCGTTTGCCCCGGTCTTTACGGAAGCCTGGTCGGTGCCTGCCCGAGCGATCGGTTTCGACTATTCCGGCGATATCCGGCTCTTGCCCGGACTTGCATCCTACGTCGGATCCGATGTGATGGCAGGACTTTTGACGATTGCCGGTCCGGGACCGACGATCTATCTCGACCTCGGCACGAACGGCGAAATCTGCCTTGCTGACGATGACGAAGTGATTGCACTGGCGACCGCGGCCGGTCCCGCCTTCGAAGGACAGAACATTGCCTGCGGCATGGCCAGTGTACCGGGTGCCATCGCCGAGCTTTCTCTTCTGCCGGACGTCCGCGTCGATACAATCGGCGGCGGCGCACCGCAGGGCATCTGCGGCACGGGTGTCCTGGCGGCCGTCGCTGAGCTCCTCAAAGCCGGCATCGTCGATGAAGGCGGACGATTGCAGCCGGCAGAGGAGTGCGAAGAAGACGTGCGGCGCACATTCGGCCCGCGCCTGAAGCAAAATGATGAAGGGACGTATTTCGATCTCGGCGGTGCCTATTTCTCGGCCAGGGACGTGCGTGAAGTGCAGCTGGCGAAAGCAGCCATCCGGGCGGGCATTGAGGTCTTGCTGCGAGAGAAAAATCTGACTGCCGGCGATATCGACCAGGTGCTCCTGGCCGGCGGTTTCGGCCATTACCTCAATCTTTCGCATGCTTTCCGGATCGGTCTGCTGCCGGACGCGGTCCGGGGCAAAGTCCGGTCCGTGGGAAACGGTGCGGGCATGGGGGCTTCAATGGCACTGCTGTCGCGCGATGCCTGGCTTAAAGTGGCGACGCTCAAGGCGCGCACGCGCTATGTCGAACTGTCGTCCCGCAAAGATTTCGCGGAGGCATTCATGGATCATATGGGATTTTGTGACGATGAGCTGTAATACGGATATCAGGACGGAACTGACAAGGGCGGCACAGGCACACGGTGCCACCGCGAGTGCATCGTTTGATCCGCGCGAGATTGAGCTGCGCTCTGAAGTGCGTGATATGTGCGCGGCCGATCGCTGCGGCCGGTATGGCAAAAACTGGATGTGTCCGCCCGGGGTCGCGTCGCTCGATTACTGGAATCGCGAACTGGAACGCTACGATGCGGGCATACTGCTGCAGGTGACGGTCTGGCTCGAGGACCCGTTCGATTACGAGACTATGCTCGCCGGGGAGAAGCGGCTGAAATCCGTATTTCGCAAACTGAAAAAGGACTTCCCGCCGAACGGAGGCGAGCTTTTATTCTTGCAGGCAGGGTCCTGCGATGTCTGTGAAACGTGTACCTTTCCCGATCTGCCCTGTCGGTTCCCCGAGCTGGCATCACCGTCTCTCGAAGCGATCGGGATTGTGGTCACGGATCTTTGCCGGTCGGCCGGGCTGCCGTACTATTACGGCGACGGTTCACTGACATACTCCGGCGCGATTCTGGTTCGTCAGCCAGTTGACAAAAAAGTCCAAAAATAACATATATTTAAAAGACTTTGGAAATTACCACCATTAGCATGGATCTAGAACAAACGGCTGGAGGACACTATGGAGATATTGCAAACCATTTCGGAGATGCTGCAAAAAGGCAAGGCCAAGGATGTGAAGGCACTCGTGCAGGAAGCACTCGATCAGGGCATCGCCGCTGAGAAGGTTTTGAATGACGGGCTGCTGGCCGGCATGAGCGTGATCGGCGAAAAATTCAAGAACAATGAGATATTTGTGCCCGATGTGCTGATTGCGGCACGTGCCATGAAGATGGGCTCGCAGGTTTTGAAACCGTACCTGAGCGACGAAGGCGTCAAGGCCCAGGGCAAAGTCGTGATCGGTACCGTTCAGGGCGATCTGCACGACATCGGCAAGAACCTCGTCTCCATGATGATGGAGGGCAAGGGCCTCGAAGTCATCGATCTGGGTGTCGATACCCCGCCGGAGCGTTTTGTCTCCACCGCGATCGAGAACGACGCCGACATCATCGCCTGTTCGGCGCTCCTCACCACCACCATGAACAACATCAAGGCTGTGGTTGACGCTGTGCGAGATGCCGGTGTGCGTGACAAAGTGACGATTATGGTGGGCGGTGCGCCGCTGACCGAAGCGTTTGCCAAATCGATCGGCGCCGATATCTACACGCCGGACGCGGCGTCGGCTGCGGATGCCGCCTTGTCGGCCGTACAGAAGGGCTGATGACGAAACCCCGTTCGCCTCGCCAGTTTCGGGGCGAGCATTGCGAAATTGCCGGATAAAGGCAATTGAATGACAGTAAAAGGGGCGGCGCCATCTTTCTGACGGCGCCGTCCCTTTTTGTCCGGCGAATATGGTCGGCTTACCAGCCGAACTGTTTTCTCGCCTCGTAGAGGGCGAGGATATTTTCGACCGGCACGTCGCCTTCAAAGTCCTGACTGGGTGCCAGGATGTAGCCGCCGTCCCTGTACATGGCCCTGATGATCCTGGTGGTCTCGTCAAAGACCTCCTGCGGTGTCCCGAACGGGAGCACGCCCTGCGTATCAACACCGCCCTGGAACAGGATTTTTGCTCCGTAGGCGGCTTTCAGTTCATCGACATCCATGCCTTTGACCTTCTGGATCGGTTCCAGCGCATCGATGCCGCATGCGATCAGGTTCGGAATGATGCCGCGGACGGCGCCGCAGGAGTGCTGCATGTAATAGCAGTTGTGCCTATGCGCCAGATCCACGAACCGCTTCGTATTTTCAGCAAAGAATTCATCCCACATGTCGGGGGAAAACAGCGTCGTCATCTGTGAGCCGTAATCGTCGCATACGCGGATGATGTCGATGCGGTCGCCGGATGCCTCAAACATGCGTTCGTACATCTCAAGGCTGGCGTCGCAGTATTTATTCAGCATGGCCTTCAGGAGGTCAGGCTGGTCGATCATGTTGACGTAGAACTCTTCCGTGTTGTACATCAGGGTAAACACCTGATACGGCCCGGGCCAGCCGATGCGGATGGCCTTGTCGTCGTAGCGGTCGCAGAAATCCTTCACCGCGCGGTAATCGTAATGGTCGGGATTGATCCAGCCGTCAAAATTTTCGACATCCTCCATCGTCTGCATCACGTCATAAGGTGTGCCGATGATGTGCCAGTTGTATTCTACGCCGTTCCACTTGTTGATGTACTCGTAACCGAACGGGTGGGTCAGGACCGTTTCGCCCTTCTCGTTCTTGTAAGGCGGGTGTTCTGGTCCGATATAGGGCGGAATATCCATGATGCGCGTGTCGATCTCGAGGATATCCATGATTTCTTCTTCAGTATTAACCTGAAAATGTTTCTTGAGATTGTCCCAGGCCGTTTCCACGCATTGCATGGTTGAGGGCACTCGATCCGTGTTCTTGTGTGCAAATGCAGCACGTACTCGTTCTTTCGATGTCATCTGTCCCACCTCAGTCGAGCCGGAATATTTCCGGCAGATCGGCCCAGTGCGTCGGTCCGGCATTGGGCAGACAATCATCGAGGCACGGCACGCAGCGAGCCCACCAGCGCTGCGTCGCTTCGTCCGCGGCAATGGCCGCCATATCCGCCTCATAATCGTCGCCGGTGTATTCGAAATAGGCGAACACAAGGTCCCCCGCAAGATAGATCGAATAGTTTTCCACGTGGCTTTTGGTCAGTCGGTCCAGCACCTCCGGCCAGGGATTTGCGTGCAAACTGAGATATTCATCCCGCTTCTCCGCTTTCAGTCGGGCTGCTTGTGCGATACGCATGACTACACCTCCACGCTGGTCGCCGCATCGAACATGGTCTTGATGTTCGCAGGCGGGATGTCCGGCAAAATGGCTTCATGACTGGGCGATATGATGAGACCGGTGGGGAACAGCGTGCGCAGCTCCGCTATCTTGTCGCGGATGCGCGCTTCAGGCCCGTTCACGAGAAGATCCTGCACATCGACGCCGCCGCAGAATGAGACACGGCTGCCGTGCTTTTCTTTCAGCTCATGCGGATTCATGCCGGCCGCCAGTGCCTGTATCGGGTGAATCGCATCGACGCCCGCATCGATCAGGTCGGGAATGATTTCCGCGATCGAGCCGCAGCTGTGATAAATAACCTTTACACCGTAGCTGTGTGCCTGATCAACCAGCTTTTTTACGCCCGGGATCAGAACCTTGCGGATCAGGTCGGGTGAGATCATGAGTCCGCGCTGGCTGCCGACGTCATTGCCGATCAGGACGACATCAAGCATCCCTTTTGTCGCTTCGTAGAAAATCTCATTGGCTTTGAGATAAAAGTCCACAATCTTGCCGTCGACATATTCATAAATCTCCGGATTCGTCATCATATTGACAAACGCGGTTTCCATGCCGAAGGCGGCACAGGCGTCCTGAAAATGCGCGGACCAGAGCATGCCGAGGGTGGCTTTGTCCTGCGGTGCCATTTCAATGCGCCGGCGGCATTCTTCGGGGTCGATATATCTGGCGGGATCGGGCCAATCGAAAAACAGGGTGTCCTCGATCTCCTCCGCATCCGCAAAACATCCTGGGGCTGTCAGCGTGCGATGCTCCGCGTCCACTGCTCCCTCGCCGTACCAGTCAAATGCCGCGTAAATGGCGGATGCCGTCTCCGACTCGTAGGGCACTTCAACCGTATAAAAGTCGTCGCCGACTGCGAGCTTCAGTTCGTGAAAATTTTCCACGCCGTAATAATCGAACAGTGCCGGTCTGGCTTCGATGTCCGGCATGCCAAGCCACACTGCCGGTCGATCCACCGGTTTTCGCTCGATGGTCCGGATCACTCGTTCTTTGCTGTTCATGGTGTTCTCCTTGAAAAAAAAGTGCCACCCGGGCATCCCGGGTGGCAGTATGGATGCGTTAGCTTACCACTGTGTCGGATAGAACGAATCGACGTTCTCCTCAGTGATCATGTCTGTCATGAGGTAACCGACGTTGAGGACGGTCTCGCCGTTGAACCAGGATGCGATGGTGCGGGCCGACAGACCGGCATCCGCTTCCGCAGACTGGTAGTTGATGACGGCGATGTCGCCGGATTTGACGAGGTCCTGTCCGGTCTTCGAGTTGCCGGCGGCTACCACGATGATGTCTTCGCGGCCGGCTTCCTTAATGGCATCGATCGTGCCGGTGGCCTGCGGTGCATCGTCCGCCAGGAAAATGCCCGTCAGATCATCGCCAAAGCGGCTGATCCAGTCGGATACGATCTGCTTGCACTGTGCGGCTTCGAAGCCGGGGGACTGGATATCAAGCGTCTTGATGTCGGGATAGTGTTCCGCAAATTGCGTGATCGGTCCGAACGTTCTCGAGTAATAGGGGGATGTGCCGACGTTATGCGTGATGTAAGCCACACCGCCTTCACCGCCAAGCGCTTCCGCCATTTTCTCACTCAGCTGGCGCATCTGCGCCCAGTCGTCCGGTCCAGTCCAGGCGATCATGTACTGCATGGCATCCGACGTCGTCAGCGTGTTTGTGCCGAACGCGGGAATCCCGGCCATCGTGATCTTTCTGAACTGCTGTGTCGCATTTTCTGCGGACAGCGGAATCAGGGCGATGGCGTCCGGCTCTTCATTGATGGCACGGTCAATCAGCTGATCCTGAAGGGCCTGGTCCCAGTTGGGCGACCAGACATCGATCGTCATGCCGAGCGCTTCACCGGCCATCTTGAAGCCGCGTTCATAAGCTGTGGTCCAGGCATGGTCGCCGTGGACGATTACGATGACGCGCTTGCCGATGGAGCCGTCAGCCGGCGATTCCGGAATGTCAGGGGATTTTTCTGTTGCGTCCCAGCCGACATATTCCATGTCGTAGTAGCGGCCAGCATCGTCTTCCGGCAAAGCATCCGGATCTTCGGGTCTATCCGGGAATTCTTTCTCGATCGGCGCGGGCATCAGCAGCTGGCCGTCTGTTGTTTCCATTGACTCGATGGCTTCTTCAAACAATGCGATTGATTCAGCCAGATTGTCACCCTCAGTCGCGGTGATGACGGTTCCTCCGCCCCACGAGACGAGCGCGAATGCCATCGTGAACACGAGCAGCAGTCCAATAAGTCTTTTCATTTGTTGTCCTCCATATTTTTCTCAGGGCGCACCCTGTGATTACCAGTTTTCTATTTTTCTATGTGCAGTGTTTTGCCGGTTTCACGCGCATACTCGTCCGCAAGGTTCGGCCGGATGCCGACGCGTTTCTGCCGGGCGTAGTTGCGCAGGGTTTCATAAATGACGGCCACGGCCAGAGCCAGGCCCATAAAGAGAATCTGCAGTTCAAACTTGCCGTAGCGCGTGGTCAGTACGGACAGCATCGCCATGATGGCGAGGATCGAGGCGAACGTCTTCAGGACATTGCCCTTGCCGCCGGCCATTGAGGTGCCGCCCAGAATAGTCGCGGTCAGCGCCACCATCAGGGGAGGAATGCCTTTTTCACCGAGAGTCGGCGTCGCCGTACCCTGGGAGATGGCGAACAGTGCGCCGCCCAGCGCGCAGGTGATGCCGGACAGGGTGAAGACGAGCGTCGTCAGCTTGTCGCTTTTGACGCCGGCAAGCCACGCGGTTTCGCGATTGCCGCCCATGATGTGCACGTTGCGGCCGAAGCGCGTGTTCCTGAGCACGACAAGATAGATGATGACGACGGCCAGCGTGCAGATGAACAGATTGGAAAGAGGCAGAAATTTAAGCGGCGCCCGATTAATCGCATCGGTCAGCGTAAATTCGCCCCGCACGCTGATTTCCGCTCCGTTGCAGTACATGTACATACTGCCGCGGAGCACAAACTGCATGCCGAGCGTTGCGATAAAGCTGTGAATCTTTGCCTTGGTTACGAGCAGGCCGTTGATCGTGCCGGCGATGGCCCCGACGCCGACAGCGATGAGGATGGCGAGCCACCAGGGCAGGCCGGAATTCGTGCGCATGCCGAGTACGACCATTGCGCCCGTCGTTGCCATGTAGCCGACGGACAGATCCATGTGGCCGGCGATCAGGCAGAGCGTGAAACTCACGCCGAGAAACGTGTACAATGCCGATCCGGACAGGATGGACCGGACGTTGAACATGGTGTAGAACCGCGGTGTAAACAGCGCGAAGATCAGGACAAGCGCCAGAATCAGATAGGCGCGGTTACGGTTCAGTGCGTCCAGTGCGTTTGAAGTCTTCTGCATCAGGCGTGCCCTCGCTTTTCCTCGAGATAATTGTTCAGCCAGACGATAAACAGGAAAACGACGCCCTGCACCACGTACTGGTTGAATGTCGGGACGCCGATCAGCGTCATGATGTTGGTCAGCATGCCGAGCACGAGCACACCGCCGAAGACGCCAACCATCGTGCCTTTGCCGCCGGCCAGCGTCATGCCGCCCAGCAGGACGGCCGTCAGGGCGCGGAAGTCGTAGCCTTCACCGTTTGAATACGCACCGATTTTGGTCAGCGAGGCGTAGAAGATGCCGGCGACCGAGGCACAGAGCGAGCAGAGCACAAAGGCTGTCATGACCATGCGCTCCGTATTGATGCCGGACATGCGCGCCACTTCGTACTGCGATCCGACGATTCTCAGCTTGTTGCCGAACGTTGTGCGCGAAAAGATCACCTGAGCCAGGACGAACATGATGAACATGACGACGACCATGAGGGGAAGCGCACCGTCAAAGTAATACGTGCGGGCAAATAAATTAAAGGTTTCCGCTGTCGCCTGCGCCGTCTCATTCTGACCGGCGATGGTGTCCGGATAGATTTGAGAGCCGCCCCAGGCGGCGCGGACCAGTCCGGACAAGACGAGATTGAACGCCAGGGTCCAGATGATGGGATGTGCCCGAAACTTGCCGATCATGATGCCGTTGATGACTCCGACCAGCGTGCCGGCGACGATGCCGCCCAGCACACTGACGACGATGCCGTACGGGATGAGCTGAATGGCCATCATACCGGACAGCGCCATCGTCATCGGGAGTGACATGTCGTTCATATTGCCGGAGAAGACGACAAACGCGAGCCCGGCGCAGCACATGCCGAGCAGGGAGACTGCCTGCAGAATGGAGCGCAGATTCGCGAGCGACAGGTAGTCAAGCTGTCTGATGCCGAGTCCGACCAGCAAGAGAAGAATGATGATGACATAGATGCCGGCGGTGCCGAGAATGCTCGTCAGTTTGCCGGTGCGGGTAAAGCGCCCCGCTTCGCTTTGTGGGGGGGTCAGCATGCCACATGTTCTCCTTTTCCGTTCATTGCCAGCAGGATGGCGTTTTCGCTGATATCGTCAATGCCGAGCTCGCCGATCAGGTGACCTTCGCGCAAAATCAGAACGCGGCTTGCGAGACCGACGACTTCCGGCAGGTCGCTCGAGAGCAAAATGACGGAATGTCCTTCTTCCGCATACTGCAGGATCGTGTCATGGATGACCTGTTTGGCGCCGACGTCGACGCCGCGCGTCGGTTCGTCGAGTATCATGATGTCGGCGTCCGTCGCCAGCCACTTGGCGAGCAGCACCTTCTGCTGATTGCCGCCGGACAGGCTGCCGACAAGTCGTTCCGGGTCATTCGGATGGATCGACAGCGCTTCAATCTTTTGCTCGACGATCGCCTCGTGTCTGGCGGGATGATAGAACGGTCCGCTGGCCAGATTGTCAATGATCGGGGCCAGCACGTTCGTACGCACATCCTGAGTCAGGGCCAGGCCGACGACCTTCCTGTCCTCGGTCAGATAGGCTACACCCTCGGCGATCGCGTCGCTGACGGAATTAATCTTTTTTTCCTCACCCTTGATTTTGATGACGCCTCCGTTCTGCGGTGCGGCGCCGACGATCGACATGGCGATCTCCGTGCGGCCGGAACCGGCCAGGCCGCAGATTGCCAGCACCTCACCCCTGTAGAGCTTGAAGTTGATATGGTGAAAAAAGCCCCAGCGCGTCAGGTCATTGACCTCGAGCATCACGTCGTCCGTGACGACGGGATGGCGCGTGCAGTAGAAATCCTTGATCGATTTGCCGACCATCTTCTCGACGATGAACTCGGTGTCGATATCTTTGATGTTGTACGTGCCGACCTGCTTGCCGTCGCGCATGACGGTCACGCGGTCGGCAACCGCAAAGACCTCCTGCAGGTGGTGCGAGATGAAGATAATCGCAATACCCTTCGCCTTCAGCTGTTCAATGATATCGTAGAGGCGTTTGACCTCCTCGGATGAGAGTGCCGATGTCGGCTCATCCATCACGATGACGGACGGTTCGCTGCCCAGCACCTTGGCGATCTCCACCAGCTGGGCTTCGCACTGGGATATCTCGGCCACGTCAAGACGTGGATCAATCTTGCCGAGTCCGACCTGCTCCAGGAGCGCTTTCGCTTCAATCAATGCTTTCTTCTTATCGATGAAGAGCGCATTTTTCTTCGGCAGCCGCCCGACCAGCAGGTTCTCATAAATTGAAATCGAGCGCGCCAGGCTGAGCTCCTGGTACACCATGCCGATGCCGTGCTGCTTCGCCATTGTCGGTGTATGCAGATGCTGCTTGTCGCCCTGGATCAGAATATCGCCTTCATAGTCGCCGAACA
>LSQX01214847.1_pt1 | contig 15713 bp, 14 predicted proteins | sample 654561 | NCBI WGS metagenome assembly LSQX01 (sample SAMN04489861, study PRJNA283612) | anaerobic digester metagenome | isolation source: 4 biogas reactors fed with cattle manure at either 37C or 55C with and... | place: Denmark: Kongens Lyngby | collected 2014 | reverse complement strand
TTATTAAAAATTGTCATGTAGTGAGCTAAAACAGATATATAATCGGTATAACAACCAAAAACTTACCACTACTCTCAGAAAATGGGAGTCGTATTGTAGCATCTTTCAGCTCTTGCGAGAAAAGCGAAAGCATAGAAAAAACAAAAACAAAGAAGAATATCGATTTTTTCATAATGTAGAATTTTTAATTGAGATTGTAATTGTCAATAATTTCCATAATCATCTTTTCATTATCAAAACCTAAATCAATTAGTTTGCCCGTTTTCATATCGAAAACCCATGCTTCAATTTCAAGTTTTTTATCCAAAAGTGCTTTTTGAACATCAAGAACCCTCACAAGGTTAACGCACTGTTCAATAACGTTTAGTTCCACCAAACGATCCACTCTATCGTCAATAGATTTTATAGCTTCAAGCTCTTCTCTGTGCAATCGATAAACATCTCTAACGTTGCCCAGCCACGGATTTAATATTCCCACATCAGTGGTTGTAATGGCTGTTTTTATGGCTCCACAGCCGTAGTGTCCGCAAACTATTATATGTTTCACTTCAAGATGTACCACAGCGTAGTTTATAACCGATAGCACATTTAGGTAGGTTACAGATATTACATTGCCAATATTTCGATGTATAAAAACATCTCCCGGCTCGGCATACATCAACTTGTCGGTGGATAATCTGCTGTCGGAACAGGAAATAAATAGATAGTTGGGAATTTGTCGTTCCGAAAGCTTATTGAAATATTCTGGGTCATTTTCCAATTGCTCTTTAATCCAACGCTCATTGTGAGCAAAAATCTCTTTTTTTGTTCTGTATGTCATATTTAAAAAATATAATTGAATTGTAAAATGGTTAAACTATTTACCCTGTTTATGAATAATATTGGTGGTGGAATATCCCTCCTCGAAGGAGATAGTTACCACTTCTCCGCCCTTGGCTTTAACAATGTCGTAGCCCACAATATCCTCCACTTTATAGTCTTCACCTTTTACCAAAACATCGGGCTGAACAAACTTAATAAGATCGTAGGGGGTGTCTTCGTCAAAAACCACCACCGCATCCACAAAACCCATTACTGCCAACAAAAACGCTCGTGCCTCCATGGGGTTGATGGGACGGTTGTCTCCTTTTAGTCGTCTAACAGAGTTGTCGCTGTTGAGTCCTATTATTAAAACATCGCCTAAACTGGCTGCTGTGGACAAATATTTGGCATGACCCAAATGTAGAATGTCAAAACAGCCATTGGTAAATGCCACTCTTTTCCCTTTGAAACTCCAAAAGGCAAGTTTTTGCTCTAAATCTTGTAGATTAAGAAATATCTTCTCGTTTATCAGTTTCTGGTAATCCATATTTCGATTTGCTAAATGATGCACTAATAATTGCTATTAAACCTAAGACAATAACCATAATTTGTTGCAAGCTCCAGCCCACCCAGCCAGCGGCATACGACACTGCAATTGGGGCATTGTAGAGTGAAAGTATTTCGGCAATAATTGCTGGGTAAAGTCCAATTCCGCCCTGAACAACCATAAAAGCCACAGCTCCAAAATTCAAGCACGAAAGAGCTGCAGTGATGGGAAGACCCCGTAGCTCGGCAAAGGCTAGATAAACAACATAAACATTGAAAAAATAGAGAATCCAAATCATCAACGAAAGAAAGATAAATAAAATGGGCTTCTTTACCTTTGTTACTGACAACATGCCTTCAAAAAATCCGCGAATAATATTTCCCATCTTCTTGAAAATGGACATCTGACCTAACTTTTTTCTATAAATAAATATAAAAACAAAGCCTAAAATTGCCACCCCAAAAAGTATGTTAAGGAGTATATTTCCCACCACCCCAGAAAGTTTTTCTTGCATGGGATTTATAACATTTGTTTCAACGTAGCCATAAAGTCTATTGAACTCAATTATAAGTCCTATCACAAAAAGTGCCAGAAAAATTATCATATCTATGGCTCTTTCGGTTATAATTGTGCCGAAAGATTTCTGAAAAGGTATATTTTCATATTTCACCAAATACGAAGAGCGTAGAACTTCACCCAAGCGGGGCAGAGCTAAATTTGCCAAATAGCCCACCATTACTGCAAAAAATGAGTTTTTAAAGCTAGGTTTGTAGCCCATGGGTTGCAACAAAAGCATTGAACGCCAACCACGTGCAACATGACTTAAAAATCCAACAACTATGGAAAACGACAACCACCAATAATTGGCGTTGCGAATGGAAACAAAAATTTCGTCTATTTGCTCAGCAGTAAGCTGACGCACAAAAATCCAAATAAAAAAAACACCTATTCCAAGAAAAAGAGTGAATTTTAGTATGTTAAGTATGATTTTCTTCAAAATTGTCTTTTTTTTACAAAGAAAAGGAATAATAAAACACTAAACGAAAAATGATTGATTTTATTGCAAAAATTATTGATTTGATCAAGCTCATTTCTGCAAATTGTTATAACATATGTAGTGTTTGTGAAAAAAATAGTAATTTTGCAGACTAAAATAAAAACTATGGAATCAAAAATTAGAGTTCGTTTTGCTCCAAGTCCCACAGGACCGCTACATATTGGAGGAGTTCGCACAGCTTTGTATAACTATCTTTTTGCCAAACAAAATGGTGGCGACTTTATTTTAAGAATAGAAGATACCGACCAAACGCGTTTTGTGGAAGGTGCCGAAAAATATATTATTGAATCTTTGGAGTGGCTGGGATTGAATTTTGACGAGGGTGTTCACATTGGTGGTGATTTTGCTCCATACAGACAGTCGGAGAGAAAAGATCTATACCGAAAATATGTAGATATGCTCCTCGATAATGGCAACGCTTATATTGCCTTCGATACCCCCGAAGATTTGGATAAACTCAGAAAAGAATATGAATCTAAAAAAGAGTTTTTTCAATACGACCTTCACAACCGCAAGTCGTTGAGAAATTCTCTGAATATGGATAAAACCGAAGTTGATAATTTAATCTCCTCAGGCACGCCTTATGTGGTTCGTTTTAAAATGCCCAAAAATGTTGAGGTTAAACTTAACGACCTCATTAGAGGTGATGTAAGTGTAAACACCAACACCTTAGACGATAAAGTTTTGTTCAAGTCAGACGGCATGCCCACCTATCATATGGCAAATGTTGTGGACGACTATTTGATGAAAATTACACACGTTATTCGTGGCGAAGAGTGGTTGCCATCGGCACCCTTGCACGTATTGCTATATCAGGCTTTGGGCTGGAAAGACATTATGCCAAAATTTGCACATCTGCCACTATTATTGAAGCCTGATGGAAATGGGAAACTGTCGAAACGTGATGGCGACAGACTTGGATTTCCAGTTTTTCCATTGGAATGGATAGACCCCAAAACTAAGGAGATTAGTTCGGGATACCGCGAAAGTGGATATTTTCCCGATGCAGTGGTAAATATTTTGGCTCTCTTGGGCTGGAACCCTGGAACAGAGCAAGAGATTTTCACCATGGAAGAGCTTGTAGAGCAGTTTGATTTTGACAGAATTAATAAAGCTGGTGCCAAATTCGATTTGAACAAAGCACGCTGGTTTAATCATCAATATCTTATCGAAAAATCTGACGAAGAATTGGCAGAATATGTTTTGCCAATTATGAAAGAGAAGATAAATTCTATCACAAAGGAGGAGATTATTAGACCAATTTCGTTGGTTAAAGAGAGATGTAATTTCCCTTCAGATTTCGAAAATCAGCTAAGTTTTTTCTTTATAGCTCCCGAAACTTATGATGAGGGAATTATTAAAAAACGTTGGAAAGACGAAACCCCAGAACAGCTAAACGAAATAGTATCAATTTTAAAATCGACCTTGCCATTTGACAAACAAATTGCACATCAAGTAGTTTCTAATCACATAAAAGAGAAATCGTGGAATATGGGTGCAGTGATGAACTGTTTGAGACTTTCCATTGTTGGAGAAGCAAAAGGTCCAGATTTATTCGAAATAATTGATATAATAGGTGTGGAAGAAAGTATTAATAGAATTGAAAAAGCTATAAAAACAATAGTAAAATAAAATTCACTATATTATAAATTAGTTACGCAGTAAAAAATAAAGACTACATTTGTCGTCAAAACAAAAAATAAAATAATATGTCCAAAAATTTGGTTATTGTGGAGTCGCCAGCTAAAGCAAAGACTATTGAGAAGTTTCTAGGTAAAGATTTTGTTGTTAAATCCAGTATGGGTCATGTCCGCGATTTGCCAGCAAAAGATATAGGAATTGATGTTGAAGGTGATTTTGAACCACTATATGAACTATTGCCCGATAAGAGCAAAATTGTAAATGAACTCAAAAAACTAACCGAAAAAGCAGAAACTGTTTGGTTGGCAACTGATGAGGACCGCGAAGGAGAAGCAATTTCGTGGCACTTGATGGAAGCCCTTCACCTACCAGTGAGTAAGGTAAAGCGTATTGCTTTTCACGAAATTACGGAAAGAGCTGTAAAAAATGCTGTTGATAATCCCCGCGATTTGAATATTGATTTGGTCAACGCACAGCAAGCTCGCCGAGTGTTGGATAGAATTGTTGGTTTTCAACTGTCGCCAGTTTTATGGCGAAAAGTTAAGCCCGCACTTTCGGCCGGACGTGTACAGTCGGTGGCTGTACGCCTAATTGTGGAGCGCGAAAGAGACATTAATAACTTTGAAGCCACATCAAACTATCGTGTTACAGGTGATTTTTTAACCACCGAAAACGATGAAACGAAAATCATAAAAGCTGAGCTAAACAAGAGGTTTAACAGCCTGGAAGAATCAAAAAGCTTTTTAGAAACTTGCATAGATTCAGAATTTAAAGTTGAAGATATACAAAAAACCCCTCTAAAACGTTCTCCAGCACCACCCTTTACCACTTCCACCCTGCAACAAGAAGCTTCAAGAAAACTTGGATATTCTGTTGCACGAACAATGACTCTGGCTCAGCAACTTTACGAAGAAGGACTTATAACATATATGCGTACCGACTCCGTAAATCTTTCAGACTTAGCCCTTAACACTTCCAAAACCGAGATTGTTTCGCAATTTGGAGAAGAGTATTCCAAAACACGAAGATATAGAAGTAAATCAAAAGGGGTACAAGAGGCTCACGAAGCCATCCGTCCAACATTTATGAATACTCATACAATCAGTAAGGAAGCAGCACTAAGAAATTTATATCAGCTTATTTGGAAACGCACAATAGCTTCGCAAATGAGTGATGCACAGATAGAAAAAACCACAATATCTATTAATATTTCCAACCACCAAGCAAAATTTGTTTCCACAGGCGAGGTGATTAAATTTGACGGGTTCTTGAAAGTTTATTTTGAATCCAAAGATGATGAGGAAGACGAAACCAGTCCAAACCAACTGCCACAAGTTAAAGTTGGAGAAATATTAAAATCTGATCAAATAATTGCACAGCAAAGATTTAGTCAACAACCATACAGATTTACAGAAGCCAGTTTGGTGAAAAAACTTGAAGAATTGGGCATTGGACGACCATCAACCTACGCACCAATTATTTCAACAGTACAAAAAAGAGGCTATGTTGAAAAAGGTGATAAAGAGGGTATAATACGTGAGTATGACTTGATTACCCTTAAAAAAGGAAAAATAAAAACTGAAGTTAAAACAGAAAAATCGGGCTTCGAAAAGTCAAAACTGATGCCCACAGACGTTGGAGGAGTGGTAAACAATTTCTTAGTAGAATATTTTGAAGATATATTGGATTACAATTTCACAGCATCGGTAGAAAAAGAGTTCGACGAAATAGCCAGCGGAAAGCTTGAGTGGCAAAAGATGATGAAGAAATTCTATAAGCCATTCCGCAAGTCTGTCGATTATGCCCTCGAACACTCCGAAAAAGCCAGTGGCGAGCGACTTTTAGGCGTTGACCCCAAAACGGGCAAAAATCTTTATGCAAAACTTGGACGCTATGGAACCATGATTCAACTTGGTGAGGTTAGTGATACCGACAAACCAACTTTTGCTAAGATGAAAAAAGAGCAAAGCATTGACACAATTACCCTTGAAGAAGCCCTCGACCTCTTCAAACTACCTCGTGTTGTGGGCGAATTTGAAGGGCACGAAGCAACGGTGGGAATTGGCAGATTTGGACCCTATGCAAGAATTAATAATGAGTTTTTCTCCATTGCAAAAGGCACCGATTTAATGGAACTTACCATTGAAGATATTGCCGAAATAGTGGAAAACAAGCGAAAAACTCAAAAGCTAAAAGAACCACGTCTGTTGGGTAATTATAAAGATGTTGAGGTGCTGGTTACAGTGGGTAGATATGGTCCTTATGCAAAGGTAGGAGCAAAAAATCAGGCACTACCACGCGATACTGATGTTACTAAAATCACCCTTGAAGAGGTGGTGGAAATAATAGAAAAAGAGGCACGAAAAAACGTTCTAAAATCTTTCGACGATTTCCCAGAAATGTTGGTAATGAAAGGTAGATATGGGGCATATATAAGCTACAAAGACGAAAATTATAAAATCCCCAAAACCCTGACAGCAGAAGATTTAACCTACGAAGAGTGCTTGCAAATTGTGAGCGAACCAGATAACAAAACAAGCAAACGCAAAACCTATAAGAAAAAGAAATAGTTATGGACATCAGCCTTTATTTTGAACCCATAAACGAAGATATTGTTAGGTTTAAGCCTAAACAATTTGCACATTCAGCCTACGGACACCAAATGTCTATTAATAGGAAAAATGGAAGCTTCCCCATTCTCGAAGGTGCCGAAATTGCCCTGATAGGGGTTAGTGAAGATAGGGAGGCATTGGAAAATAAAGGCTGTGGAAAAGCCGCAGACTACATTCGTTCAAGGTTTTATCAGCTCTTTTCATGGCAATCAAATACCAATATAATCGACTTGGGAAATCTCAGAAATGGAGAAAATGTAAAAGATACATATTTTGCCATCGAAGAGGTGATGTCAAGCCTGTTGGAACACGATATTGTGCCAATAATTATTGGTGGTAGCAACGACATGGTTTTTGCAATGTATAAAGCCTATGAAAGAATTAAAAGAGTTGTAAATATAGTTTCTGTTGATGCAAGGTTCGACATTGGCTCGGAAGATGCACCCATCGACTCGCAGGCATATTTGAGCAAAATAATTATGCAGCAACCCAATTATCTGTTCAACTATACAAATATCGGATATCAAAGCTATTTTGTTGATCCTGAGTTGGTTCAGCTTATGGGTAATCTCTATTTCGATACATATAGATTGGGTGTTGTTCGTTCGGATATGAAAGAAGTGGAGCCAATTGTCCGCAACGCCGACATGTTGTCCATTGATGCCTCTGCAATACGCCATGCCGATTTTCAGGGGAACTACTACTCATCGCCCAATGGCTTTAGCTGCGATGAAATTTGTATGATAACACGTTATGCCGGAATTAGCGATAAGCTTAGTGCTATTGGCTTTTTTGAGTACAACCCAATGTTGGACAACAATCTGCAATCGGCACACCTTATAGCCCAAATGATTTGGTATTTTATTGACGGATTCTATCAGCGAAAAAAAGATTCGCCACAATTCTCCAAAGAGATGTTTGTGAAATATATGGTTAGCATTCAGGATGGACTTTACGAAATAAACTTTTATAAGAGTAAAAAGAGTGAAAGATGGTGGATGGAAGTGCCTTATCCGCCTTCGCAAAAGGCAAGATACGAGCGTCATAACATAATTCCTTGTTCGCACAAAGATTATGAAGTTGCCTGCAACGACGAAGTTCCGGATAGATGGTGGCAAGCCATGAAAAAAATGGTGTAAGGCTAATTTTTTCTGTCGGGCATATCCTTAAGTTCAACTCTTTCGTTGTGAATATAGCCCACCAAAAAGCCCTTTAAATTTTGATTTGTCTCATAGAGTTTTGCTCTGCTTTGGGCAAGCTCGTAGGTGCTAAACATACCAATACAATACTTATAAAGCCCTTGATGTTGCTCTTCGATAATTTTATCATTGCCCATCAAATATTTTTCAAAATCAGAAATGTTTTGTTGTAATTTGGAAGCACTAACCTGAATTCTGTAATAATATTCCAAACTAATTGTATCGCTTTGCGATGAGTCGTTTTTACTTTCCACCTCTGTCAATTTAAGGGGGTCTTTCACGGCATCGGCAACGCATTCTAATTCCTCATATGGCTTATAAGTAGTTTTGTGAGCATAACTATATGGCTGGCTATTAATATATACCGGACAAGGTTTATACGAAACTTTCAATAAATTGTTTTTGGAATCCAATGACATAAAAGAGGCTTCGCCAATGTGAATTGTACCAGAAATATATTTGGGAACATCTACCGTAAAATCCAAACTTACGCTTGTGTCTTTGGGAAGTTCTGTCCAAATAATTGTAATTAAATCCTTTTCTTTTTGGGAATAAACTCCGCTATTGTAAACCGAATCTAATTTGAAATCAGCAGGAATTTTTTGCTGAAATCGTGCCATCTTACCTGGAATAACTCCATTTATTTCGTAGGAAAATAGTAGTTTATTTCCACTTTGTGGCAACGATTCAATTTTTCTTGATGTAAGTTGTGCAAAGGCAGTGCTGCCAATTAAAACAAAAAATAAAATTAAAAAAGCAAATCTAAGTTTCATCAATAACCTGAGCATATATCTACCATTTTTCAATAACCAAATCAAAATCCATTTGCTTGCGGAAAAGGTCAACATTGCGAACCTTAATTTTCACCCTATCTCCAAGTCTGTAAACCTTTCCATGTCTCATTCCCACCATTTGATAGTTGTCCTCGTCAAGTTGATAAAAGTCGTCTAACATGCGTTTTACAGACACCATTCCTTCACATTTATTTTCTTGAATTTCAACAAAAAGACCCCATTTGCTCACACCCGAAATAATTCCATCAAACTGATGTCCAATTTTATCGGCTAAGTATTCAGCTTGCTTATACTTAACAGATGATCTTTCGGCTTCGGCAGCTTTTATCTCCATTATGGATGAGTGTTTACATTTGTTCTCTAAGTCCTCTTTGTTTTTCCATTCAGCTTTGTCAAGATAGAGTTGCAACAATCTGTGTGTCATCAGGTCGGGATAGCGTCTAATGGGTGCTGTAAAATGTGTGTAGTGGCTAAATCCCAATCCGTAGTGCCCAATATTGTCGGTGGAATATTGTGCTTTCGACATTGTTCGAATGGCAATGGTTTCAATCATATTTTGCTCGCCTTTACCTTTGGTATCTTCAAAAAGTTTGTTGAAAGACTTCACCAAGATATTTCTTGAACCAGTCTTTATTCCATATCCTAATTTGGTTACAAATGCCGAAAATTGTGCCAGTTTTTCTTGATTTGGCTCATCATGAATCCGATAGACTGATATTTTCTCTTTTCCACCATTATTTTGTGCCGAAAACAGATTTGCCACCCTGCGGTTTGCCAAAAGCATAAAATCTTCTATGAGCCTATTGGAGTCTTTGTTTTCCACCACGTAAACATCCACAGGTTTTGCGTTTTCGTCCAAAAGGAATTTCACCTCCACCGATTCAAAGTTTATGGATCCACGCTTCATCCTCTCTTCTCTTAGCTTTTTTGCCAAGGAGTCTAACATCAGAATCATCTCTTTATTATCGCCTTCGCCACCTTCTATAATTTCTTGAACTTCGTCATAATCGTATCTTCTGTCCGACCTTACGACTGTTCTGCCAAACCACTCATCTAATATTTTTGCATTTTCATTAAGTTTGAAAACAGCCGAAAAACAGAGTTTATCTTCGTTTGGTCTGAGTGAACAGAGTCCGTTGGAGATTTTTTCGGGAAGCATGGGCACAGTTCTATCCACCAAATAAACTGATGTAGCCCTTGAGTATGCCTCTTCGTCTATTAAAGAACCTTCGGTAACATAGTGCGAAACATCTGCAATGTGTATTCCCACTTCGTAGGTTTTGTTTTCTAATTCTTTAAAAGAAATTGCATCATCAAAGTCCTTAGCATCTTGTGGGTCGATGGTTATGGTTAATATGTCTCGAAAATCTTTTCTTTTTTTAATCTCTTCTTGGGGAATTTTTTCGGGTATATTTTTTATTGACTCCAAAACTTCATCGGGGAAGGACAAGGGATAGTCAATTCCAGCCAAAATTGATTTCATCTCCACTTCGTTGTTTCCTGGCATACCCAGAACTTCCACCACTTCGCCAATGGGGTTTTTGGCATATTCGGGCCAGTCGGTGAGTTTTACTATCACTTTTTCGCCATTTCTGGCATTTTTCAGCAAGTCGTTGGGAACCATAATATCCATTGGCATTTGGACATTGTCGGCAATAAAATATGAAATTCGTGTTCCTTTTTGAACTCGTCCCACAAACTGCGTTCTGGCTCTTTGAACCACTTCCACAATACGTCCTTCGGTCTTTCTGGATTTTCTACGTGGAAACAAAACTATTTTCACACGGTCGCCATCTAAGGCTCTTTCGGTGTTGGAAGCTGCAATAAACACATCTTCCATTTCACTATCAAGTATAACATAAGCTTTGCCAGTTTGCTTCATATCCACTATACCCTCAAGGGTTTGTGCCGAACTGGCAGCTTTTAATAAAACTGGATTTATTTTATATTTTCCTCTGTTGAGGACCAATAAACTTCCGTTGTCAACCAAGTTGTCGATGGCTCGATTTACAATTTCTCTGGTTTTCTTATCGCTGATGGCAAGTAGTTTAGAGACTTGCTTATAATTCATGGTGCGGTTGGAATTACTTATAAAAGCCTCCAATACTTGATTTTTGATTACATCTCTATAATCATCTTTTTTGCTTTTTTTCTTAGACATTTCAGATGCTATTTGTGCACTTTGCCAACTTTGTTTTCAATAGATTCTATTTTAGTTTCAATTCTATTGGATTTATGTTTTTGAATATCGAATTTTACAGTGGAATATATTCTATCACTGTGATTTTCCAAGCATTCGTATGATTTTTTAATAATATCTAAAGCTTCGGCCATGGTTTCGGTTTCAAAAATTGTGCCCATGGCGGTAAGTTGGTACGAGATTCCCATTTCGTCAATGTTTTTTATAATCTCAACAACATAGTTACTAACACTATCTCCTTTGTCAACAGGAAACATTGCAAACTCAACAAGTGCAGACATTTTAATTCATTTATAAAACAGCCCATTTTTCATAAAAAACAGGCTGTTTTAGTTTGATTTTAGTAGTTTTCAGAGTGAAGTTCGAAATAAGCTTGCGAGTGGTCGCATGCGGGGCAATTTTGAAGAGCCTTAGGTCCTTCGTGAATATATCCGCAGTTGCGGCACATCCATTTAACTGGTTTTTCTTTCTCGAAAACCACACCATTTTCAATATTTTCCAAAAGTTTCAAGAAGCGTTTTTCGTGTTCAGCTTCCACCTTTGCAACCATATTGAATTTTGCAGCTACTTTTGGGTATCCCTCTTCTTTGGCTATTTCAGCAAATTGTGGATATAAAATTTCCCACTCTTCGTTTTCGCCTTCGGCAGCAGCTTTTAAGTTCTCCATGGTATTGCCAATAGCTCCAGCTGGGTATGCAGCGGCAATTTCCACCATTCCACCTTCTAAAAACTTGAAGAAAGTTTTAGCATGCTCTTTCTCTTGCATAGCAGTCTCTTCAAAAATACCTGCTATTTGCTGATAACCCTCTTTACGAGCTTGTTTGGCGAAAAACTCATAACGGTTTTTTGCTTGCGATTCGCCTGCAAATGCTTTTAATAAATTTCTTTCTGTTCTTGAACCTTTAATGCTTTTGTTTTCCATGTTAATAAATTGATTAATAATGTATTGTGTAACTAATTGTCAAAAAATGCGTATTTTAAACTAATATGCAAACAAATATATGATTAAAAGAGCAAATAATAAAATCTTTAATACAATTGTAGTGCTATTTATTCTCTTTCTAAATAGCTTTAATGCCTTGGGTTTAAGTGAAAATAGAATTTCAGACTTTATCAAAAAATTGCAATTCGTTGAACCACAGAGCATTGATTCTAATGTTTATCATATATGTTTTGACGATAAATCCTTAAATGGTTGGAGTATTCAAATTGGAGTATATTCGCAAATGGAGAATGCAATATTAGCCCAAAATACACTTTTATCAGCCGTTGATGTGTGGACTAATATACAAGAAATTGAGAGAGACAGTAGAGTTTTATATCGACTTATTTGCATGAGAGAGATGAATTACTATGCTGTAAAAAAGGTTTTAAACCAAATAAAGCCTCAATTTCCCGATGCTTTTATCAGCAGCTTTCTGAATTTAAAGCTCAGTATTAAGTCTTAAAATTTAGCTAAACCGTTTCAGTACTTAATCCAATGTTAAGGTCTTTTTAAGAACGCACCTAAATTACATCATTAGAGCTTAAAAAATTGTTTAAACAATAAATCTTCTATAATTTTGTAGCAATTAAAATATTCATACTACTCAATTTTTTTTTATGGAAGACAACAGAGTTCTAACGCTAAACGAGGTGGTTATTCAAATGCAATCAGCTTTTCCCTACGCCAAGGGCGAGCTTTCACGTTTGTTGATGCATATTGGTTTGGCAGCAAAAATTGTGCACAATCAAGTTAACAAAGCGGGTTTGGTTAATATTTTGGGCGATGCCAAATCTACAAACATTCAGGGCGAGTCGCAGCAAAAGTTGGATGTTTATGCCGACAATGTGTTCCGTAAGGCAATGCAGGCATCTGGAATTATTTGCGGAATAGCATCGGAAGAAAATGACGAAATCATTATTTTTGACGACGACCTCTCTTTAGACGGCAATTATGTGCTTTGTATCGACCCCTTAGATGGTAGTTCCAATATTGATGTAAATGTTTCCATTGGAACAATTTTCTCCATATATCACCGCCTTTCGCCCAATGGCACCAAGGCACAACTTTGCGATTTCTTGCAGCCCGGAACCGAGCAAGTGGCGGCAGGTTATATAATTTATGGTTCATCCACAATGATGGTCTATACCACAGGACTTGGAGCCACTGGCTTTACCTACGATGCAGCCATTGGGGAGTTTTGCCTCTCCAACGACCATGTTGTTACTCCAGAAGATGGTAGAATTTACTCTGTAAATGAGGGAAATTATATTAGATTCCCAAGAGGGGTAAAAAGATACATCAAATATTGTCAAGAGGATGACAAAGCCACTAATAGACCCTACACTTCAAGATATATTGGCTCCTTAGTGGCCGATTTTCACCGAAATCTAATTAAAGGTGGAATCTATATGTATCCCACCACAGCCAGCAATCCCAACGGAAAGCTGCGTTTGCTATACGAGTGCAATCCCATAGCCTTTATAGCCGAGCAAGCTGGCGGAAAAGCCACCGATGGAAATGGAAACAGAATTTTGGAAATTAAACCCACCGACTTACACCAAAGAGTGCCATTTTTTGTAGGCTCAAAAAATATGGTGGACAAAGCTGAGGAGTTTATGAAAGAATTTTCCGAAGAGGAATAAGAAAAAAACAAATAAGGGCATCAAAATTGGTGCCCTTATTTGTTTTACTTTTTGAACTATTTTTTATCTTTTTTGTTTAAATGATCACCCAATAATCCACCTAATATATTTCCACCTAAAAGTGTGCCTAATATAGCCGAATTTGTCATATATCCGATTATGGCAGATTTTACAAACTTATTCCTAATTTCATGGTCTTCTGCTTCGTCCTCTATGTATGAGTATTTGTCGTTCATAGCAAAGTCTGTGTCTTTGTTATTTATCCTATTGGATTTTAATCTGCTATTTGGTAATGGTTTTTCTTTTTCATACTCCATTAGCCTTTGTGATACTTTTTGATTTATCTCTTCTGTATATTCAGCTAAAATTTGCTCTTTAAAGAACACTCTTTTCGGGTTATTTTGAGCATATTTTGTGTATGAGTTTGGAATATTTTTATATAATACCTCCCTTGCATTACTGCCATTGAAAGGTCCTACAAAATTTAATTCTTCCAACTTATCTACTATTACTCCCGCAAGATTATAATTAATCCTTAACTCTCTTTGTAATGATGAAGTAGATGCACGACCATATTTTAAGAAAATCAGAATTGCATCACTAATTGTGTTTTTATATTCATAGGAGCAATCTAAAGTTTCTTGGAAAACTTTGTTTAGAACTTCTTCTTCTATAAATTGTTGTATCTCTTCTTCAGAAAGTTTGTCAGCTTGTCCCTCAGCCTGTTCCTCTGAAAACTTATTAGAAGAAGTTTGAGTATCGCTTAAATCTTTAATTTCTTCCTTTTTACCGCCACTCATCACTATTAATAAAAGAATGAAAAAAGCTATTATTAAACCAATCCAAATCATAATTGCCCTATATTTTATTATTTTCACACATAGTACTAATATTTTGTTTGTACGAAACAAATATACAACATTTCCAAACCAAGGATTTCCTTCATTTATTCATATTTAAAACATTAACGAAAATCCTTTATTTAGGTTTTTATGTTTGTCTATTTCTGCTTTTAAAAATTTAATTTCTTGTTTCCCAATAAATTCTCGAAAAACATCCAAATTTTTTTTCTCTTCGGTTTCATTTAGTGCATCAATATATTCTGCTCTATCGTCGGTGAAAATCTTTATTAATGGTTCGTTGTGGTATAACTGTATGTAATTCATTAATAGCCTTGCTGTCCTGCCATTTCCATCTCCAAAAGGATGAATGTTTACAAAGTTATAGTGTAAATCTGCTGCAAGTTTCAATGTTTCGACACCCTTTACAGAGTCTATTTTGTCGTTTATTGATTTGCACAGCGTTTCTAATAAATTTGGAACTTTCTTAAAATCAGGAAAATATTTTTTGTCAACATATACTTGTGCAAGTCGTAAATCTCCTTTGGAAGTATCGAAACTGCCAGAAATTGTATTTGTTACACCTCCAGTATTTTTCATCACCAATGCACCTATTTCCTGTATAAACTCAGGAGACAATTTTCGTTTCTGCTTTGCATACTTTTTTATATGCTGAAAAGCATCAAAATGGTCTCTTATCATTAAGTGATCTCGCAATGATTTTCCAGCCGCGGTAATATCATTTTCCAATAGAACTTTTGTGTCCGTTTCTGTTAATGAGCAGCCTTCAATTTTTGTAGAATGCCAAACTATTGAAATAATACAAAACTTCTCATAATCAATTACATCGTGCAAATTGAGTTTTTTGTATTTTTCGTTCAATCTATATAGTTCTGACCACATATTGTTTAATTTAAACTGTTTAAATCCTATACGACATCAGTAAATTTACCTGCAAGTTTAATCATTATTTTTGACTTCTGTTATAATCAATTAGATTATTTTGTCAATTTAGAATTTCTAATGCAAAATATTGATTTGTTTTACCGCATATTCAACATTGGATTTATGTAAAGAAAATGCCAAAATCTATACAATAGAAAACAGTTTGCTTATGCAATGAAGTCTATCCTTTTAGAAGTTCAACTCTTTCGGAAACTATTAAAAAAAGCACCGCTCGGGTATATTCTATGTTGTGTTTGTTGTTGATTTCAGATAAAATTTTCGCAAATATCATATTATAAATTCACACCGAATATTATTCTTATTTGCAACAAATTAAGAGCAAAGACATATCTTGTTTTACAAAGATATTTTTTTATTTTTAATAGGCAAAGTTTTGTTTCCACCTAACGGTTTGGCGCTAGGCGCAGTGGCGGATTTCGGAGCACAAAA
>LSQX01393034.1_pt1 | contig 15714 bp, 15 predicted proteins | sample 654561 | NCBI WGS metagenome assembly LSQX01 (sample SAMN04489861, study PRJNA283612) | anaerobic digester metagenome | isolation source: 4 biogas reactors fed with cattle manure at either 37C or 55C with and... | place: Denmark: Kongens Lyngby | collected 2014 | reverse complement strand
CCTAAGTATTTTGAGGCAAAGGTATCATGCAACTGTGGAAATGAATTTGTTACAGGCTCAACAAAAGAAGAAATCCGTGTTGAGATTTGTTCCAAGTGCCATTCGTTTTATACAGGACAGCAAAAGACTGCTGCAGCCCGTGGAGCGATTGAGAAGTTCAACCGTAGATATGGTATTAACAAGGACGAAAATTAGAGTACTTTTATAGAGCATTAAAAATCGGGTTGAGGTTCATTTCCTCAACCTATTTTCGTACAGGACATGTACCTAAGGATAAATAAAGAAAAGAAAGGCTCGGGATAAAAATGAAACCATCCGGTATTGGGGGAATGGCAGTTATCGAAGGCGTAATGATGAGAAATAAGAGTGAGTACGCCATAGCTGTTCGTAAACCAAATAATGAAATTGCTGTAGAAAAGAAAACTCATAAGGATTTTTCAGATAAGGTGAAATTATTTAAGTTACCAATTTTCAGAGGAATACTGGCTTTTGTTGATTCAATGGTAATCGGTATGAAGGTGTTGAATTTCTCGGCTAGCTTTTTCGAAGAAGAGGAAAGTGGAAAAGAAAAGAAGGAGTTATCCGAAATGACCAATGCATTACTTATGGTCTTAGCCGTGATTGTATCTCTTGCTTTGTCCATAACCTTATTCATGGTACTGCCTGTTTTATTATCGAATTTATTAGCCAGATGGATAGAAAGTATACTCATATTATCCATAATTGAGGGTATATTAAGGCTTCTTATATTTATAGGATATATTCTTTTGGCCTCTTTGATGAAGGACATAAAAAGGGTATTCATGTATCATGGAGCAGAGCATAAAACCATTAATTGTATTGAGAATGGTTTTGATCTAACCGTAGAAAATGTCAAATGGCAATCAAAGGCCCATAAGCGTTGCGGAACGAGCTTCATGCTACTTGTTATGTTAATAAGTCTGGTATTCTTTGTAATTCTTAGACCCGAGACATTGGCCATAAGAGTATTATCAAGGGTGCTTTTGGTTCCTGCTATAGCTGGAATATCCTATGAATTCATTCGACTTGCCGGAAAAAGCGAAAATAAGTTTGTAAATATATTAAGTAAACCCGGATTATGGATGCAGGCCTTGACCACAAAGGAGCCTGACGATGATATGATAGAGGTTGCTATAAAATCTGTAGATACCGTATTTGATTGGAAAGCTTTTCTGGAGCCTCAGGTAAGTGCTAGCGAAGTAAAAGATAGTCCCAAGGATAAGAAAGAACCTAAGGCTAAAGACAGTAAGAAAGCCAAGGCTGAGAATATTCAGGAAGCGGGGAATGTTCAGGAAACTAAAAAGGTTAAAGAAGCTAAGAAGTCCCAAGAAGTTAAAAAGGATAATGAAGAGAAGAAAGCAACAAAAGAAAAGGATGTAAAGAAAGCATCTTACCATAAGAAAAAGGATGAGGCTAAAGACGAATATGCAGTTGCAGGTGAAATCTCTATAGCCAGTCCTAAGCGCGAGTATGAAGAAGATGATGAGATATTAAAAGCCCTTGATAAGTACCTTGATTTTGGTGACGATAAGTAGCTAGAAAGTACCGGAGGGCATAGAGTGATTATATGAGTACTTATAAAGAATTATTGCAGACTGCACGTGAATTCCTTAAGAAGAATGGGATAGCAGATGCCGACATAGATGCATGGTATCTGCTGGCTCATGTGTTCGGAATTAACAGAGCAGATTTTTTCATGTATGGAAACGAAGAGGCGTTGGAGGACAAGGCATTGCTGTATAGGGAATTAATTGAAAGAAGAGCTTCCCGTCAGCCTCTGCAATATATCACCGGAAAGCAGGAGTTCATGGGATTGGAATTTGAGGTGGATGAAAATGTCCTTATTCCAAGACAAGATACAGAACTTCTGGTAGAAGAGGTATTAAAGGTCTGTGATGGCAAAACTGTAATGGATGTGTGCACCGGTTCGGGATGCATAATTATATCACTTGCTAAATTAGCTAACATAAAAAATGCTGTTGGCACCGATATATCCGAAAGGGCATTAGAGATAGCAGGAAGAAATTCAAAAAGACATAATGTGGATGTAAAATTCATTCAAAGCGATTTATTTGAGAAAGTTGTGGGAAACTATGATATCATAATATCAAATCCCCCTTATATAAAATCCGAGGAGCTTATGTCATTAATGCCTGAGGTTAGGGATTATGAGCCAATGAGGGCTTTGGACGCAGGTCCTAGCGGGTTGATATTTTATGAAAAGATTATAAATGATATAGAAAGATTTCTAACCCCCAGGGGTTATGTCTTCTTTGAAATAGGATATGATCAGGGTGAATCTGTTTCATGCATGCTTGATAAGGCCAGATTTATTGATATTAATGTAAAAAAGGATTTGAGTGGACTTGATCGTGTTGTATACGCACGAAAGTCAGCTAGATAGAATAATGGAGGAATGATTGATGTTCGATCGTTTAGAGGATATTCTCATAAGATATAGAGAGATTGAGGAAGAGCTTTTAAATCCCAATGTAGTAAATGATCAGGATAATTACAGGAAGCTCATGAAGGAACAATCGGATCTTGCAGAGATTGTTGAGAAGTATCTGGAATACAAGGAAAACCAAAAGACTGTTGAGGATAGTCTATTAATGCTGGATGAAGAAAGCGATGAAGAGATTCGTGAGCTTGCCAGAGAAGAATTAAACGAGAGTAAGCAAAGAATAGTTGAAATAGAAGATGAGCTTAAGATACTGCTACTTCCTAAGGACCCTAATGATTATAAGAACGTTATTGTTGAAATCAGAGGCGGTGCAGGAGGCGACGAGGCAGCCCTATTTGCAGCTGAGCTATACCGTATGTATGTTATGTATGCAGAAAGAAATCGCTGGAAGATTGATATGATGAACCTAAATGAGAATGGAATAGGCGGATTTAAAGAGGTCATATTTATGATTAACGGTAAGGGAGCCTATTCAAAGCTCAAGTATGAAAGCGGAGTTCACCGTGTTCAGAGGGTTCCGGTTACTGAATCCGGAGGTAGAATTCATACATCTACAGCCACTGTTGCAATCATGCCTGAGGCTGATGAGGTGGATATTGAAATAGATTTAAGTGAATGTAAATTTGATGTATTCAGATCTTCCGGAAACGGTGGACAGAGCGTTAATACTACTGACTCTGCGGTAAGATTAACCCATGTACCTACAGGCATTGTTATATCATGTCAGGATGAAAAGTCACAATTGAAGAATAAGGATAAGGCAATTAAGATTTTGCGTTCACGTCTTTATGAATTAGAGATGGAGAAGGCACAGAGTGCCGAGGCTGAGGCGAGAAAGAGCCAGATTGGTACCGGAGATCGTTCTGAAAAGATTCGGACTTATAATTTTCCCCAGGGAAGGGTAACCGACCATAGAATTAAGCTAACACTTCATCAGATGGAGTCGATACTAAACGGAGATCTTGATGAGATAATTGACAGCCTGATTGCAGCAGACCAAGCAGCAAAGCTTAGCAAAATGCAAAATGAGGATTAATATGAATCACCAAGTACTTATCAGCAGTACGAACAATCCACAGATTAAAAACCTAGCTCTGTTACAAAGGAAGGCCAAGGCCAGAAAGGAACAGGGCTTATTTGTCGTGGAAGGGGTTAAGATGCTTAAGGAAGCTATGGAGACCGGTTTACTGGTTAAGGTATATATGTCTGAGAGCTTCTATAATGAAAAGCCTGAGACCGCGAATATTTTTATAGGATATGAGCATGAGATAGTAACAGATTCGATCTTTAAGCAAGTAAGCGATACTATGACACCCCAAGGAATTATGGCTACTGTAAAAATGCCATCATATGACCTTGACAAGATATTAAATAAAGATAATGCCTATTTACTGCTTTTAGAAGATATAAGAGATCCGGGCAACCTAGGTACAATAATACGAACTGCTGAAGGAGCGGGTGTTACAGGAATTATTCTGAACGGCTCCTGTGCGGATATCTTACAACCCAAAGTGGTCAGATCCACGATGGGTTCTATTTATAGGGTTCCATTTTATGAGGAGCAGGACTTTATAGGTATTCTTTCAAGGTTAAAAGAGGGAGGATTTAAGCTATTTGCCGCCCATTTATCCGGCATGTCCTATGATATAGAAGGAAGCTTTTTAGGAAGGTGCGGGCTCTTAATAGGAAATGAAGCAGCCGGCCTGTCTGAGGAGGCCAGCTCCATGGCTGATAACCTAATAAAGATACCTATGGAGGGTAGGGTTGAATCTCTAAATGCCGCCGTAGCCGCCGCCATATTAATGTATGAGGCAGCCAGACAGAGAAGAGCCAGGGTGGATATGTCAGATGATTAAAGCAATTAGATTAAAATATTATTAAAAAATATGCTTTCCTATTGTATTAGCTTTGTTTTTTCTATAGAATAGAAGTATCAGGAAAAGAAAGGGGGGAATGGGATGGCGAATTCAATTGCTTGGCTTATCCTTCTTGCATTTTTAATTTTCATTGAGATAATAACTCTGGGACTTACAACAATATGGTTTGCAGGTGGAGCCCTTGTGGCGTTTATAGTATCCTTATTCTATGATAACTTGATATTAGAAATCATATTATTTGTAATAGTATCCCTTGTATTGTTATTCTTTACAAGACCAATCGTTAAAAAATACTTTAATTCCACCCGAACCAAGACTAATTATGAAGCAGTGATAGGAAAAGAGGCCTTGGTAACGAGTACGATAGATAATATTAATAATGCCGGATGGGCTATTGTCAATGGACTAGAGTGGTCAGCTAGATCGGTAGACGGTCAGATAATTGAAAAAGGAACAAAGGTTATAATTGAAAGCGTATCTGGAGTTAAATTAATGGTTAGTATAAAGAAGGAGGTATAAGATGCCTACAGAAGTAATTATTATTATTTTTGCAATACTGGTTTTATTAATTCTTGCATCCTGCGTAAGGATAGTACCTCAGGCTTATGCATTTATTGTTGAGCGTCTTGGAGGTTATCAGGCAACTTGGGATGTGGGATTACACATTAAGTGGCCCTTGATTGACAAAGTGGCCAAAAGAGTTCTACTTAAGGAGCAGGTGGTAGATTTTGCACCTCAACCTGTAATAACTAAGGATAATGTCACTATGAAGATTGATACTGTAGTGTTCTTTCAGATAACAGATCCTAAGCTTTACACCTATGGTGTGGAAAACCCGCTAGTAGCAATTGAGAATCTGACAGCCACTACACTTCGAAATATTATCGGTGACTTAGAGCTTGATGAGACCCTGACGTCCAGAGAAATTATCAATACCAAGATGAGAGTAATTCTTGATGAGGCTACCGATCCTTGGGGTATTAAGGTAACCCGACTTGAGCTTAAGAATATTATACCTCCTGCGGCTATTCAGGATGCCATGGAGAAGCAGATGAAGGCTGAGAGAGAACGTAGAGAATCCATACTTATAGCAGAGGGACAGAAGAAATCAGCAATTCTTGTGGCAGAAGGCAATAAGGAGTCGGCTATTCTTAATGCAGAGGGTGAAAAGGAATCTGCAATTCTTCGTGCAGAGGCTAAGAAAGAAGCCATCGTTAGAGAAGCAGAGGGTGAGGCTGAGGCTATACTCCAGATACAGAAAGCCCGTGCAGAGGGAATTAAGTTCCTTAAGGAATCTGATCCTACTCAGGCAATACTCCAGCTAAGGAGTATGGAGGCCTTTGAAAAGGCAGCAGATGGCAAGGCAACAAAGATTATTATTCCGTCTGAAATACAAGGCATAGCAGGATTAGCTAAATCCATGGTAGAGGTAATAAAGGAAGATTAGGGATTATATCCCTTAGTATGAATAGAAGGGTGCAAAAGGTATGATAATGATATTCATACTTTTGTGCCCTTTTGTTTGTTTATGTGACATAAGCAGATTAGGAGCTCGAAAACCTACGGTTTTCTCTAAAGGTTCAGCTTTTGCTGAACCGATTCGCGAGATGTTAAGAAAATATTAAGATTTTTTTACTTGATTTATCACAAAAGAATGATATTATTATTTTTATGAAACTTATATGTAAATGAATTACAGATAATGTATTTTGATTGTAGGTGAGCGACTTGAAGAGAATTAAACAATTTATATTGTCACCATATTGTATATCAGCTTTATTTGCTCTAAAGATGATGGTTTATTATGCCCTGATTGATGTAAATCGGATGGAGCTTATTCTAATATTAATAAGCATGGTAGTCTGGGCTCTTATTTTTATATTATTCGGAAGGTGCGGCTTAAAACGTAAGCGAGGAATATTCCTTATAGTATATAGCCTCTTAAGCCTTCTGATGTTTGCAGATACCATGTATTATAATTATTATAATCAGACCGTATCAGTCAGACAGCTATGGCAGGCAAAGGCTATTACAGCTGTACCGGATAGCTTTATAGCCACGCTTATTCCAGCTAGTTTTCTATTGTTTGTGGATATTCCCTTTGTGTATAGTTATTTTAAGAAATACTCACAAAGGTTTAATAGTATGAAACCGGCTATTCATAAGGAGCTTAAGATTACCTTTTATTTGCTAACTGTGCTTATACTTACTATGATTGCTAATCCCTTTAGCTCAGCGGCAATCGCAAGGGTTAACAGTATGGAGTTCTTTACAAGCCATGTGGGAGATATCTATGAGACCATCGCAGATAACCTAGCAAAGAGTGAGATGGATGAAGAAGAGATACGTGAGGTTGTCACAGAAAAGGTGCAGGAACCTACAAGGCCCAAATATTATGAGGTAGGAAAGGGTAAAAATCTGGTGGTTATACAGCTAGAGGCCATCCAGGATTTTGTGATAAATGCTCACTATAATGGTCAGGAAATAACCCCTAACTTAAATAGCTTGATTAAAAATGATACTATTTACTTTGATCAGTATTATTCAAATACAGGTAAGGGAAACACCGCCGATGCAGAGTTCTCATCACTTAACAGCATATATCCATTAATAGACGGAGAAATTTATCGACTTTATGAGGATAATACATTTCATGGACTTCCATGGCTGATGAGAGAAGAGGGATATAGAGCATTTGCTGTCCACGGATATGAGGGGGACTTCTGGAACAGGGAAGCTGCATACCCATACCAAGGCTTTGAGGACTTTATCAGTATGGAGGATTTAAATCAGTATGAAATCATAGGAATGGGTATATCGGATAAGTCAATGTTTAGCCAGCTTGTTCCTATACTAAAGGAAGAGCAAGGTCCATTCTTTTCATTTGTAATCACACTAACGAACCATCATCCCTTTAGTATTGATGATGAGTATAAATCCTTGGAACTTTTCGAAGAAGATATAGATACCAAGTTCGGTGCCTATCTTCAGACCGTTCGCTATACCGATGAGGCAATAGGACAATTTATCTCAGATTTAAAGGCAGCCAACCTATATGACAATACAGTAATAGCCCTATATGGAGATCATCATGGCATGAACTGTGGCATGGAGGATGTTAGGGAAAGTGTAAGCAATTTCATCGGTAGAGATTATGATTATGATGAGATGTTAAATATACCAATGCTTATACATATTCCAAACAGCCATATAAGCGAGAATATTCATACCACAGGGGGACAGATTGATTTTCTACCTACCATAGCTAACATTATGGGATTAACCCTAGACGATAAATTAATTTTGGGTCAGGATTTGGTTAACACTGCCAATCAAGGATTTGTAGCCTTTACAACCTATTTATTTGAAGGGTCCTTTGCAAATAATGAGGTTATATTCCAGATATCCAGAGAAGGGGTATTTGAGAATAGCAGGGCATGGCGTATCGGAACTAATGAAGAGGTGGATGTCTTGCAATATAAGGAGGAATATGAACAAGCGCTATTGTTTAAGAAAATATCAAAAGAAATTCTGGAACAGAATCTGATGAATAAAGCTGTAGATAATGAATAAAAACTTAATCTACCCAAGTAACATATAATAGAAAAGTTACTTGGGTAGAATTCTCTTGACAATAGACTAAAATTGGATTAATGTATAAATAAACATTAAGGGTTTATAAATATAAATCCAATCTTGGAGGTGTTAGACTATGAATTTGAGGGGACGCAGCTTTTTAACATTAAAGGACTATACAGCGGATGAAATTGAATATTTACTTTCTTTGGCTAAGCAATTAAAGGATAAGAAAAGCAAAGGTATACTGGGAGACAGTCTTAAAGGGAAAAACATTGCTTTAATATTTGAAAAGCCTTCAACAAGGACCAGATGTGCATTTACTATAGGTTGTATTGATGAAGGAGGACATCCGGAATATCTAGGCAGTGATGATATTCAGCTTGGTCATAAGGAAAGCATAGAGGATACTGCAAGGGTTTTAGGACGAATGTTTGACGGAATACAATTCCGAGGATTTTCACACGATCATGTGGAAAAGCTAGCTAAATATAGTGGTGTTCCGGTATGGAATGGTTTGACTGACAGTTATCATCCCACACAAATTCTTGCTGACTTCTTGACATTAAAAGAGCAGTTTGGTAAGCTTGAAGGGTTAAATCTGGTGTATGTTGGAGACGGACGCAATAACATGGCTAATAGCCTTTTGATTGGGTCGTCAAAGATAGGGATTAATATCACCATACTTTCTCCTAAATCATTGTGGCCAGGTGGAGAGCTTATTAATCTGTGTAAGGAATATGCCAAGACTTCTGGTAGCCAAACCACGATTACCGATAAGGTTGAATCGGTAGAAGGGGCAGATGCCATCTATACTGATGTTTGGTGCTCTATGGGCGAAGAGGATTTAGCTGCCGAACGCATAAAAATATTAAAGCCATATCAGGTGAATGACGACCTTCTTGCCAAGACAGGAAAAGCCCATACAATCGTATTGCATTGCCTACCTGCGGTTAAGGGTAATGAGATAACCTATGATATCTTTGAGAAATATTCTAGTGTAATATTTGATCAGGCAGAGAATCGTATGCATACAATCAAGGCTATTATGGTGGCCACACTAGGTAATTAGAAAGAATAAGACACTTGTATAATAAGGAGCTTACCTATGTATCAAGATAAAGTTGTACTTTGTGCAAGCAGTGCCTATGAAAAGAAGTTTTATTTTAATGAAGATTTTCAGGCACTTCCAGAGCAGATTAAGCAGGAGCTACAAATTATGTGCGTTCTCTTTACTGAGGATGTGGGGGGTGTATTATCCTTGGAATTTGATGAGGATGGTACCTTACTTCTTAAGGTAGATGTAGATGAGGGAGACTTTTATTTTGATGAAATCGGAAGCGCACTTAAAATAAAGGAAATCCAGAGAACCAAGAAGGAGCTTTTAGAGGCCATCGAGATATTTTATAAGGTGTTTTTTCTGAACGAAAAACTCGCAGAGTTTTGAGTTCCTAATCTGCGAACTAGACTAGTAGGAAAGGCTGGTTGTAAATATGATATTTGTAATAGATGTCGGAAATACGAATATTACCATGGGCGTCTTTGATGAAAATGAAATAAAGGCGAAATTTCGTCTGACAACTCAGATAAATAGAACATCGGATGAATATGGGCTCTTTATAGCAGACCTTCTGAATCTGAAGGGAATAAATAAGGGTGATATAGATATTGTAGCAATTGCATCCGTAGTTCCTAGGGTAAACTATTCTCTTGCATCGGGAATCAGGAAATACTTAGGCTTAATACCATTAAATATCGGCGTAGGCACCAAAACCGGAATAAAAATACCCATACCTAATCCTAAAGAAGTGGGAGCCGATAGGGTGGCAGATGCCGTAGGAGCATATGAGACATATGGAGGTCCTGTTCTGGTGGCCGATTTTGGAACAGCTAACAAATACGACCTTATTACAGAGGACGGCTCTCTGGTAGCAGCAGTAACCGGTCCCGGCCTTAAGATGTCTGCCAATGCTATGTGGGCGGATACCGCCAAGCTTCCTGAGGTGGAGATTGCTCTTCCGGATACGATTTTGGCTAAGGATACTGTAACAAGTATTCAGGCAGGACTTGTATTCGGCTGTATAGGGCAGACAGAATATATAATAAAAAGAATGATTAAGGAAGCCGGTCTTGATAAATGTACGGTAGTAGCTACCGGCGGAATGGGAAGAATTATTGCTGATAATACAGATGTAATTGATATATATGATCCTGATTTATTGATGAAGGGCTTAAAAATAATAGCTGATAAAAATAAAAATATTAAATAAGAGAGTGAAGTATGTATGAGCTTTTATATAGGCAATGTTGAAATAAAAGGAAATCTGAGTCTGGGTCCAATGGCGGGGGTAACTGACCTGCCATTTCGTTTGTTATGCAAAGAAAAAGGTGTTGATATGGTCTGTACCGAGATGGTAAGTGCCAAAGGTATTAGATTTAACAATAGAAACACCAAAGAACTTCTGACGGTAAGCGATATAGAGCGGCCTGCGGCAGTACAGCTTTTTGGTTCTGATCCGGATATCTTAGCCGATGCAGTAAAACAAATCGATCATATGAATTTTGATATTCTAGATATAAATATGGGCTGTCCGGTTCCAAAGGTAGTAAATAACGGAGAAGGCTCTGCTCTCATGACAAACCCTGGTCTTGTCGCTGAAATCGTAAATAAGGTATCAAGAGCGACCAAGAAGCCTGTAACGGTTAAAATCCGGAAAGGATTCACAAAGGACAATATCAACAGTGTAGAAATAGCAAAGATAGCCGAGCAAAACGGTGCTACGGCAGTGGCTGTTCATGCACGGACAAGAGACCAATTTTATAGCGGTAAAGCCGATTGGGATATCATCCGTCAGGTTAAGGAAGCCCTGTCTATTCCTGTAATTGGTAGCGGAGATGTGGTAACACCATATGATGCGCAGAATATGCTTACTCAGACCGGGTGCGATGGTATCATGATAGCCAGAGGAGCAAGAGGCAATCCATGGATATTTGAGCAAATTAAGGCCTATCTGGAGCATGGAATCATAAAGCCAAAGCCTGAATTTGAAGAAGTAATGGATATGATGCTTCGCCACTGCCGATTAGCTATCGAATACAAGAGTGAATATACTGGAATAAGGGAGATGCGAAAGCATGTGGCTTGGTATACCTCAGGATTTCCGGGATCTGCAAAACTAAGAGATAGAATAAGCGATATAGAGAGTATTGAGAATTTAGAAGCGATGCTGGAAGAATATCAGTTGAATAGGGGCAAATAGACCTGCTATTTGGAAGGATTATATGTACGGCTTATCACTTGTAAAAATTGCTGAATATTTTTGATATTATTTAAATTTACTAACAGAATCAACAAAATTTAAATAAAATAAAAAAAATGGTTGATTTTTATAAAATTTAGAGTATAGTATACTTACTAGAAAGACAAATGTCTGTCATACAAGAACAGAGCTGGAGGAATGATATGGATAAATTGAGAGTTGGTATCCTTGGAGGTACCGGAATGGTAGGACAACGGTTTGTAGCCCTACTTGACAACCATCCATGGTTTGAGGTGGTTTTAGTGGCGGCAAGTCCCAGAAGTGCCGGAAAGACATATGAAGAGGCAGTCGGTGATAGATGGAAGATAAATACACCTATGCCTGAAAACGTGAAAAAATTAATTGTAAAGAATGTTAATGAGATATCAGAGGTAGCCGCTAGCGTAGACTTTGTATTCTCAGCTGTTGATATGACTAAGGATGAAATAAAGGCTATTGAGGAGGCTTATGCTAAGACAGGTACGCCGGTGGTCTCCAATAATAGTGCACATAGATGGACACCTGATGTTCCCATGGTTGTACCCGAGATGAATCCCGAGCATCTTAGTGTAATTGAAGCTCAGAAAAAGCGTCTGGGAACAGACAGAGGATTTATTGTGGTAAAGCCTAACTGTTCAATACAAAGCTATGCACCTGCATTACATGCTCTTAAAGAATATAAGCCTAAGGTAGTTGTAGCTACTACTTATCAAGCAATATCCGGTGCTGGTAAGAATTTTAATGATTGGCCTGAGATGGTGGATAACGTAATTCCTTACATTGGGGGAGAAGAGGAGAAAAGTGAACAGGAACCCCTAAGAATATGGGGAAAGGTAGAGGATGGGCAAGTAGTTAAGGCAAACGAGCCTGTGATAACTACCCAGTGCATACGAGTACCTGTAACCGACGGGCACACAGCAGCGGTCTTTGTTAGCTTTGAGAAAAAGCCTACAAAGGAAGAGATAATTAAGGCTTGGAATGAATTTAAGGGAGTGCCCCAGGAGCTTGAGCTTCCAAGCGCACCTAAGCAGTTCTTGAAATATTTCGAAGAGGATAATCGCCCACAGGCAAAGCTTGATAGAGATTATGAGAAGGGAATGGGAGTAACGCTAGGAAGACTTCGCGAGGACAGTGTATATGATTATAAATTTGTAGGCTTATCCCATAATACTGTTCGTGGTGCAGCTGGTGGGGCCGTACTGATAGCGGAACTTCTAAAGGCGCAGGGATATATTACAAAGAAATAAAAGAAAAGACCAAAAGCCTTAAAAATATATAACAATAGAAATCTACACCATGTAATAAGAACCATACTTCGATTTCAATATATAAGAGTTCCTAATATCCAATTATTTCGTTAATAACAGATAATCAAATAGATAACTCGCTACGTAAACACACATAAATGTGTGTTGAACAGATCTATTTGATTATCTAATACAAAATATTCGGATAAAAGGAACTCTAATTTTTTATTTTTCTGTAAATAGGTATCGTATGAATTCTACGGAGTTTTCCTTGTGGGTGGAATTGGCGACAATTCCAATTAGAACAGGATCGTCCTCAGTGGGGAGAGAATGCTCTCTATAAAGCTTTGTATCCTCCGTGTATATACCATAAGCGGCAACCTTAGAATCGTCCGGTGTATCAGACAGATAAAACCTATCAGCCAGAGAACTATACAAATCAGTTGGTAGCTGATCTGATAAGGGAGTAAAGAAACCATTTTCAACATAGTTAGCAAACTCCGACATGGGAGCAATGATAACATCAATCTCGGAGGCAGCCAAATAGACAACGAATGCCTGCCGCATATTTACTTCATATTCAGGGTCACCGTTATAATAAAAACGATAGTTAAGTTCAATATCCTCCGTCTCTGTATCAATCTCCAAATAATCTGTAATGATATCTACATATTCATCCCATACTTCAGGTGTTACGGTATTGTTAATTATAGCAGCATAGAGTCTGTTTTCAATCTTTGGTTTTGTGAATGTATATATGGCATAAGAGACCAGGCTAACCAAAACTATGGTAAACAGAGCATGATATCTGTAATATTCCCAGAGATAGTTGATTTTCTTTTTTAATGGCATATCCTTAAGCTTTTCTTTTTCGGATTGCCTATTACGTTTCTGATAGATTGCCGCATCCTCTTCAAGTCGCGTTTTTTTAGACATAGCTTCCTCCAAATCGCATGTAATAATAACCGAAGAAATAATTGTCCTAGAATTTCATGATTATTATATAGTTTACCATAAGCATAGGCAGAAAAAAAGAAAATACTTATAAAAATTATATAAAATCAATTATAGAATGGCCATTCGGACTATAAGTCCGTAACGACATTACATATCAGAGCATTTGCTCTTCTAAGGGTGCATTATGGTTATACATGATATGCTCCCCTCTAAGTGACAAGTTTTATTATTTCACTTGTCTACTTAAAGGGAAGCATATCAACGGGTGTATCCCTTATATATTAGGAAAAGCCTTATACATATTGGCAATAAATTTTAGTACATAGGTAGGAGGTTTCCGAGTAAGCCTTGTAGGTCGACTCCTAGTCTATCAGACAGAGTGGATATAAATCCTTCAAAATCTATAGTCGATGAATATACATCAATATCGGTTACCATATCATAGGTTTCTGCGTTTGCATCGGGCTTTGGAATTGCAAAATCTTTGATATATTTTGTGGAAGCCTCAAGAGTTACAAGAGAGGATTTGCCCATATTAAGCTTTATTGCTGATACTTGTGCATCATCCTTTACATCAAACTCAAATGCAATTTCCATTCCCATCAAAGCATAAGATGATATAGAGAAACTACCATAGGTATACATCTGGCCATTCTTGGCCTCAACCTTAAGTCCCTCATAATCAACATCAAATTCGATAGGTCCGGTTGCATCAGTAACCTCAAAGGTTAAGCTTCCGCTATAAGCTCCATTTTCCTTGGTATGACTTCCTATAATTTTGATGTCACTATCGTCATCATTATCAATATAGAGATCATAAGCTCCCTTATTGCTATCTTCTACATAGAAGAAACCTAAAATACTATTGCCATCATCTTCATCTAAAATCTCAATCTTACGGCCGAGAATGCTTCCATCATTTGCGACATAGACATTCATTACCATAAGCTCTTTATCCTGTGGAAGGCTATCAAGGTTTTCCTTGGCCTCTTCTATAGCCTCATCAATTTCCTCTTGGTAGTCATCTTTAGATACCTGGAAGAGAGGTAGCAGGTCCAGAATATATTCATCATTCTTTGCTTCCTCTAATACCTTTGTGGAAATGTTCTTTAGGGTTTCAGGATAGAAGTATACTGTCAGCAGATTTGCTTCTGCGGTGATATCACCTACAGTAAGCTGCTCATTCTTCTTAAGCTCTACATCCGTGATTTCATCTGTAATAAGCTTAACATAGCGTTTAACAAAATCTGCGGTAGAATCAGAAATTATTTTCTTTATCGAAGCTGATAATTTATCGAAATCCATACCTTCTGCACCGTATAAACTCATATCCAAGGATTGCTTCAGGTAAGCAGGGCTTAAATCCGGAATATGAATCAACATTTGCTCTAAGGTGTAGTCGATGAAAATCTCACCTGAAATAATATCTATATTATTAAGATTAAGGCCGATTTTTTGATAGCCACCATTGTCATTTTCAGCAGCTATTACATCAAAGCCTATTGAATCCAGTGGTATACCTATCAAAGCTTCTAAATCACTGATAGTCATACCGGCATAGGTTTGGAGCATTGCACCTACGGTATCCTTATCATATGAAAGGGTCGCATTGAGACTTTGTGCTTTATTCCCATCGACTTTCTTCATATCAGTGTATGCTAAAGATTTATCCACTGAATCTCCTATTGACTTGTTCTCTACTGATACATAATAATCTCTTGGACTCTTTAGCAGTAAGTCAACAGAATTTCTTACTGTATCACTAAAGGCATATGCTGTAGCTGCGGTTGCAATTAAAAGCGCCAGCACAATAAGAATAGCGATAAGAGGCTTCTTTTTTGACTTTTTCTTTTGCTGTAATTCGTATTGATTATTTTTGAATTCATCATAGGTTAAGTTATCAACCCTCTGATTATGGTTGGCATTATTGTCATTAGGCTGTTGTACCTGTTCTTCGTATGAACTTTGTATCTCACTAGACTCCCAGTATGTTGAGCCATCCTCAGACTGGCTATACTGATTGGTTGCTTGCTCCTGTTCTTGTTCAGGTAAGCCTGAATCATTGTTGTTTATATCACTCATGATATAACCCCCCTCATTAATAATGGAACATCATTACATGTTATTCAGAGTATAATTAAACATTTACCTTTTGTCAATTAAAAACTCATTAAGACTATATTTTACTAGGATTAGAAAAATTAAGAAAAACTAAGATGCAGTTTTTGAGTTTTCAGGATTGTTTCATGATTCTTGAGTTTCCGTAAATTGCA
>LSQX01388972.1_pt3 | contig 15717 bp, 11 predicted proteins | sample 654561 | NCBI WGS metagenome assembly LSQX01 (sample SAMN04489861, study PRJNA283612) | anaerobic digester metagenome | isolation source: 4 biogas reactors fed with cattle manure at either 37C or 55C with and... | place: Denmark: Kongens Lyngby | collected 2014 | reverse complement strand
TCGATAAGGTCTAACTTCGATGGTGTTGCATTGAATTTGAGCTGACTATATATGCTCCAGCTTGGTGCCCTTGGCACAAGCCGGAGTTGCGGAACCGGCACCTTGTGCCTAAGTTCCTTATAGACTGTCCCCGATTTGCATAGGTTGTAGGTTGGATGTTGTTTTAGAGGACGGGGGGACCGTAGAAGGCGATGGTTTTATGGCGGTAAACCCACATGATGCGGCCCGGTGAAGGTTCTTGTTTTTTGCCGTCCAGTTTACCCTCGAGCATCAGCTGGGCTCCTTCTTTTAAGATGGGTAGGATATCTACGCCCAGGGGCATTTCGTTGTGGCAAGCATAGATTTTTTCAAAATCAGCTTGGCGTGCCTCCAGCTTTTCGATGCTTTGGATGAAAGAATCGAAAGAGCAGTGGGGCATGAACATATAGATGGGGCCGGTCTGGACAGTATCACCGGAGAAAAGCATTTTGTTTTCTTTATCCAAAAGGGCAATATGTCCGGGGGTGTGACCGGGAATTTCGATCACTTCTAAGAAGCGATCTCCTAAGTCAAAGCCCTGATCCAATGTTAAGGGGAGATATTTTCCCTTTGTATCAGCTGCCAGAAGGGAGAAATCAGCCGGATGCAGATAAGCAAAAGGAAATTTCTCAACGCCACCGAGGTGGTCACCGTGAGCATGGGTCAAGACAACTGTCACCGGTTTATCGGTCAGTTGGCTTACATACAAATTCAATTCAGCGCCTGGGTTGCCTGTATCCAAGAGCAAGGCCCTTTTACTGCCTTCGATTAAAAACATGCGCACATGACCTTGGCTGATAGCATAGACACCAGGTGCTAATAGTTCATGGCTATAAACGCTCATATAAATCTCCTCTCTTTTATGCTCTTACAGTATAGACATAGAGATAATCGCCACGGAATAGATATCTGGCCGGGCCGATATTCATTACCCTGCAATCTTGTTCGACGGAAATGGGCTTGCCGTTTAAACTACCGATGACCTGGCCTTTTTCAACCCATGTGCCTTTTTCTATTTGAGGTAAAAAGAGACCATCTTCAATAGCCACAACTCTTTCCAAAGGTAGGCAAAACGCCGGTTCAAAGGGCTCGACCTCACCGGGCAACATACCCAGTTTTTTCATCAGTTTGAGCAAAGCCTGATAGGCAATGTCGGCTGAATCTAAATCGATCTGGCCGGTAGGTTGTCCGCCGGATAATTCGATGATGACCGAGGGAATATTGCGTTTTTGGCTGGATTCCACGAAGAGTTGCCCAGCCGTGCCGCCAGATTTGATCACAACAGGAATATCCAGCATGGAAGCCAGTTCTTTGTCCCCTTCTGAATCCATCCAAGTAGCTAAAGTGTAGTTGCTGCCGTATAAGCCGCAGCAGTGTAAATCTACCAAGTAATCGGGCCAGGCCGCTTCTTCATAGACCAAAGCTGCTGTGGCTAGTGTGGGTTTAGAACCCATCTTGCCGGGGAAGATCCGGTTCATATCGATTTCATCGTAAGGATTGCTCCTTTGCATGCGACGATAGGCACCTTGGTTGCAGACCGGTAAAATTTTAACCTGTCCTTTGAGTTGGCTTTCATTTTCTTGTAAAAATTCGATCAGTCTTCTGGCTGCATGAATACCGGTGACTTCCCCACCATGGACACCGGCTGTGACCATGAGTTTGGGGCCGTCGCCTTGGCCAAATTGATAGATTTCCAATTCGAAACCGACTAAATCACCGACTTGTTTTTTAGAATATTCCATAGATTTTAAACCTCACTTAATCTAAGATTTTATAATTCGCCTAATTCGAACATAAAGCGATCATGGAGTTCCTTGAGCAATTGGATGATTTCTAACTGCTGAGGGCAGGCACTTTCACAAATGCCACACTCTATACAGAGAGAAGCATCAGCATCTCTGTCGATAAAGTTGTTTTTATACATTCTGGCTGCTTCTTTCCAATTGCCAAACATGGCTGCGTTATTGTATAGAGCAAAACAACCGGGGATATTTACACCTTGGGGGCAAGGCATGCAATAGCGGCAATCGGTGCAATCCACCTTGATTTTAGCTTTCCAAGTAGCTGCTACTTGAGCCAAAAACTCTCTGTCTTCAGGCGAGAGGCCATTGGCCACAGTATCTTCGGCACTACAGATTCTCAAATTGTCCAGAACATGTTCCATTGTGCTCATTCCGGAAAGCAGCAGGGCTACTTCTGGTAAATCTGCTACCCAGCGCAAAGCCCATTCAACGGGACTCCACTCTTTAGGATGATTATCGAACATGGCCTGAATATCTTCGGGCAAATTACCTGCCAGACGTCCGCCTTTTAAAGGCTCCATGATGATGACAGGAATGCCCTTACCGGCTGCATATTTTAAGCCTTCCAGACCTGCCTGGAAATCCGTATCAAAATAGTTCAATTGAATTTGGCAGAAATCCCAAGGGTATGTATCGATGATCTCCTTAAAGACCTCGAGGGAATCGTGGAAGCTGAAGCCAAAATACTTGATTTTTCCGTCTTCTTTGGCTTTTACTGCTTCATCATGTCCATTGAGCTCTTTAAATAGATCGAAACGCTCTTTGTTGAGAGCATGCTGGAGGTAAAAATCCACATGTTCAACATCAATCTTTTTCAATTGCTCATCTAAGAATTTAGTCCAATCTCCTTCTTTCTCCAGAAGAAAGGAAGGACTTTTAGTAGCCAATTTAACCTTCTCACGATAACCGTCTTTTAACATTCTGCCAACAATTACTTCGGAAAGACCACCGTGATAATTGTAAGCCGTATCCACATAATTGACTCCGCTGTCAATAGCGTGGCGAACCATTTTTGTTGCTTCTTTTTCATCCACCTCTTTGTCGGGCCCGATGGTAGGAAAACGCATAGCTCCAAAGCCCAGAAGTGAAGGTTTGTAATCCAATTTGCCAAAACTTCTTTTTTGCATAAAAAAAAGCCTCCTCTCTTTGTCCCTATATTTCGATAACCAAAAAGCTTTTCCCTTGTTTAAATTTAAGAAACATAGGACTTAATAACTTCATTATAAGATTCTACAATGCGGTTGACCAAAGCTAAGTGGTGAAAGCCCTTTTTATAAACAATATTTATTTCTCTGATCATGCCAAGATTTTCGATGGGTAAAACTGTCATCTTGCTTTTTTTCAATTCATCGAGACAAGCACTCCGCGACAAGATGGAAACACCAACATCCCGCCAGACTAAATCCTTGATAGTAGCTACATTATCCACTTCCATAATCAGGTTGAATTCATTTAAAGACATGTTTTTACTTTCCAAATGAGCTACAAAGAGGTTTCGAGTGCCGGAAGATGAGCTGCGCAGGATCAGAGGCTCTTTTTTTATCTCTTCTATGCTGACCATTCTCTTTTTAGCCAAAGGATGGTTGTTGCTGACCACAAAAACCAAGGAATCAGTGTCCAAAAGCACAGAATTTATGCCAGGTTCAGAAAGTTTACCCTCTACTACTGCTAAGTCAATCTCATAATTCCTCAACAAATCATAAAGATAATTTATAGCTCCTGAAATAATGATGATGGAAGTGCCCGGGTTTTCCAAACTATACTTGCCAAAAACCTCAGCAACTGCATTGCTCTCAGCTGTATGAGTGATGCCAACGCGCAAACGTCGGATCTGTCTTTTCATATCCTTGAGAGACTGTTGCAGACCTTCGTAAAGGGCAATATTCTTTCTGGCATACTCAATCAGCAGATTTCCTTGAGCTGTTGGCACAAATTTGTTTTTTACTCGGTTGAAAATCTTAATATCCAGTTCTTTTTCCAAATGCTTGATATGCTGAGTCACAGCCGGCTGAGTCAAGGAAAGCTTTTCGGCAGCTCGAGTATAATTTCCTGACTCCAATATTTCCAATAAAGTATAAAGTTTTGGGTCGACCATTGAATATTTCCGCTCCCGTCATAAGTTTTATTTATTGAATCTAAAAAAAGAATAAGTTTACTTTATTTTCAAATTGATTATAATGGTTACACAAGCATTCAACAAGATGAGTTTTAAAACACAAAAGCACTGGAACTTGTATTTTCCTTCTTTTTACTTCAACCAGTAATGAAGATTATCCTGCCTGGTGCTTTTTTATTATAATTATGATTGTTTAATTTCAAATATTATCCGTCAAATTCGTCTGAGCTTAGATTATTCTTACTCAGCCACAATTGAGCTGCTTTGAAATGGAGGGTTTGGAGTGGCATCTATATTACAACAGACTAACGAAACGACAAGAGCTTTGATGTCATTATCCTTGATTTTATTTTCTGGTTTTCTTTTAACCCGCCTGACTAAAAAAGCTAGCTTGCCCAATGTAACGGGTTTCATCATTGCCGGCATCTTAATCGGGCCTCACGTTCTCAATTTAATACCTGTTGATTTAATCAATAATATGGGTTTCGTTAGTGATATTGCCCTAGCCTTTATATCCTTTGGGGTAGGACGATTTTTTGTCAAGGAATCCTTTAAGGCGACGGGTAAGAGTATCATCGTGATAACTATTCTGGAAAGCCTTTTAGCCGGACTTTTAATCACCTTGTCCATGCGCTATTTATTCAAACTGGAATGGAGCTTCAGTCTTTTGTTAGGGGCTATCGCCACCGCGACTACTCCGGCCAGCACAATGGCTACCATCAGACAATATAAAGCCAAGGGGCCTTTTGTCAATACCCTCTTACAAGTAGTAGCTTTAGATGACGCAGTCTGTTTAATCGCCTTCAGCTTAGCCTTGGCTTTGATCACCGGAGGCTCCGGTGGTAGTCTATCTTTTCTGGCAGTAGCGACTCCAATACTCCTAAATATCGCAGCACTTCTATTAGGTTTTTTAAGCGGCTTAGGTCTACACAAATTGATGACCCCAGATCGCAGCCAGGACAATCGCCTCATCTTAACTACAGCAATTTTATTAGGCCTAGCCAGTATTTGTGCCTATTTCGATATCTCTCCCCTTTTGGCCAGCATGGTCTTTGGGGCAACCTATATCAATCTGAGCAGAGACGACAGCCTGTTTAAACAGATCGACGGATTTATACCTCCGTTTCTATCAATCTTCTTTGTCGTATCGGGGATGAACCTGGACCTGACCACCTTTGCTCACCTAGGTATCATGGGTGTAGTCTACTTCTTGATCAGAATCGTGGGCAAATATGCCGGAGCCTATTTAGGCTGTGCCATCACAGATACTGCTCCGGAAATCAAAAAATACCTAGGTTTGGCCTTGGTGCCTCAAGCCGGAGTATCCATCGGTTTAGCTTTTCTGGGCAAAAGGGTCTTGCCGCCGGCCACGGGCAATATGCTCTTGACCATCATCCTCTCATCTTCAGTGCTTTATGAGCTGATCGGTCCGGCCAGTGCCAAATTCGCCCTGTTCCAATCAGGAGCAATCAAGCGTAAGAAAAAAGAGGCAAGCCGTCCTTTAGAATATACGGCTCCCGTAATAGTAGCCACAGAAAGCACACCTGATTCGAAATAAAACCTTCCTTTCTAAATTAAGAAGTGGCCGTAGCAAAATGCAAACTTGCTACAGCCACTTCTTTTTTTATCTAATTTTAAGGGGTCAGACGGAAACGATCGCGCGGAAAGAGGACTGCTTCCCTGACATTGCTCAAATTCAATATTTTTATGACCAAACGTTCTACTCCGATGGCATAGCCGCCATGAGGAGGCATACCAAATTGGAAGATTTCTAAATAGGAAGCAAACTCAGCTGGATCGAGGCCTTTTTCCTTGATATTGTTGACTAAAACATCGTATTCATGGACTCTTTGGGCTCCGGAGTTCATTTCTAGACCTCGGAAGATCATATCGAAGCTCTCGGTCACATCAGAATCGTGGGCACTAGGCTGCGTGTACATGGGGCGGGCATCCTTGCCATAATGAGTGGCAAAGAGGAAATCGCTGCCCATTTCTTTTTTTACATATTGGGAGATCAGACGCTCCGATTCCGAATCCAGATCCAATATTTCTAAGGGCTTCTTGTATTCCTTTTCTAAGATACTGCCGATTTCTTTGATGGTCAGTCGAGGAATAGTCTTGACCTCGGGCAAGGTAGCATCGAAGAGGGCTAAATCCTGACTGTGATATTCTTCTAAATAAGCGAAGATATAGCGCAGCATCTCCTCTTCCAATTTGAGAATGTCTTCTAAGCCGGAAATAAAGCCCATTTCCAAATCCAAGGAAATGAATTCGCTTAAATGCCTGGAAGTGTTATGAGGTTCAGCTCGATAGACCGGCCCTACTTCATAGACTCTCTGTAAGCCGGAACCCACAGCCATCTGTTTATAAAATTGAGGTGATTGAGCCAAATAGGCTTTTTGATCAAAATACTTGATCTCAAAAAGCTCGCTGCCTCCTTCGGTTCCGGTGGCAACTATTTTGGGAGTATGAATCTCTGTGAACTTTTCCTTATCCAAAAACTGTCTGAAGGCCTTGATAATACCGCTTTGGATTTTAAAGACAGAAGCAGTTTTAGGGTGGCGCAAGCTCAAAACCCTGTGATCTAGAACATGTTCTAAACCGGCAGAGATCTCCGCTTGGTTCAATTCAAAGGGGAGCTCCTGTAAAACAGGGCCCAAAACTTCTATTTCTTCAACTTGTATTTCCACTCCCAAAGGCTGCTGCTTTGAAGGTGTGACAGTCCCTGTGACCCGAACTGCTTGCTCCCCACTGATTTCTGCTAAAAAAGGTGGCTTACCGGTGATTACTCCTTGGACTATACCTGTTTTATCCTTGATCAGGATAAAGGCTAGTTTGCCCAGCTTTCTGACCCGATGAAGCCAGCCCTCAACCTCTACCTTTTGACCTTCTGCTTGGGCCAAATCTTCTATCCAATATTTCTTGATCATGAAAACATCCTTCCTGATTCCTATTTAAATCATCTTTCCTTGCCTAATATCCATATTTTCGGCAGAGAAAACATTAGAATCAACATTTCATAATGACTATTTTAAAGGGAAAAGATGTTTTTGGCAAGGGTTTTTATTAAAACAACCATTAGATTGACAAGAAAAGTGCAGGAAGTGATGTGGACTGTATCGAATTTAAGGAAAAAGTATTGTATTGAGGATGTATAAATGAAAAAAACAAAAAAACTGCAAATCATCTTATTTTTCCTTTTAGCCTTGGTTTTACTCAGTTCCTGCCAAAAGACAGAGGTTGAGCCGGAGGAATTGCCGGAAGAAATCATCGAAGAAACAGAAAAAAGAATAAGCTTTTTGGCCGTCGGTGACAATCTGATTCATGAGCCGATTTATCAATTCGCCAAAAAGCAAGGTGGCGATGTCTATGATTTCACCTGGGCTTACGAACATATGGCTGAAACAATCGCCGCTGCTGATATTTCCTTTCTCAACCAAGAAGTGACGGTTGCCGGAGAAGAATACATCATCAGCACCTATCCCATGTTCAATTCTCCCAGAGAGCTCGCTCATCATATGGCTGAAATCGGCTTCGACATAGTCAATCAGGCCACCAACCATTCCATGGACAGTGGCATGGGTGCTTTGGTCGATTCCTTAGATCTTTGGAACCAATTGGAGGTCAAGGTGGTCGGGTTTTTCGACGCAGACAAGGGCCCGATTCAGTATCTTGAGCGAGATGGCTTGACCTTTGCCTTCTTAGGCTATAATTATGGCTTAAACGGCTTCATTGTCGATGATTGGCAGGGCTACGGCATGACTTTCTTAGAAGAAGAGGAAAAAATCTTAGAGGATGTGCGCCAGGCCAGAGAATCCGCCGACTTCGTCATAGTTTCCTATCACTGGGGCTATGAATACCACCATCATCCCAATGAGGAGCAGCTTTATTTGGCAGAATTGATGGCAGCTGAGAATGTGGATTTGGTCATAGGCCATCACCCTCACGTCATTCAGCCTGTGGATATTTTGACCAGAGCCGATGGCAAAGAGATGCCAATTTTCTATTCTCTGGGCAATTTCATCTCCAATCAAAAGGATTTAGTCAATCTTCTAGGGGGCATGGCTAATTTAACCTTTGTCGCCGACCAAGAGGGCTTGAGAATCGAAGACATAGAATTGATTCCCTTAGTCACCCATTATGATGTAAATTTCGAACATACAATAGTTTTACCTTTGACTGAATATACTGAAGAACAGGCACTTTTACACGGTTTGCACCAATATGGCGACCAATTCACCTTGGATTTGCTGTGGAATCTCTATGAATACGTCATCGAACCTGAATATCGCATTACAAGTAACTAATTATAAATAATGAATGAGGGAAGTTTTATGAGAAAAAAAGCATTGATTATCGACGGTTACAGCCTAGCATTTCGAGCCTTCTACGGCATTCCTCTCCTATCCACCCCCACCGGCATTTATACTAATGCTCTCTACGGCTTCGCCACCATCATGCTCAAAGCCATCGAGACTATTAAGCCAGATTATCTGCTCATCGCCTTCGACCGTTTGGAGCCCACCTTCCGCCATGAAGCCTTTGAAGAGTATAAGGGCACCAGGCAAAAAGCGCCGGCCGAGCTGGTCAGTCAGTTCTCCTTAATCGATGAGTATATCGAATATATGAAGATCGCCCGTTTGGAAAAGGCCGGTTACGAAGCCGATGATATTCTAGGCACGGTCAGCCATATTTTAAGGGACCAGGATGTCCATTCCTATATTCTGACCGGGGACCGAGATGCTTTTCAATTGATCAACCCTCTGACGACTATACTCTATCCGGGCAGTCGGGGCATGAGCGATTTTCAGTTCACCGACCCAGAATGGATTAAAGAAAAATACGATTTAGAACCGGAGCAATTGATCGACGTCAAGGCTTTAATGGGCGACCCTTCGGATAATATACCCGGTGTTCCCGGAATCGGAGAAAAAACTGCTTTAAAGCTGATTCATGCCTATGGTAATCTGCAAGAAGTTTTGGAAAACATTGAAGATGTCAAACCCAAAAGAGCTAAAGAAAACTTGGTCACCTATCGAGAGCAATTGGATTTAAGCCATTATTTGGTGAAAATCGTGACCGACGTGCCTCTGGAGAGTTCACCGGAAGAATGGCTCTTACAAGAGCCGGACAATAGTAAGCTGAGAAGCTTTTTTGACACCTATTCCTTAAAATCCTTAGCAGACAGGCTGCCGGAACAAGAGGATGTCAGCCTGAGCGAAGCTTTAGAAGAGGTGGATTTTCCAGAATATGACGATCTGGATTTTCCAGCGCTATTAAAAAAACTGGAACAAGATGATCTGGATATTCTGATCTACAAGGAGAATGAGCCTGATTTAGAAAGTGCTTTAGTTGAATTTTTCTTCCTCTTTAAAAATAATAAAGCTGTGAAATTGGGGCCGGACCAAGAGATGATGGCAAAGCTAGCTGAAAAACTTAAAGACAAGGAGTTTTCGGCTTGGAACTTAAAAGGCTTAGCCCATCTGATTGAAACCTACCCCAGCAAAGCCGACGACCTGCACTTGCAGGCTTATCTGTTGAATCCGGGCCAAAACCTCTCTATCGACAGCCTCTTTGCCTCCATGGTTTTAGAAGGCGCCAATAGAGCCGCCACAGCCGGAGATGAATTGGAAGAGCTCTGGCAATTGCATAAATTAGCCAAAGAATTAGCTAAAGGAATCGAAGAGCGAGATTTAAAAGAACTATACGAAAAAATAGAATTGCCTTTGTCTGAAGTTTTATACCAGATGGAAGCCACAGGTATCGGAGTTAAGCTTGAAGTCTTAGGGGAAATTTCAAAAAACATCGAAAATGAAATCAATCAAACCCAAAAGAGCATCTTCGAAGTTGTCGGCAAGGAATTCAATGTAAACTCCCCCAAACAATTATCCCAAGTGCTTTTTGAAGATTTAGGGTTGACCGGTCTGAAGAAGACGAAAACCGGCTATTCCACCGACGCCGAATCCTTGGAGCGTTTGATCGACGACCATGAAGTAATCGAGCTGATCATCAAGTACAGAGGCTTGGCTAAATTAAAAGGGACCTATCTGGATGGACTGATTCCCTTAGTCGATACCCAAACCAGTAAATTGCACACCAGTTTCCATCAAACTGTAACTGCCACCGGCAGGCTCAGCTCCAGCAATCCCAATATGCAAAATATCCCTACCCGAACACCTGAAGGCCGCTTGATTCGCAAAGCCTTTACGGCTACCAAGGAAAACTGGCGACTAATCTCCGCCGACTATAGCCAAATTGAGCTGCGAATTTTAGCCCACCTCTCTCAAGACGAGCATTTCGTCGATGCCTACAAGCAGGGTCAGGATATTCACAGAAGAACCGCTTCCGAAGTCTTCAACATACCCTTCGCGGATGTCACCCCCGATATTAGAGAAAAAGCCAAAGCCGTCAATTTCGGCATCGTCTACGGTATTTCTGACTATGGGCTTTCCACTCAATTGAAGATCAACCGCAAGGAAGCCCAAGGCTACATCGATCGCTTTTTCGAAGAGTTCCCAGCCATCAAAGCCTACCAAGAAAAACTGATTAAAGAAGCTAAAGAGAAAGGCTTTGTCACAACCATCTTCAACCGCCGCCGCTATCTACCGGAAATTAACAGCAGAAATTTCAACCTACGCAGCTTCGGTGAAAGAGCAGCCTTGAACACCCCAATTCAAGGTAGTGCAGCTGATTTAATCAAAATTGCTATGATCCGCTTAAACAAAGCGATTAAAGAAAACAATTTGCAAAGCCGCATTCTCCTCCAGGTTCATGACGAATTGGTCTGCGAAGCTCCTCCGGAAGAGGAAGAGATTTTAAAAGAGCTGATCATAACTGCCATGGAAGAAGCCATTGTCTTAAGCGTGCCCGTGGTAGTCGAAATTTATAGCGGCGACAATTGGTTCGACTTAAAATAGAAAGTAAATAGATCAGGCAATAACAAAAAACAGTGATTGCAATCGCCCTTATCCAATTTAAGATAGATGAAAAAGGACAAAGCAAAACTCCCCGACGGTTCTACCTTCGGGGAGTTTCTGTTTTAACTTACATGTTATAAATAGCTTTCTTCACTCAGATATTAACAAATAAAGATCAGAGTGAAGCCTAGGGCAGGCACTCCTTATCGAAGACTCATTAAAACTAAGGGTTAAACCTCAATACTCAGGCCCTCTGAGGCCAAAATAATTTCTCCTTTGAAGACGGAAGCAGCCTCTTTAAAGATTTCTTCCGGCTTGCCTAAAGGAGGCAGATGAGTCAAGACGAGCTTTTTCACTCCAGCCTGCAAGGCAAGCTCCCCTGCTTGCAAGCCAGTCATATGATTGCCCAAAGCCAGTTCAGCATCTTGATCGAGAAAGTTAGCTTCACAAAGAAGCAAATCGGCGTTCTGAGCCATTTTTATTTGATTATGGCTGTAACCCCCATCTGCAGTATAACAAATGGTTTTAAAGCTGTTTTCAACCCTAAAGCCGTAACACTCAACGGGATGTAGAGTCTTAAAAGGCGTGAAGACCAGATCTTTGATTTGAAACCTTTCATTTTCCTGAAAAGATATGCCTTTAGTCACACTTCCTTCCTTATAAGTCAAAGAATAAAACTCCTTTTGGTCATCGAACGCATAAACAGGCAGAGGATTATCCCGTTCATGCAGGAGTTGATCGACTAATCTTGCATATTGAACTACACCCAGATCGCTCCAATGATCGGCATGATAGTGGGATAAAACAATGGCGTCAAGCTGGTCAATATTCAAATAGAAGAGCAATTTGCTCAAAACACCGCTGCCACAATCAATTAAAACCTTAGCTTCATCACTTTCCAACAGATAACCGGAAGTAGCCTCTCCTTTTCGCGGAAAGCCACCCCACATGCCTAATACTCTCAAGCGCATCTGAATTTTCTCCTTTCAAATTGAATAATCTCATTGTAAAAAATCATTATTAATTTATATATTTGAGCAATATCTCAAATATTCCATATAATCGACAGAAATCTACTTATTTTACCCTTGCCAAAAGCAAAAAATCCTTCTATACTGTAAACATCTGTTAGCTGCACTTAACTTTTATATGATTCGAGGTATTGTTATGCAAAATGTAGTTTTGGTAAGCGTTTTAGCAGGCGTTGCCGGTACAGGCTTAGGCGGGTTGTTTGGCATACTCTTTGGCCGTCAATCTCTGAAGAACATGTCCTATGTTCTCTCCTTTGCCGGAGGTATCATGGTCAGCATCGTGATGTTTGACTTGATACCAGAAGCACTAGAATTGACCAATGTTTGGGCTACCACTATCGGAGTTGGCATTGGTGTCGTAGCAGTTGCTGGTTTAAATCACATTATCGACATCATGACAGCACGCATGACCGGGAAAGAGACGATTGAAGAACATGATGCTTTGGAAGAATTGCATCATCAAGATCCTTTCTTGGCACAATTGGCCGAAGCCGGTCAATCCAATGTCCAGCTGATGAAAGCAGGAATCGTCATGCTCAGTGCGATTGCCTTGCATAATCTACCGGAAGGTATGGCAATTGGTTCCGGTATGATTCACGACACAGCAATGGGTATCATTTTGGCTATTATGATAGCCATTCACAATATCCCGGAAGGTATGGCCATCGGAGTTCCCCTTTATGCCAGCGGTATGAGCATGGGCAAAACCCTATTTTTAACAGCTCTATCCGGCGCACCCACTTTACTCGGTGCTATCTTAGGCTATTTCCTAGGCAATATGTCACCTTATTTAATCGCCATGTCCCTAGCAGGAGCAGGCGGAGCCATGCTTTATGTAACCTATTGTGAAATCATGCCCCAGGTAATTTTAATGAATAAAGGCAGATTGCCAGCCATCTTCACACTTATTGGTATTGTAGGCGGTTTACTTTTGATCAATATCCTGGGTCATTAGTACCACTTGTTCAACCGAATCTTTTAAAACCAAATAAGCTTGATCATATTCAATAGAATTTTTTATCAGCGCCACTGCATTGGGCCAGTCGCTCTTATCGAACCTAAGAGCCAGGCCGCAGGTGGCGCTGATTTTTCTTGGTACAGGTATCAACCTTACAGAAAACTCTTGTAAAACTTGTTTTTCAGCTTTAATCGCATTATGAATATTATCAAATGTCAAACAATAAAACTCGTCCATATAATTCTTCTCTCTTCACATCAAAATTAAATTTTGTATTGTAATCTTCTTTAAAATTATAGCATAGATTCTTTGCTTTATAAAATAATGATTGGCTCTTCTACAAAATAAATCGAGAACATCAAGGTGTTTTTGATTTTTCTTATACCTTAAAAAGATAACTGAATAGTGAGTTTCTAATCTTCCTATGGTTTTATAAAATAGAAGCTCCTCCGTTAGTTCGTTTAAAAGTTTTTTCTTACAGAAAAAAGTACGTTAATGAATTTTCTAATGGAGATTGAGTTTAAAAAACTTCAGCAATTACATATCGGAATTTTCTAAAGTTTTTTCTTACAGAAAAAAGTACATTAATGAATTTTCTAATGGAGATTGAGTTTAAAAAACTTCAGCAATTACATATCGGAATTTTCTAAAGTTTTTTCTTACAGAAAAAGTACATCAATGAATTTTCTAATGGAGATAATTTTTACTAAAAAATTATCTCCATTAAAAATAACTTTACAATTGTTTGAAAAAATATTATAATGGTCAGGAAAGGTCAAAGTTTTTTTCAACCTATAGGAGGTGGTTGATTTGAATATGAATATATTGACTCAAAGAGCCCGCGAATCTGTGCAAACAGCACAATCTCTGACCATTGGGGCTCAAAATCAACAGATGGAACCGGCCCATTTAGCCTTGAGCTTAATTGAACAGGAAAATGGCTTGATCCCGGAAATTTTGCGCAAGATGAAAAAAGAGCCTAACCGAATCAAAGAGGATTTAAAAAGAACCGTCGAAGGTTTCCCCAAAGTGTCGGGAGGCGGCCGTCAGATGGACACCATCTACGTCACAGCTGAAACGGACGCTGCTTTCAATCTGGCTGAACAATTAGCTAAAAGACTGAAGGATGAATATGTATCTGTTGAGCATCTATTCTTAGCTCTCTTACAAAAGCCCGGCCTGGTCTTGAATAGGATCTGGCAGCGCCACCAAATTGAAGAAGCAGAATTTCTAAAAGTTCTAGCTCAAGTCAGAGGAACCGCCAGAGTGACCACTGATAGCCCTGAAGGCACTTATGATGCTTTGAGCAAATATGGTCACGATTTAGTCGAACAAGCTCGAAACAAAAAGTTAGACCCAATCATCGGTCGAGACGAAGAGATTCGCAATGTGATCAGAATTCTCTCTCGCCGGACTAAGAATAATCCTGTTTTAATCGGTGAACCGGGTGTCGGTAAAACTGCCATTGCCGAGGGTCTGGCTCAGCGCATTGTGCGCGGAGATGTGCCTACAAATTTACAGGACAAGACCATCTTTTCTCTGGATATGGGTGCTTTGATTGCCGGAGCCAAATATCGTGGGGAGTTCGAAGAGAGGCTGAAAGCAGTCTTGGAAGAAGTAAAAGAAAGCGACGGCCAAATTCTTCTCTTCATCGATGAGCTGCACACTATTGTCGGAGCCGGCAAAACCGAAGGTGCCATGGATGCAGGCAATATGCTCAAACCCATGCTAGCCCGCGGCGAGCTCCATTGTATCGGAGCCACAACCTTAGATGAATACAGGCTTTACATTGAAAAGGACGCAGCCTTGGAGAGACGCTTCCAACCTGTCTTAGTGACTGAGCCTAGTGTGGATGACACCATAGCTATCCTGCGAGGCTTAAAAGAGCGCTACGAGGTGTTTCACGGCGTTAAAATTGAAGATCCTGCCATCATTGCAGCTGCTACTCTCTCAGATCGCTATATCACCGAACGCTTCCTACCGGATAAGGCCATCGACCTGATCGATGAGGCTTCCGCTTTGATTCGTACTGAAATAGATTCCATGCCCACAGAGCTGGATATTATTCGCAGAAAGATCATTCAATTGGAGATCGAAGAAGCCGCTTTGAAAAAGGACGATAACCCCCTCTCCCAAAAACGCTTAGAGGGCATCAGGGAGGAAATCCAAGAGCTGAAAGATCAATTCAACCAACTCAACGCCCAATGGGAAAACGAAAAAGCCGGGATTTCAGAAATCCAAGCTTTGCGAGAAGAGTTGGAAGTTTTACAGATGCAGATGGAAGAAGCGGAAAACAATTATGACTTGAACAAGGCGGCGGAGATAAAATATGGCAAAATTCCGGAAGTTAAAAAGAAACTGGAAGAGCTGGAAGTGACAAGTCGCAGCAGCCAGGCTGCTTCATTATTGCGGGACAAGGTTACGGAAGAAGAAGTAGCTCGCATTGTAGAGCGCTGGACCAAAATTCCCGTGGCCAAGCTGATGGAAAGCGAGAGGGAGAAAATCCTTCATTTGGAAGACTTACTCCAGGAAAGGGTAATCGGCCAAGAAGAAGCTGTGATCAGGATTAGCGAAGCCATCATTCGTTCCAGAGCCGGAGTCCAGGACCCGGATAGGCCCTTAGGCTCATTCATGTTTCTCGGCCCCACAGGAGTGGGTAAAACCGAATTAGCGAAAGCTCTGGCAGCCAATCTTTTTGATAGCGAAAAGAATATGGTCCGGATCGATATGAGCGAATACATGGAAAAGTTCTCTGTTTCACGCTTGATTGGAGCTCCCCCCGGCTATGTCGGCTATGAAGAAGGAGGTCAGCTGACTGAAGCTGTCCGCCGTGCCCCCTATTCTGTGGTCCTTTTCGATGAAATTGAAAAAGCCC
>LSQX01105549.1_pt1 | contig 15717 bp, 14 predicted proteins | sample 654561 | NCBI WGS metagenome assembly LSQX01 (sample SAMN04489861, study PRJNA283612) | anaerobic digester metagenome | isolation source: 4 biogas reactors fed with cattle manure at either 37C or 55C with and... | place: Denmark: Kongens Lyngby | collected 2014 | reverse complement strand
CGAACTTAATTTGACAGTACCAATATGTGTGCGGCCCTGGCTGCGGATTTCGTGTTCGTAAAACCAGGCTATTTCACCTTTGGCAAGGACTACTATTTCCTCAGCCAATCCATCAACCGCTTCGCCGCAGGGCAGCTGAGCGCCGAAGGCCTGCTGTCGGAGCTGGACCGGGTGGTTGTGATGATGGAGCAGGAGGGCGGGGGCTGATGGCTGTTGGCCAGGTTGGACCAAGAAAAAACACAGGGGCCGATTCCCTGTGTTTGCTTGTTTCCTCGCACTTCGGGTATCAGGCCTGCAAAGCCTGCCAGCCCTCCTGCCGCAAAAGCGCCATCAGGTTGGTGATCAGCATCCGGTGCTGCATCACCGCTGCATCCTGGGATGCTGGAGCCTCGGGCTGCGCTGCCGCCAGTTCACCGTGCTGCCGCAGCGTCAGGGCTGCGCCGCCGGCGTCCCCAGCCTGGTAGCAATCCTGCAGGTAGGCCCGGGCCTGGTCCAGGTCCAGCTGGGGGAAGCTGTTGGTGCGCTCCAGGATCTCTGCCAGGGCTGTGAAGCCGTGGTCCCAGGCCAAACGGATGATGGATTTGCCCTGGACCTCAAAATTGGGGTCGGCCCCCGCCGCCAGCAAAAACAGGATGGTTTGGGCGTAGCGCAGGCAGCCGGTGCCGAAGATCACCGCCTCTGTCAGCGCCGTGTAGGGCAGGTTGTTTACGTGGTCCACCTTGTCCCCGGCGGCATGCAGCAGGGCGCAGGCCTCCCCGTGGCCCCGCTCCCCCGCCCGGATCATCCCGTTGCCGCCGTAGGAATCATATCGGGTTAGATCGGCACCGTTTTTGAGGCAGAAGGCCAGCAGGTCCAGGTAGCCCTCTGAAGTGGCAATCAGGTAGCAGCTTTCCATCCGGCTGTCCTGGTAGTTGATGTCCGCCCCCTGCTGAACCAGGGCTTTCACCCGGAGCAAATCATCCTCCCAGGCGGCCTGGATTAGCTGCTCGTGAAGGGACCGCTCCCCTTCCGGCACCCAGGAATACCGGTGCTGGGACACCCGGGGCTTTGAGGGCGGGGGAAACAACGCGGGCTTTGGGTGGGCCAGGCTGTCATGCTGCATGGGAACCTCCTTGAACAGGTCGTTTCTGTTTCTGGGTGCGGTTTAAAGTGTGCAGGGCACCGGGCCGCTGCCGCCGGCCCTCACTCAAAGGGATATTTCAGGTGGTTGGCCTGGCGGATGCTGTCCATGGTCCGGGCCAGGGCCAGGGTTTCATCAAGGGGCATCAGGGGGGACTCGGTGCGGCCTTTTGCGATGCAGTCCATCACCTCCAGGATCTCAAACTGAAAGCCGCTGGCTTCAAAGGGCAGGTGGAACTCCCGACTGCCCTCCCCATTGGTCAAGAAAACCCGGCTGGCATGCCAGAATTCGGGAATCCGAAGGTGGCCTTCTGTGCCGTAGATCACGGCCTCCCCCGTGGAATCAAAACGGATGGCAGAAAACACCTGGGCGCTGCCGCCGCCTTCATAGTCCATTTGCACATAGGCCGCCTCGTCCACCCCGGTTTCCCCAAGGACCAGGCGGGACTGGATGCGGTCCGGCGGCCTGTTGTACACCATGCTGCACAGGGCCAGGGGGTAGATGCCCACGTCCAGCAGGGAGCCCCCGGACAAATCAGGGGCAAACAGCCGGCTTTCGGGATCCACCTCCGCAAAAAAGCCGAAGTTTGCCGTGATGTGGCGCACCTGGCCAATGGCACCGCCTTCAATCAGTTCCGCAGCCTTCCGCATGGCCGGCAGGAAGCGGGTCCACATGGCCTCCATCAAAAACAGCTGCTTTTCCCTGGCCTGATCGATCATCCGCCCGGCCTGCACCTGGTTGACGGCGAAGGGCTTTTCGCACAGGACGTGCTTGCCCGCCTCCAGGCAGGTGAGCACCGCCGGCTCGTGGAAGGGGTGGGGGGTTGCCACATAGATGGCGTCCACCTCAGGGTCCCGGGCCAGTTCCTCATAGCTGCCGTGGGCCTTTTTGATGCCGTACTGCGCTGCAAAAGCCTTGGCCCTGCCCAGGTCCCGGGAGCCCACCGCGTAGGGAACCGCCCCCTTTAGCACCGACAGCCCCTGAACGAACTTGTGGGCGATTGTCCCCGGCGCCAGGATGCCCCAATGGAATGGTTTCATATCTTGCACCTCATTTCCGTGTATGCTGCAGTTTGTCATCTTCCACAATAAACCAGGCCAGCCCGCTTGTCAAAGCAATGGCGGGGCCGAATTGGCCCCGCCTGGTTTCATGGCTGCAGGGGTAAGAAATCATGCCCTTTGGCGGCCGCGCCCTGAGGGCAAAGCAGGGTGTTCAGGCCAAAGGGGGCGCTGCGGCGTCATTTTTCTGCCGGCCCCAGCAGGTCTTCCACATGCCTGCCAATGTGCCGGTCCAGCAGCGCTGCATAGTCCTCCTGATACTTGTCCCACAGGGCATACAGCCTGTCCCGGAACAGGGGGTGGCCGTCCTCCCCGGTGGCGGTCAGGATCAGGCCGTAGGTGATGTGCAGCACCTGCCGGGCATCCTCCTGGTTCATCAGCTGGGGCAGCAGGGCGTCCGCCATCCCGGCGATGTCGGGGATGGCATCAGGGTGGCCCTTGACGTGGTAGTACTGGCTGGCTTCCTGATAGGCCTGCATGGCAAAGGCGTGGACCTCCCGGTACAGGGCCGGGTCCTTCATGGCCACCAGGCGCACCGCCTCCAGCCAATTGGTGCCGGCGGTCTTCAGGTGGAAGATGCCCTGGGTTTGCCGGCCCACCGCCGGGAACACGGAAAACTTGTCAGAGCCGGAGTGGACGCTGATCTTGTAGCCGAAGTGGCGGGCGATGGCGGCATGGACCTGCATCTCTTCTTCAAATTGCACAAGGTCCCCGATGTAGTCAATGCCCTTTTGGAACTCCCCGCAAAACCGGGGGGCCAGGGACTGGCACTGGATGCCCCGGCGCTGCAATTCGTTGGCCACATAGAAATGCTGCAGGGGGCTGGTGGGGGTGGCAGTCTCGTCGATGGAGATCTCAAAATCCACAGGCCGCCCCTCAATGAAATCCCGGTAAATCTCTCCAATGAAGGCAATGGCCCCGTCGTAGATCAGGGAGGCTTTCAGGTATTCCGCCTCGTCAAAGCGGATGGCAAGCCCCCCCTCCAGGGCAAAGGACTGGTTGATGTAGCGGGCCCCGGCATCAGAAGGTGCCTGCTCCTTCAACAACTGATCCGCCGTCATATCAGACACATCGTTTCTGATGTGCTCGCTGCAGTCCAGGGTGATCATGGAAAAGCCGCAGTCCAGGGCGTAGGCCACCTCCTCGGGAGTTTTCAGGTGGTCCCCATCCGCGCCAAAGCCCCGGGTGAAGCCTTCCCTGAACACGGCATAGGAGGCGGCGTTCAGCACTTCCTCATAGTTGCGGCCGGTCAGCTTCAATTCCCGGATGGACTGCTGGGCAAGCACGGGGAAAACCTGGGGCCAGCGGGCAAAAACCCGCAAATGCCCCGGGCTTGCGATGCCCAGGCGGTCCCCCACCCCCAGGGAGCAGCCTCCTGCCAGCCCCTGTCGGGGGGCGGTGAAGGGAAACAGCTCCCTTAGGCGCCTGGCATTGGCTGCATTCAGGGGCGCCACCAGGACGGGCCCGTCCCCCTGCATTTCCCCCTCAAAGCCAAGGCCGGTGCCGGAAACCAGCAGCACATCCCCATGAGGCCCCCGGGCCATGCACACCTGGCTGCCCCCGTGCTCCTTTAAGGACCGGGGGTAGATTTCAAAACCCTTCAAAGACAGCTTGTCCATCTGTTTCTCCTATGCTTCTGATTGTCATGTCACAAGTTGATGGGCACCCTTTGCCCGGTCTTCCGGCTTTCCTCGGCTGCAAAGGCCATCAGGTGGCTTTCCAGGGAGGTGCGGGCAGAGGTCCGGACACCGGCGGCATTCCCCCGCAGGGCCGTGGCAAAATCTGCCAGCAGCCGGGTGTCGCCCCCGCCGTGGCCGGAAATCAGGGTGTCGGTGTCGATCTGGTGGCTTTCCTGCTGGTTGTCCAGGAATTTGGACACCAGGATCTCCCCCCTGTCCAGATGCCCCTGGATGTCCCCCTTGGTGCCGTAAATCCGGAGGGTGCGGGTGTTTTCGCTGGAAAAGCCCGTCATCACAAAGGTGGCCAGGACGCCGTCCTCCAGGACAAAGAGGGCCGACTGCCGGTCGCACACGTCGTTGTCGCTGTGGTACACACAGCGGCCGTAGGGGCCGGTTTCGAGGGCCTGGTAGCGGGCCGCATAGGCAGTGTCCGTTGAAATCACGTTGGCCGGCCAGCCCACGTAGCTGATGGGCTTCAGATACAGCCGGGGCGCGAAATAGGGGCAGGTCTGCTCGTGGGGGCAGCCCTCCAGGCAGCGCTCGGGGGCGCCCTGCGGGGCATTTTCCCTGGTGAAATGGTGCAGGCTGCCCTCGCTCATCACCGACAGGCAGTTTTTCCCGGTGAGGTAGAGGATCATGTCCAGGTCGTGGCAGGACTTGGCCAGGATGAAGGGGCTGGCCTGGTCCTCCCGGCGGAAGATGCCCCGCACAAAGGAATGGGCAAAATGCCAGTGGGCCACATTTTCCGTCAGCACCAGGTTGGTGATGTCCCCGATGGCCCCGCTTTCCAGCAGCTCCCGGATTTTGTCAAAGAAGGGGGCATAGCGCAGCACGTGGCACACCATCACCAAAAGCCCCTTCTCCTCCGCCAAACGCACCATGTGGCGGCACTCTGCTTCGCTGGGGGACATGGGCTTTTCCAGCAGCACGTGCAGGCCCCGGTTCAGGGCAGCAACCGTGGTGGCATAATGGGCCCGGTCCGGGGTGGCGTTGATGAGGGCCACAGCGGGCACCTTTGCAAGGGCCTCTTCCCAGTGTTCAAACAACATGGATTCCGGCAGGCCGTATTCCCGGCCGAAGGCCACAAGGCGCTCCCTATTGGGGTCGGCGGCAGCCGCGATGTTCAGGCCGTGCTCCGCCGCATAGCGGGCGTAGGTGCGGCCCCGGCCGCCGCAGCCAAAGACGATCGCGTCCATCTGCTGTTTTTCAGTCATGGTGAACCACCTTTACAGGCATCTCTCCCGGCATGCGGATGGTTTCCGGGTCGAAATTGCCCCAGGAATCCTGGTCCAGGTACAGGTGGAAGTCCGGATGGGTTTTCAAGATGCTGGCCGGCACCATGGGGTCGGGCCGCTCCGCCTCCAGCATGCGCTGGATGGCCGGGGCCTTCACCCCAAAGGGCACAGCGCTGATGATGGTGCGGGACCGCAGAATCTGCTTCACCGTCATGGAAATTGCCTGCTTCGGCACCTCCTCCGGGCTTGCAAACCAGCCCTCTCCCACCTGCTGGCGCTTGCAGGCCTCGTCCAGGTCCACCACCTTGAAGGCATCCACAGCATCAAAATCCGCAGGCGGATCGTTGAAGGCAATGTGGGCGTTTTCCCCTATGCCGATCAGGCCCACGTCAACAGGCGCCTCCCCGATGGCCTGGTTCAACCCCGGGATGCAGGCCACATCGTCGGTGACATAGTGCACAGCCTTTAGTTTGAGGCGGCTGACAAAGCGCTCCTCCAGGTATTTCCGGAAGCTGGCCTTGTGGGTGATGGGCAGGCCCACATACTCGTCCAGGTGGAACATCTCAACCCGGCCCCAGTCGATGTCCTGCTTGAGCAGGGCTTCAATGGTGGTCAACTGGGAGGCCCCGGTGGACAGCACCAGGCGGGCGCTGCCCTGGCTTGCGATGGCCTGGCGCAGCTTGTCTGCCGTCAGGGCAGCCGCCTGTTGTCCCAATTGCTCCGGCGTTTGATGGATGTTGATGATCATGTGCAGATTCCTTTCTGTGGTCAGTCTGAAAACATACCGGGCAGAACATAGGCCCAGAGTGCATGCGCGGGTCGGTCCGCCTGAAGCCGGGCAAACAGCCATTCAGGCGTATATTGAACAGGTTCTGACAGCCTGAGCTTGTCGTTCAAGCGGGCGGCATAGCAGGCGATCAACTGAAGCTTGCCTTCTCCGTGCAGGCATACAGGCGCCCCATGGGTTTTCAGGCCATAGGCCGCCAGCTGCAGGACAGCCGCCGTAAAAAGCCCGGCCAGGCTTTTCCCAAAGCGCAGCAGCCAGCTGTTGAGGTTGTAGGCCCTGCCGAAGGCTGCCTCCACCTGCCCGCATCCTGCGCCGGGCAGGCTGATGGCCAGGGCAACACGCCCCTGGTTGCAGCAGGAAAGGATCTCGTCCGCCTGCAGCACCGCTTCACAGGGCTTGTCCTGCATCAGGAACAGGTCGCAGGCGGAAGGCCGGTCCACGCCCTGCAAACTCAGAGCATGGGCCTTCACCGGGAGGTTGCTGAAGCGGGCCTCCAGCACCTGGACATGGCGGTTTTCCCGCACAAAACTGTCTGTTGTGCAAAAGGGCGAATTTGCCGCCCCCTCCCATGCCGCAACGGCTTTCCGGACAGAATGCAGGTTCATGTGCCCTCTTTGCGGGGTGCACCGGTCCTTCAGGCTTGGCGCCCACCAGGCATTGCCGCCTTTCCCAATCTGCAGCCGTTCTGCCGGCAGCGGGGCCGGGGCCCTGTCCGGATTTCTCCGCTTCAAACCCAGATGCCGCACCGCGAAGGCGCCCACTTCTTTTGCCATGCTGTGGGTGTACTGGTGGGTGCAATCCTCCACAAAAAGCTCAAGCCCTGCCTCCTGCCCGTACATCCGGTAAACCCTCCGGGCGCTGGCTACGCTTTCCCGGGTGCCTGCTATCGGGAAAAAATCCTGGCTGGCCGCCAGCACCAAAAGGGGCTTGGGCGCAAAGGCCGCCATCAGGTCGTCATGGTCCACACACAGGGATTCGCACAGGCTTTCAGGCCACACCTGCTCGGCATCCTGGGCCTTTCCGGAGAGGAAGATGGCTTCCTGGCTGCTTAAGAAGGTGCCCGCAGCGCAAGCCCCGACGCGGCTGTCCAACAGCGCCAGCAGCATGCTTTGCAGCCCGCCGCCTGAATTGCCGGTTACCATCAGCCGGCCGCTGTCCACCAGGGGATACTCCGCCAGCACGCTGAGGGCCGCCATGGCTTCCTGCATCATGAAGGCGGTGGGATGGCGCCCTGCTGCCAGGCCGGCCAGGCCGGCGGCATCATGGGCTGCGGTGGGGCGCAGCAAATTTTCCTCCGGGCCTTCCCGCCGCTCCCCCTGCCCGGCAACCTCAGGGCACAGCACCACAAAGCCCTGCAGCGCCAGCAGCTGGCAAACCTCCTGATAGCGCGCCCCCTGCTTTCCCGCCACCTCGTGGCCGCACAGGAACAGCAGGCCGGGCTGCCGCCCGGACAAGCCTGTCAGGTGATACAGAAGGGCCGGCACGGGCGGGCACCCCGGGGCTTCGTAAACCAGCTTCGTGATGCACAGCGCGTCAACTTGAATAGTTTCTGTCGTCCTGCAGGCCACAGGCGCGGGCGCCCTGTCCTTCAGGCCAATGCTTGCTGCCAGGCCGGAGCGGAGCGCCTGCTGCCACGTGCCCAAAGCAGCTAAATCCCCCTCAGCCAGCAGCCTGTCCTTGCGCTCCCGGCTTGCACGGAGGACGCGGCGCAGGGTGTCCCCCACGTGCTGTTCCAGCGGGCCCATTCCCTCATCCCCGCGGCTTTGGGCAGAGCCGTTTGCTTTTGTGCTCAAAGTTTACTCCTTGATGGCCCCCACCATCACTCCCTGGACAAAATACCGCTGCAGGAAGGGGTAGACGCACAGGATGGGCAGGATCACCACGATGATGGTGGCATACTTGATCTGCATGGCGGCGATGGCCTGCTGCAGGGCGTCCCCCATGCCGTCGGCCATCAGCTGCTGGTTTTGTACCAGCAGGCGCACCAGGAACATCTGCAGGGGCTGCTTGGCCTGGTCGGGCAGGTAGAGGAGGGCGTTGAAATAGGTGTTCCAGTGGCCCACCGCATAAAACAGGGTGAGCACCGCAATCACCGGCATGGAGATGGGGATGATGATCCGGGTTAGGATGGTGACGTTGTTGGCGCCGTCCAGGGCGGCGGATTCCTCCAGGCTGGCCGGGAGGCCCGAGAAAAAGGTGCGGGCGATGATCATGTTGTACACGGAGATGGCCCCGGGGATGATCATCACCAGGCGGTTGTCGTACAGCCCAATGGCCCGGATCAACAGGAAGTTGGGGATCATGCCGGCGTTGAAGAACATGGTGATGTTGATGAACACGCTCAGGGGCTTGCGCCCCCAGAAGCTTTGCTTGGAGAGGGGGTAGGCCAGCATCACCGTCATGATGACGTTCACCAGGGTGCCTGCCACGGTGTAGAAAATGGTGTTGCCATAGGCCCGCCACAGGCCGGGCTCGTTGAGCACCCGGGCGTAGGAGCTGAGGGTGAAGCCCTTGGGCAGCAGCCAGACATCCTGCCGGATCACGTGGACGGCGTCGCTTAAGGACATGCTGATGACATACACAAAGGGGTACAGGGTGATGATCAGCACCCCGATCATGCACAGGATGACAAAGCCGTAGAAGATGCGCTCCCCCAGGGAGTCCCGGATGGCGGTGCTTTGACGTTTTTTCAGTACAGTCATCTTGGCCCTCCTTAAAACAGCGAGATGCTGGACACCCGCTTGCTGACCCGGTTGACCAGCAGCAGCAGCACCAGGTTGACCACGGAGTTGAACAGGCCCACGGCGCTGCCAAAGCCGTACTGCCCGTCCAGCACCCCCCGCCGGTAGACATAGGTGGCGATGACGTCGGCGGTTTCATAGGTGGCCGGAGAGTAAATCAGGTTCACCTTTTCAAAGCCGATGTTCATCACCTTGCCAAAGTTCATGATCAGCAGGATGATCACCGTGGGCGCGATGGAGGGCAGGGTGATGTGGCGGATCATCTGCATCCGGTTGGAGCCATCCATCTTGGCGGCCTCATACAGCTGGGGGTCAATGGCGGAGATGGCAGACAGGTAGACGATGGATTCATAGCCAAAGCCCTGCCAGATGCCGGAGCCGATGTACAGCGTCCGGAACCATCCCGGCTCCGCCAGGAAATGGATGGGCTGGCCCCCCAGCCTCTCGATGATGCGGTTGAACACGCCGTCATAGGGGTTGACGAACATCTGCAAAATGCCCACCATCACCACCACGGAGATGAAATAGGGCAGGTAGCTGACGGTCTGCACCGTGCGCTTGAAGGGGCCGTTGCGCACCTCGTTGAGGAGCAGGGCAAACAGCAGGGGCACAGGGAAGCCCCAGAGGATGCCGTACAGGCTGAGGAGCACCGTGTTGCGCAGCAGCCTGGGGAAAAAGGGCGAGGAAAAGAAGCTTTGGAAATTGGTCAATCCCACAAAGGGGCTTTTGAAGAAGCCCAGCCTGGGGCTGTATCGCTGGAAGGCAGTCACCACGCCGATCATGGGGCCGTAGGAAAAGATCAGAAAATAGATCAGGCCCGGAATCACCAGCAACCAAAGAAACTTGTCCCGCTTCAGGTTAACAAGGGCCCGCCGCCCCGGGGGCCTGGCAGTTGAAAGTTGCGTTCCTGGGTTTCTGCTCATTGCCAGCTCTCCTTTTGGCGCGGCCGGCCCGTACGGGCCGGCCGCGTGGTCATAGCATGTTAGTTGTTGTCAGCCTTGTAGCGGTCCCACTGCTGCTGACGGACCTGAAGCACCTGCTCCAGACCCAGTGCCTTGATGTTCTCCACGAACTTGTCAAAATTGTCCAGGCTTTCGGTGCCCATGATGAACTTGGTCACCATCTCGTCCCGGTAGGTGTTGATGTCGGTCTGGTACTGGCCCACAATGGCCTGCTCCTCGTCGGTGAGCATCAGCCCCAGGGGGAAGTTGGCCACGTTGTACTGGGCGTACATCTCCGCTGCGGCATGGGTCTCCGGCAGGTGGGCGATGGCGGCCATGGCCTGGTGGGAGCCGTAGCCCGCCAGGGAGCGGTTCCAGGGCATGGTGGGGGAAGCGCCACGCTGGCGCAGGAGGGCGGACAGCTGGATGCCGTCGGGGTTGTTGGTGGCAAACTCGGTGAAGCGGGGCACGCCGTCCACGATCTCGAAGGTTTCCCCTTCGATGCCAAAGCCGGTGGCATAGGTGCCTTCCATGCTGGCCACCACATAGTCGATGAACTTGAACTTGATTTCCAGGTCCTCAGTCCCGGTGGTGAAGGCAAACTGGCCGGAGACCGGGCCGTAGCGCTCCACGTACTGGGGGATGGTGGAATCCGCGTCCTTCAGCGGCGGGGCCACCACCATGTATTTGCCGTCAATGCCGGCATCCGCCAGCGCCTTGTTGAAGGTGGCCAGGCCGTTTAAGGCCCTGAACACGCTGCCGGACTGGTTGGTGGTGATTTTCCGCAGGAGGGATTCGAAGTTCTGGGTGGAGAACTCCTTGTCAATCAACCCGGCGGCGTAGGCCTTGTTCAGCCAGGTGAGCAGTTCCTTCATTTCCGGCTTCACATAGTCGTACTCCACCTGGCCTTCCTCGTTCACGTTCCAGCCGTCGCTGCGGTGGAGCCGCAGGCCAAAGGCATTGCCGAAGATGGTGGTGCCGATCAAGGTGTTGTCGTTGGTGAAGGGGATCTCGTCCCGCTGGCCGTTGCCGTTGGCGTCATTCTCCAGGAAGGTGGTCCACATGTTGAACCAGTCCTCCAGGGTCTTGGGGGGTTCCAGGTCAAACTTCTCCAGCCAGTCCTGGCGCACGTAGTAGACATAGGGGTCGGCCTGGGCGCCGCCGGCCACGTCGGAGGTGTAGAAATAGATGCGGCCGTCGGTGGTGGTGACAAAGGGCTTGATGTAGGGGTTGTCCTCATACAGCTTGCGGGTGTAGTAGCCGTGCTCGGCAATCAGGTCGGTCAGGTCCACGAACAAGCCGTCCTCCACATACTGCATGGGGTTGGAAGGCACCCGGACAAAATCCGGCAAGCCGGTGCCTGCAGCCAGGCGGGTCTGCATGACAGCATTGTATTCCTGGGCGGGGATAACCTCCCATTCGATCTTGATGCCGGTGTCCTTAGCCAGTTTTTCCCAGACCGGCAGCATGGAGGCATAGCCAAAGCCGCTTTCGTTGTTTTCGTAGGTGGCAATGCTGATGGTGACGGAGCCGTCTGTCACCAGGGGCAGGTCGTAGGGCTTGTCCTCAGCGGCCGCCCCGAATGCCACCGGCAGCATCAGCGCCAGGCATACAAGCAGGGACAGCAAGGTTTTCAGTGTGGGTTTCATCCTGTTTCCTCCTTTGTTTTGTTTGTATCACTTACCGCGCAGGAATATCGCGGTTTAGCAACTCCTTGATGGACACTGTGCGGTTTTCCCGGATGCTGATATTGGCAGCAATCCCGATGATGGCGGACATCACCCCTTCCCGGGAGCCGGCAAACTGCAAGAGGGGGTCCTCCTCCTGGCCGCCCAGGAGCATCCGCAGCAGCTTCTCGTCCCCGCCGCCGTGGCTGCCCTTGCCCTTGGGGAAGCGCTGGAGGGTTTCAGCGCCCTGCCCATCATACAGGCGGATCTCCTCCATCTCCCCGTGGCTGTGGGGCCCGGTCAGGGCCTGGCCCACCTCCATGCGGCCCTCGGAGCCGGTCAGGCGCATGTTCCAGCCCTCATAGGGGCTGTAGGCAACCAGGGAATAGGTCAAGAGGGTGCCGTTTGAATACTGGACAGACAGGGACATGGTGTCGTAAATGTCAATCTCCGGGGCAAACACGCAGCGGTCCCGGAAGTAGCCGTCCTCCTGCTCCGCCTCGAAGTACATGTGTTTGATGTAGGGCACCTCCCCGTCCTGGTAGGCCCGGTCGCAGGTCTCTTTATACTGGCAGGTGCTGCAGCGCTCCCCGCGCTGCGCGCGGTTGGGGCCGTAGTACCGCAGGGCGCCATGGGCGCTGACGGAGACGGGGTCCGCCTCCAAAAACCAGTTGACGATGTCAAAATGATGGGTGGCCTTGTGGACCAGGAGCCCCCCGGAATTGCGCATCTCCCGGTGCCAGCGGCGGAAGTAGTCGGCGCCGTGGTTGCGGTCCAGCAGGTACTCAAAATGAACGTTGTAGATTTCACCGATGGGCTGCTCCACCAGCAGCGCCTTGATCTGGGAGAAATAGGGCATGAAGCGGCAGTTGAAGGTGACGGCGATCTTCCGGTTGTGCTCCTGCTCTGCATCCAGGATGTCCAGGCAGCCCTCCCGGGTGACGGCGATGGGCTTTTCGCAGATCACCTCGCAGCCCAGTTCAAAGGCCCGGCGGATGTAGTGGTTGTGGAACTGGTCCACCGTGGTGACGATGATGACATCGGGCTTTTGTTCCGCTACCATGAGGTCAAAATCCTCATACACCGGGACCTCGGCCTGCAGTTGCTCCTGGACGTACCGGGCCCTGCGGGGGTTGGGGTCGCACAGGCCCACCAGCACCGCCTGGCTGGCATAGCGCTCCACAATGGCCTGGCCGAACATGAAATATCCCCGGGCCCCGGTTCCTACAATGGCGTACCTTCTCATCTGTCCCTCCGTGAGGTGCTGTTCTTTCTGGTTTTGAACACGTGTTCCAAACCTGGCATAAAACGACTGCCCGCAATTCGCAGGCGCAGGTTTACCGCTTCCTGGTGGATTCGCGGTTGATCAGTTGCGGCACAATGGCCTGAAGCTCCCGGGCCTGGACGATGCCGCTTTTGTAGTAGCGCTCGTAATCATCCAGGATGGCGCTGACAATCCCGGCAATGGAAGGACCGCAGGTGTCCAGGGCCACAGGGTAGATGGAGATTTCCGGGATGTCGTCATAGGTGATAACGGACAGGTCCTCCGGAATCTCAATGCCCAACTTCATCAGGGTGTTGATGAGGGCAAAGGCCGAGCCCTGGGAGTCCATGATCATGGCAGTGGGCCGGTGCTCACTGCGCCACAATTCGGTGAACCGGGTGTCCAGCTCCTTGCGCCGCATCATGGACTGGTAGTAAAAGCCGTCCTGGGCGGTAATCATCATGCTGGGGTGGTATTTGAGGCCAAACTCCAGCACCGCCCGCATGAAGCCCGCATTCTTGTCGGATTCCTCCCCGACAAAGGCAATGCTGCGGTGCCCCAGCCCCGCCAGGTATTGCACCGCTTCAAAGGTGCCCTGGGCCCGGTCGATGTTCAGCAGGTTCACCCCGTCGGTATAGCCGCCCCCGGCAACGGTGACCTGGCCGCGGAAGCCCTGCTTCTCCTGGGCAAACTGGGCATCCGGCCGCCAGGAGGGGCCGCTCCACAACACAGCGTAGTCTACCAGGTGCCGGTGGAAGTTGTACAAGGCCCGGGCGGGCTTGGACATGGACACAAACACGTCGATGTCCCGCTTGGCTGCAAGCTTCTGGAAGGTTTCGCACAGGTTGTAGTAGAACAGCCCCTGGGAGCTGGGCCAGATGAGGCCGATGCTGCGGTTGCGCTTGTTGGCCAGGTTCCGGGCCGCCAGGTTGGGGCTGTAGTCCATCCGCCGGGCAATGTCCAGGATGCGCTCCCGGGTCTTGGCGCTGACGGTGGGCACGTTGTTGAGGGCCTTGGAAACCGTGGAATGGCTGACCCCTGCTGCAATGGCAATGTCCTTGATGGTGACGCCCATGAGCCTGCCCTCCCTTCCTTTCGCTTCCTTCCCTGCACTTGACTATTGTGGTATGTTGACGGTAGAATATCACACGTGTTCCAAGATGTCAATACCGGCCATCTATGTCCCTGAACCGCAATCCCAGGCCCTGCCCGCCCCGCCGGCTTCCGGCCCGGAGCAGGCCAACGAAGCACAGCCGCAAGGCGCAAGCAGGAGGTGTGCCCCTTGACCCACGAAGGCATCAACATCTACACCGGCAAATACACCGCCATCCGCACAAAGGACGGCGTCATCCAGGAAATCCGGGAATATGACAGCGCCCCCCCTGCCCCGGCCTTGCTGTCCCGGGGCATGACAGACCTGCAGGTAAACGGGTACCGGGGCACGGATTACAGCGGAGACAATTTAACCATTGAAGCCGTGGAAGATCTGGTTGCGGCATTGTCTGAAACCGGCACCTTCCGCCACCTGCCCACCCTCATCACCGGCAGTTTTGAACAAACAAAAAACAACCTGGCCCTGCTGAGCCAGTGGCTAAAGGAGCGCCCGCAGCTGCGCGCCGCCATCCCGGGCTTCCACCTGGAAGGCCCCTATATCTCCGGTGTCGAGGGGGCCAGGGGCGCCCACGATCCCCGGTACGCCAGAAACCCCAGCGTGGATGAGCTGCGGGCCTGGCAGCAGGCTGCAAACGGGCAGATCCGCCTCATCACCCTGGCGCCGGAGCGGCAGGGCGCACCCGAATTGATCAGGGAGGCCATCAGCATGGGCATCCGGGTAGCCATCGGCCACACCCTGGCCACGGAAACAGAGATCCAGGATGCAGCTTCAGCTGGGGCCACCCTCAGCACCCACCTGGGCAACGGCAGCCCCGCCCTGCTGCCCCGCCTGAACAACCCCATCTGGAGCCAGTTGGCCCAGGACAATCTGTCGGCCACCCTGATTGCAGACGGGTTCCACCTGCCCGCCCCCGTCCTCAAAAGCATGGTCCGGGCCAAGGAGATCCACCGGGTGATGCTGGTCAGCGACGTGGGCCCCATGGGAGGCCTGTCCCCCGGCCAATACAACTGGGGCAGCACCCGGGTGGAGGTGCACCCGGACGGGCACCTGGGGGTGGCAGGCACCGAATACCTGGCAGGCGCCGGCCACCTGCTGAACCGCTGTGTCCGGTTTTTCAAAGAAGCCACAGGCTGCAGCCTGAAAGATGCCGTCCTGGCAGCCACGGACAGGCCGGCGGCCTATCTGGGCCAAGCCCTGCCCACGGGACCCTTCCGGGTCGGCGAACCTGCCGATGTGCTGTGCTTCCGGGAGAGGGAGGCGGAGCTGGAGGTGGTTTCCCAAGAATCCGGATTGCAAGGCAATCGCTGAGCTTGCTCATGATGGGGTTCAAACCGAATAGACAGAGGAAGTGTGTCTTCCTAAAGACATAGGTTCACGAACGGAGGAGCCTGGGAACGCTTTTCAGTTGTTCTCTGTTGAGGGTTCAGGCTTCTTCAACCAATAAATTCTCTCCAATTTTCATGAACCATCACCATGGCAAGGGCATTCGGATCGCAGTATTTTTTCAGGGCTTTCTCAAATTCCTTGCGCTCATCATCGGACATATCCTCAAACTGCATTTGACCATAAACGGCGGGCGCAGCGCCGCCGTCCCGGATGCTGTTATCCTTGCTCGGCAGGCCTGCATCATGGGCAGACATGTCCCGAAACACGGCCGGCAGCAACTGATAAAGGGCCATCACCACGCCGCTGGCATCCCGCTTGATCCACCCAGTCCTTGAAGTTGAGGCTTGGTATGCGTCCCTAAACCTCCGGCTTTGCACCATAGACGGGTCGGGCATACTTCTCCTGCAACCAGAACGAGCTATTCAGGACTGCAGGCAGCACCTGTTTGATGGAATTGGAGCCGCAGGCGGCAGAAAGGACAGCCCGTTGGCGCTGTTGCTGTACACCGCCAGGGTTTCAGCATAGCAAGCAAATAGGACAGTGCATACAGCCCTGGTATATAGTTCCTAAATACCCCTCTATAGTTAGGGCCTGCTGAAAAAAGCGATTCGCGCTATGGTCGTTCCTTCAAACGACTGCTTGTGCTATCCCAACCGATTCTCCAGTCCAATTTACGCTCTTCAGCACGCGCCAAAAAAGAGCTAAAAGGAAGCGCAGCAGGTGCG